>Ga0207665_10001540_pt1 | contig 15502 bp, 13 predicted proteins | sample LARL112metaG_FD_184351 | JGI IMG/M metagenome (GOLD analysis project Ga0207665, IMG submission 184351) | Corn, switchgrass and miscanthus rhizosphere microbial communities from Kellogg Biological Station, Michigan, USA - LAR L11-2 metaG... | ecosystem: Host-associated > Plants > Roots >...
GACGAGCCTGGCAAAGCCCACGTCGTTGCCGCCGACCGACAAAAGCAGCAAATCGATCTTGCGTGCGCGAGCCGCGTCGCACTTCCTGAGCGCCAGGCTGCCCTTGAGCTCGGGAATCCGGTCTTTGAGGTGGTAGGCCTCCGGCAGATCGTAGGTCTTCGCACTGCCATTGCCGCACTGCGCCTCGGCGACGGCGGAAATCTGCGGCAGGTCCGGGGGATTGGGCACCCACTCGTTGCCCTTGTATTCGAGGAAGAGACCGTACGTCGTCTCCGCGCCCGAGCAGGCGAACCCCGCGAACGTGACGGCACGGTGCGGGTCCTCGATGGCGAGCTGCAGCGCGGCTCGCAGCTGGTGCGAGTAGAGCGAGCGGTGACAGGCCTGGTCCTGCCAGCGGGCGTTCTCCTCGATGAACTTCCTGTCGCCGATGTCCTGCCAGTCTCCGATGCGGGCCGGATAGCCGGTCAGCGGGGCATCGTTGGGGGCGATACCGTAGTCGGTGGTGCGATCCGGCGAGAAACGCACCGGCACGTCTGGGTTGCCCTCGCCGGAGGCGAAGCTGTCGCCCATGCCGACGATGAAAAGGTCGGTAACGGTGGCCGCCGTCTCCGCCACTTGGCTGCCGCCGATCTCCACGCTGATCCAGGCGCCGGTGGGGTATGGCACGTTGAGCTGCACCGGCGTGTCGCAAGGCAGCGTCACTGCCTCTTACGGCAGTTTCGGGACCTCCAGCGTCGGCTTCAATCTCGGTTACGGCGGGCCCAAATGGGGGAATTTTATCTCCGTCGGTGGCCTGGATTCGGGTCGCTTTCTTGACCCGCCGGAATTTTCTGTAATCCACGCCAAGGGAAACGAACAGAACTTGTTCGACCGCCTGGACTATCAACTTACCAACAAAGATTCCATTCACTTCAACCTGGGCTTCACGCGTTCCTGGTTTCAGAATCCGAATTCATTTGACCAACAGGACGCTACCGCATGGAACGGGGTGGTGGTCAACAACGGCGGGCTGGGTCCAGATGGCCTTCCCGTAGGCGCCACAGACCAGCGCTCGCAAATCAAGACCTACAACTTCGCGCCATCGTGGACGCGGTTGGTCAGCAATACTACGGTATTCACGCTCGGAGCCTTCGTTCGTCATGACCAGTACAACTACTATCCCAGCAGCAATCCGTTCGCGGACCTCGCGCCCTTCCTGCAAGCGGAAACCGTTGGGCAGGACCGCACTCTGACCAACGCTGGAATCCGCCCGGAGATTTCTTATGTCAAAGGCATCAACAACATAAAAGTTGGAGCGGTCTATCAGCACACCTTCCTCAATGAGAATGACAGCCTGGGGATTGTTGATCCCACATTCAACGATCCTGCAAGCCCATCATTCAATCCTGTGCTTGCTCCTTTCGATCTAACCCGTGGCGGCGGACTGTTTACGTTTCGAGGTCACACGGACGTGAAAGAACTCTCCCTCTACTTCCGCGACATAATCACCAAGGGCAACTGGTCTTTGAACCTCGGACTGCGTGGCGATTTTTATAATGGCCTCGCGACTCATAAAGAGGCTGAACCCCGCTTGGGCGTCGCCTATAACATCAAGTCAACCAATACAGTGCTCCGTGTTTCCTATGCTCGAGTGCTGGAAACACCTTTTAATGAGAACCTCGTCCTTTCCAGCGTGGGGTGCGATTCTACCGTGCTCAATCCGCTGCTTGGCTGCACTGCGCCCAATGCGATTCCGCTGAGCCCCGGCTGGCGCAATGAATTTCACGCTGGCCTGGAACAGGCGATCGGTAAGTATCTGGTCTTCTCCGGCGAATATATCTGGAAATACACGCACAATGGCTACGACTTCAGCATTCTGGGGGCCACGCCCATCACGTTTCCGGTTGCTTGGGACAGATCGAAGATCCCTGGATTCGCCGGCCGGGTAAGCGTTCCGAATTTTCATGGATTTTCAGCGCTGATGATCTTCTCGAGTGTGGCTGCGCGATACTATACGCCGCAAGTCAGCGGGGCCGGGGCTACTCCCTCAGCTCCCGCGGGCGTCTTCCGCATTGACCACGACGAAATATTCAATCAGACAACACACTTCCAATATCAGATTGGAAAGCGCGGTCCCTGGGTCGGCTTCAATTGGCGGTTCGACAGCGGGCTCGTGGCCGGGCCCGTTCCCTGTGCGGGGGGTAATTGCAACAATGGGCCGGCTGGTAGCAATACAGTCGTGGATACCTCAATCATCAGCCCCGACCAGCAATTCCAGGCTGGACTGTTTTGCGGTGCGGTGCGTGCTACTCCGACGACCGCCCTCAGTTCAAGTCTCGGCTCTAACCTGTGTCCGGCGTCGCAGTATGGCTCGACGCTCATAACCATCCCGGCCGCAGGGACCGAAAACGATGACAAGAATCCGCCGCGAATTGCTCACCGTCACCTCTTCGATCTGGCCATTGGAGATGACAACCTCTTCCACGGCGACAAACGTAGATGGAGCGCTCAGGTTACTGTCATTAACCTCGCGAACAAAATAGCGCTCTACAACTTCATCTCGACGTTCAGCGGCACACATTATGTGACGCCGCGAACCATAACCGGCCAGTTAGGATTCAGCTTCTGATTTTTCTGGGCGGCCTCGTCGCAGCAAAGGCTTGCACGGTCGTTGCGACGAGTTGTCGGCTTAAAAAAGGAGTTTCATGATGAACAGAATAGTTATGGCTAGCGCGACGGCGATGTTGTTTTGCATTCCTGTTCTGGGGCAGCAAGCGAACGCCCCCGCAGACCCGCAAAATACATCGGCCATGGAGCAGCGCATTCGCGATCTTGAAGACCGGGTGATTGCACTTGAAGGCAAGCTGCGGACCATGGAAAGCGCCCAGGCCGCACCGCAGCAACCGCCGTCTTCAACAAACCCGCAAGCAGGTCCGCCGCAACCGGAAGCTGCCCAGAATGCGGCGGGGACTCAACCCGGCGCGCAAACCCCGGTCGCCACCGTGCCGGCCCAGCCATCGCCGAATGAGGCGCCAACCGAAGCCGTCGCGGCAGGCGGAGGACAGCTGCCGGTCTACGGCGGAGCTTCCGCTGCCTCCAAAGCCTTGAATCCAGATATCAGCGTCATTGGAGACTTCATCGGCGCTGCCGGAGGAAACACTCCGCCGCCACTGGCGACTCTGCAACCCTTCCCCTCTCTGGAAATGCACGAGTCCGAGATTGGCTTGCAGGCGATCATCGATCCCTACGCGCGCGGTGACTTCTTCATCTCCTTCGGAGAGAAAGGAGTAAATCTGGAGGAGGGTTACATCACATTTACGTCGCTCCCGGCCGGATTTGTAGCCAAGGTCGGCAAAATGCGTTCGGCCTTTGGCAAAGTGAACACGATGCACAACCACGTGCTGCCCTGGGTGGACCGTCCACTCGTGACCACCAATCTTGTTGGTGGAGAAGACGGAATTGATGACGCAGGATTCTCGCTCGAACGCATTCTGCCTGCGCCCAAAGGGATTTTCCTCGAAGCTACCGGTCAGGTGTTTCGCGGAGACTCCGACGATGTGTTCCAGCACGTGCAGCGTAGCGATGTGAGCACGGTCGAGCATTTGAGGGCCTATCGGGACATTACAGAATCCACGAATCTGGACCTGGGCTTTTCCTATGCGCGCGGACATAACGACGGGACCGCCGCCCTGCGTGGAGATTTCATTACGCAACTCTACGGCGCGGATGCCACCGTGCGTTGGAAGCCGCTACGCCGCTCCATTTACCATTCCTTTGTGGGAAGAACCGAGCTGATATGGAGTCAGCGCCAGCAGCTTCCGAGTGAGCAGCGCTCATTTGGTTTTTATAGCTCTGCCGATTATCAGTTCGGCCGGCGCTGGTTCACCGGACTGCGCTTTGACCGCTCGGATCGCAGTCAGTTTGCCAACCTGAGGGACCACGGACTGGCGGCCACTCTGACCTACTGGCCAAGCGAGTTCAGCCAGGTACGCGGCGAATATCGTTTTACCCACTATGCCGAGAATCGCGACAGCAATGAACTTTTTATGCAGCTGATCTTCTCACTCGGCGCGCACGGAGCGCATCCATTCTAAGGGGGACAAATGAAGCTGATGTTTAAGGGTTTTGGTGTGGCTCTTTGTGCCGTCGCTCTGGTATTTCTCCCGGCAGGCGCAGAAGCGAAGAAGCTCAACGTAATTACCGCGACCACGGATATGGCCGCGCTGGTTCAGGAAGTTGGCGGCGATCACATCAACGTCGAGTCTTTGGCTAAGGGGTATCAAGATCCGCACTTTGTCGAGCCCAAGCCCAGTTTCCTGCTCAAGCTGCGGCAGGCTGATCTGCTGATTGTGGTTGGACTGCAGCTTGAAATTGGCTGGCTGCCACCGTTGATCACACAGAGTGGGAACCCCCGTATTCAGGTTAGCGCGCCGGGTTATCTCGACGCCTCGCAATTTGCCGAGATCCTCGAAATTCCAACCGGCGTAGTAACTCGTGCTATGGGAGACGTGCACCCGCTGGGAAACCCGCACTACTGGCTTGATCCGAATAACGGCCGGCGGATTGCCCGCGGTTTTGCTCAGAAGCTCGGGGAACTCGATCCGGCAGATAATGCGTACTTCCAGCAGCGCTTTCAGGATTTTGATAAGCGCCTCACCGCTGCCGAGCAGAAGTGGGATGGTGAAATGGCTCCATATCGCGGGCGAAAGCTGGTCACCTACCACAATTCATTTCCGAACTTCGCCAAACATTTTCATCTGGAAGTGATCGGATACGTCGAGCCCCGGCCGGGAATTCCGCCGACGCCCAGCCACACCATCGAACTGATTGGGCTTATGAAGCGCGAAAACTGCAAGCTGGTGCTGGTCGAACCGTATTTCGATCTGAAGACACCGAACAGCATCGGTGCGGCGACAGGTGGAAAAGTCGTTGTGTACCTGCCGTCGGTCGGTGGCGAGAAGCAGGTCACGACCTATTTTGAGCTTTTCGACTACGATATTGCATTGATCACCAAGGCGATTCAGTCCGTACAGTAAGCAAGGAGCGAAATGGAAATTCTGCAATTCTTGATTTGGCCGTTCGTGGCCAGCCTGATTCTTACCGGCATACATGCATATCTTGGTGTGCACGTGGTCGAGCGCGGGGTGATTTTCGTCGACCTGGCATTGGCGCAGATTGCGGCCCTGGGCGCGACAACCGCGATTCTGATCGGCATGGATCCGCACGGAACCGGCGCTTACTGGCTCAGCCTGGGGTTCACTTTTGTGGGGGCTGCGATTTTTGCCTTTGCGCGTACCCGGCGCGGCCACATTCCCCAGGAAGCGTTCATCGGAATTGCGTACGCGGTGGCTTCGGCAGCGGCCATCCTCGCCATGAGCAAAGCCACCGGCGAAACCGAACACCTGAAGGACATGCTGGTAGGCAACATCCTCGCGGTCTCGCGGCATGAAGTGCTGAAGACCGCGATCCTGTACGGCGTGATCGGCTTGTTTCACTACATCTTCCGCCGTCGGTTTCTCCTCATTTCCACTAATCCCGAGCAGGCCGAGGCGCAGGGAATCAGCATTCGTTTCTGGGATTTTCTGTTCTACGCATCCTTCGGCTTTGTGGTCACTTCATCGGTGGCGATTGCTGGAGTCTTGCTGGTGTTCTGCTATCTGATCGTTCCCTCGGTGGGTGCGATGTTGTTCGCTGACCGGGTTGGGCGGCGGTTGGCCATTGGCTGGATCATGGGAACTCTGGTTTCTGCGCTCGGCGTTTATTTTTCAGTGTCGCTCGATCTGCCTACGGGCGCGACCATCGTCTGCACCTTTGGCGCTGTGCTGGTGGTGATGTTTCTGGTGCATCTCCTCTTCTTTCATGGAAGAGACGCGCGCGTGCTCGCCGGAGCGAGTTCGTTGCCGAATCCGAAAGAGCGGGTGCTCCAAGGGCAACGATAATCGTCTGCGTCCCAGGTGGCTCGCGTGGGAGGGCACGGCTTGAGCCGTGCCGACGTGAGCTGAATGCTGACTTTCGGCACGAGTGAAACTCGTGCCCTTCCCGCGTCAACACTCACTTGCATTTTGCGAGGGATTTACTATTTCCGCGAAATTGCGAGACTACGTGCTCGTGGCTGCAGAACCGAAAACCTCCCCTGCGGCGATCACCGTATTGCAGTGGATTGCAACCGTATCTTCCACGCGCCGGGCGTAGCCGCCGGCATAGCTCACCATGACTGGAATGCCACGCGTCTTCGCCACGCGGAAAACCAGTTCATCGCGGCGCTTCAATCCTTCAATACTTAGCCCCAATCCGCCGAGTTGATCTTCGCAATAAGGGTCGGCGCCGGCGATGTAGCAGATCAAATCCGGCTGGAACTGACGCAGCCCGGAGCTCAATGCATTGTCCAGCCAGGCAAGATAGTCGTCATCGGTGATTCCGTCCGGCAGGTCAACATCAATCGAGGACGGCGGCTTCGACGCGGGATAATTATTTTCCTGGTGCAGCGAAATCGTGAACACGTCGCCCGCGTGTGCTCCCCGCATAAGTGGCCGATGTCGCGCAATGGCGGGCCCGGTCGAGGGAAGCGGCTCGCTGACCGTGCGAGTTCCAGCAAAAATTGCAGCTGTTCCGTTGCCCTGGTGCACGTCACAGTCGACAGTCATTGCGGTGTGAATCTTGTTGTCACGCTGCATGCGCCGGATGGCGACCGCTACGTCGTGAATCATGCAAAAGCCCTCACCATGATCGGGAAACGCGTGGTGAAATCCCCCACCGATATTGACTGCTACGCCATCCTTAAGTGCGCGCTCGGAGGCGAGGATCGATCCTCCGGCTGCGAGCCAGAATGCGCGTACCAATTCCGGCGAATAGGGAACTTCCAGCTGCAACTCTTCACGCGCAGAAAGCGTGCCTGTCTTCAGCTTGTTCACATAAGCGGGCGTATGCACCAGCAGAATGTCTTGATCGGAAGCGGGCCGCGGAGTCAAAAAGTCTGAGGGATCAGCGACTCCAGTTTCAATCAGATGCCGGTGTACGCGACTATACTTTTCCGCCGGGAACACGTGCTGCCCGATTGGCAAGTAGTATTCATCGCTATAGATGAGCTTGAACGGAAGCATTCGGTACGATCATACCCAAACGGGCGTCCTGAGCGGAGTTAGATCATTCGCTCTCAACCAACTGTCATCCTGAGCGGAGTAGCTGCTTCGCTTTGCGGAGCAGCTACGGCGTCGAAGGACCTGCTTTCCTTCGAAGTGGGCACGATCGCCTCAGGGAATTCTCACTCCGCCCTTAGTGGCAGAATGCCTCGCTGCCTGGGAGGCAACGCACGGACAAAGCAGGTCCTTCGACTTCATGGGAACTTCACTGCGCGAAGTTCCCATTCCGCTCAGGAGGACAGATGTTATTTTTTTCTATTGATAACCGGCGGAAACGACCTTCGTATCGGAACTATGGCGCCGCGTGCCGGATCGTTAGCCGCATTCGCGCGCGACATGACTTCCTCTTGCAGATACTTCACGAAGTCCTGAATCTGCCGCTGCATCTCTTCCATGCGTTCGCGCATTTGCAGGATGATCGCAATCCCGCTGATGTTCACACCCAGGTCCCGCGCCAGGTTCAGAATGAACTCGAGCCGCTGCAGGTCTTCATCCGTGTAGAGCCGGGTATTGCCCTCGGTCCGGGACGGCTTTAGCAAGCCTTCGCGCTCGTACAAACGCAGCGTCTGCGGGTGGATTCCATACATCTCCGCCACCGAGGAGATCATGTACGCGCCTTTGGAGCGCCGTTTGGTCATGCAACTACTTTACTAAAGAGTCCGAATAATAGCGTGAGATCGCCTGCCCCGATGCCGACAACCATGCATATACCCGCGAGAGCTACTCTTCGGCCGGCGCGCACCCCAGAGCGAAAACCAAGATAAATGGTGGCGAACAAAGCAATGCCACTCAAAACAAGGCTCAACAAGAGCATCGCTATTACAAATTCTTCACCGCCGATTGAGTACGGAGCTGAGGCCGAAGCCAGTGCGAGGCATACAGGAAAAGGATGGACGGTAAAGGCAATCAACGACCGGCGCACAGTTGTTCTACGCTGGTCAGATATCTGATCGCGAAAATATCGAAACACACCCATTCCGAAGCACGCCAGCGAAGCCCCTAACGCTGCGTATCCAACTATGAATCGAATGAAGTACCAGTCGATCTTCACGGTCACTGTGTGGAGAACGACCTGGCGTCGAAAGACTTGCGAGGATTTAGAAGAAAACCCCTACGCCACCGGCTCAGCGTGTTCCGCCCCCGCCCACCCCGCAGGCTTGAGCACCTGGTTCAGGACGTACGCGAGCACGCCGGCTCCAATCACAATCGCCCCAAGCGCAAACGAACTCATTCCCGCCACCTGTTCGGTTTGGCTTCGAACCAGGTCAAAGCCAAGCAAAAGTACCGGAGCAACGCCGACGGCAATAGCGCCGAAAAGCCCGCCAGGAACTCGGAACGGCCGCTTCAAATGGGGTTCGCGGATTCGCAAAACCACCAGAGCCATGAATTCCAGCGCAAGGCTAATGCCGTAAATAAGTATGTCGATAGTGACCAGACGCTCGAAGCCAAGATTCAGGCACGCCGCCCATCCAATCGCCAACGCGATTATTGACACCCAGGGCGCACGCCGACGGTTCAGCTTGCCGAAGAAACCCGGCAGCATGCCGTCCTGCGCCATCGCCAGCGGCAGGCGGGAGTAGCTCATCACCAGAGCATTGAACATTCCGAAGGCACTGAACATACCGCCGACAACCAAGGCAATACGCAGCAACGGCCCGCCCAGCAGGCCAGCGATGTCCGCCCATGAACCGGTTTCCCACGCACCCGCCGGCAGCCGGGTCATCCACACCGCCGCCACTGGCACGATATAGCTCAAAGCCACAATGCATACCGCGGCAAGCATAGCCCGCGGATAGGTCCGCTGCGGACGCTCGACTTCGGTGGCAATCGTCGAAGCGTTGTCCCAGCCCATGTAGTTCCACATGCAGATCAGCAAGCCGCCGATCAGGTCAACTTTCGACGTAGTAGGCGTGGTCACCGCATGAAATAGCCCGCCATACTTCAGCGGAGAAAGTACTATTACCAACAAGAACGGCGACGACAGCGCGAAAAACAGCCACAAGGAAGTCGTCGAGACCACCTTAACGCCTGCAATATTCAGCAGCGCACACACGATTACGACCGCCAGCGCGACCGTCAATCCGCGATGGTTTACCGAAAACCAGGGAAACAAGCGCGTGAGATAGGCGACAAACAGCGTCGGGTAAATGGCCATATCGAAAACTGACGCCGCCAGCGAGAGCCAGGCCTCCTGAAACCCCCAGAAGTTGCCCATGGCGCGCCGAACCCAGGCGTAGTACCCGCCTTCAAATGGCAGCGCGCTCGAAAGCTCTCCGATCATGAATGCGGTCGGCAGGCTCCAGAGCAGGGGCGTGAGCACCAGAAAGAGAATCGCGCGGCCATAGCCGGCGCCGTGGACGATGTCCTCAATGCCGTAAGTGCCGCCCGAAACCATAAAGAAGGTAGCGGCAACCAGAGGCCAAAGGGTGAGGCGGACAGATTTCTTTCGGATCGGGGAAACGGTGGCGGGTAAGACTTGCTGTTGAACGCGGCTAGCGGTGGCCAATTCCTATGGCTTCCTCCTTAAGCGACTCACTCTCAGCTGGGTGTCCCGCCTTTCGCGGCTTTTGCGACAGGCTGGGATGAGTTAGTTCGCAAAATCAAATGTACGGAAAATTTCCACAGATGCAAGAAGAATCTTGCAAATTTTTATGCTCCGGGCTTAGGAAGTCGTGGAGTTGGACAGCCACGCATTCCTGATCGCGCACTATGAACCAGGGACAGTCGATTAACGTCGAACGCTAGAGCCGGGGAAGCGAAATACTTGCCGTAGTATATTTGACGCGTTACCGCCACGGCTTTGCGGCGGAGGACCACTATGCCAATTCTCTTACGAATCGCTCCAGAATTGCCGGTTTCGGACCTGCCCGCGTCCATCAAATTCTATGAAGGAAAACTCGGCTTCCGGAATGTCATGACCATGCCCGACTACGCCATCGTCGAACGCGACGGCGTTGCCGTTCACTTATTCCAGACTGCGGGCGCGAAACACTCGCCGCAATCGATTCATGTCTTCACCGACGGCCTCGACGAATTACATGCCGAAATGCGCCAACGCGGAACCTGTCTGTCACAGGACATTGTGCGCAAACCGTGGGGCAACCGAGATTTCAGAGTGCAAGACGCCTTTGGAAACGAAATAAAGTTCACCGAACCGCTAGGTTGAAGGATCCCCAACCCTGTCATCCTGAGCGAAGTGGGCGTCCGCAAAGCGGACGCCCACACAGTCGAAGGACCTGCTGTTTGCCTGGAATTGTTACCTACGCCTCGGGGAATTCTGGCCAAACAGGAGAACTGAGGCTTCGCTGAACTCGGCCACAATTTGTAGAATTGCAGAGTGAGAACTTCAGCCGGAAAAGACTTGGTGCGCTGCGGCTGGGCGCAGAACGACCTCGCGATTGCATATCACGATCGCGAGTGGGGAGTCCCGCAGCATAAGGACCGCGTGCTGTTCGAATTTCTTCTGCTCGAGGGCGCTCAGGCCGGCCTGAGCTGGGACACGATTCTCCGCAAGCGTGAGAACTACCGCGCTGCATTCGACGGTTTCGATCCCAGCAAAGTTTCGCGTTATGACGCGCGGAAGATTCGGTTGCTCATGAACAACGAAGGGATCGTACGCAATCGCCTGAAAATTCTCTCCGCCGTGAAGAACGCAAAGGCCTTCCTACAGGTGCAAAGAGATTTCGGATCTTTCGATCGCTACGTCTGGCAGTTCGTCGGAGGCAAGCCGCTCTTAAACGCTCGACGCAGCCTGAAGCAGCTCCCGGCCAAAACTGGCGAGTCGGATGCGATGAGCAAGGACCTGAAGAAACGCGGGTTCACGTTTGTGGGCTCAACCATCTGTTACGCCTTTATGCAGGCGGTCGGAATGGTGAATGATCATGTGGTGACGTGCTTCCGCTACCGCGAGGTCTAGGCAGGTCTAATCAAAACACCTCGACGGCCACCCCGCTGCCGGAAGCCGAAGCCAGAGCCAGCCAGGCGGGCGCTACCCGTAGATGCGCCAAAGATCCGCCAAATCTTGGATCGCTTCCCCTTCGCGCTGTGAGACTACGGCTTCGCGAACCGTACTGAGAGGAAAGGATAGCCCAAGCCTGATGTTCCAAATCGGGACACCACAAGATCCCCGCGCACTTGCAACCCCGGAAAATGAGCGTAGAATGAGGCCCGCTTTAATCGAGGGGTGAACGTGGTCTGCAAGTAACTTCAATCAGACAGACAAATCTGAAAGGATAAAATTATGAGTGCAGCACGTCCTCTCACACCAGCGCCAACCCCCATTGACAAAAAAATAATCGCTCAAGAATTCGCCGCACGGGCAAAGGGTAAGTTAGAGCCCGAGAAGATCGATTCCATCACTAGGTCCCTGGTGGCGCAAACCACCGCGTATCCCGCGACGGGATCGGTCGCCAGCATGATCTTCTATCTCAAATTTCAGGTGAACGTCACAGGCGGAGAATCCTTTAACGGAAACGCAGGCGGGATCTCAACCCCCGGCGGCGGAGCACTCTTCGGTGATGTTTACACTGACAATCTACCCAACCTGTACGCCAACACTGTAAGTTTCGAATTTCAGGGAACTAACGTTTACTTGAGTATTCTGTTTTTCGACGGCAACAGTAACTTACTGGGTCACTTTCAAGCCGGCGCAGTCTCTACCGTCACCGGCATTGGCGGAGGCTCAGGCCACTGGTCCTAGTGTCTTAACAGTCCTAGCCGGCGGAACTGGCGCGCCAACACACACGATCGAGGCTCCCACCCTTCGGAAAGCACGAAGGGTGGGCCTGTTTTCAGATAATCAAATGGGCGTCACGGGCCGGAGTTGATCCGTGCCACGCCCTCCAGTTAAGAAGCCATGGTGACCGACTGAGTAGGCTTCTTCTCCACCTCATAGGGTTTCGGGGGACACTCTTCCCAGTTGTGCTCGAAGACAGCGCCAAACGTACGTATCAGATTGCCATCACGCGTACGAAACGAAATCGTGCGATTTTTACCGTACATTTCAAAGGCAAAAACTGCCTCTTCCTGGTCCTCGATCCAGAGGAACATGCGAAACGGGAACGCGGCGTATCTGATCTCAATGGCGTTATAGCAATCTAATCGATTACGCCATTCCTCTTGCTTACCAGCCAAGAAATCCACAAATTGGTCGTATGTTGAGGGGGGAGGAAATTTGTATAACTCTTTGAAATATCTTCTGAACCGCTCGGACTTCATCTCTTCCTGGAAACCCTCGGCCCCGCCAAATTGGCCGGCCCTACTTTTGCCTGCGTTGGGCTCGGCATAGACGAGGATGCGAATGCTGGTTTGCGGAGTTCTTTTGGCAAACTCTTCCAGGTTATCGATATAACGCTTAAAGCCTTCAGGATTCGAATAATGGCCATAAGCGAGAAGGTCCACCTGAATATCCAGCCGCCGATCTGCGAGCGCTACGACTTCACAGATGTCCCCCATGTTTTTAGGAAAATCGCCAATGTATTTCGTCGACATAGAGGCGGCAATTCCGCGCATCTCTTGCGTCAAAGTTTCCATCTCTTTGCGCTGTATCTGCATTTCGGCGGCGTGATTTTTGGTATTACGCTCGAGCTCGTTGGCTTCTTTCTTCAAATCACTTGAAGAGCGCAAAAGCACACCCGATTCGTGCTTTTGAATGGCGGCATAGACGATGGCGACAATTGCAAGGACCACCGTGATCGGGTCTTTCGCAACCAACAGCGCATCGAGCAGACGGGAGAAAAAGCTATACAGGGCGTTCATACAGAGCTCCAATAGAACTTACCTATTAGCCAGGGAGAACTGGGGCCCAGCTCGGGGAAGAGAGGAGCTTTGTACAACAAATGGGGCAGTGGAGTCAACACTTTTTAGGACTTGAACATCGGCGCAAAGCAGGTCGAGAACGCGTTGGGCGATGCTGTTGTAGGATGTTTGGCGCGTCATCGTCCCTAAATGTCATTTTCGCCGAGTCTCTCGCAAGTTCCGCGCAGGCCCCGTGCCGGATGCCTGGGATGCCTTTGGCAATGCGTGCTCGTATTAGCTCTTGGCGGAATCCTGGTGATCGCGACCATAGGAGTCTTCGCGCCCTGGGCGTTTTACCTGGGCGGGAATTTTCATATCCTTCCTTACTGGCAGGGTTGGGGAAAGGCGCATGCCAAAAGCGGCGACTATTTTGTCTACGTGATGATCGAGCCCACGTCGCGAGGCAGCAAAATGTATCTGGAAACAAATCTATCGGGCACGGGTTACGTATGCACACCGCGCGGAGAGAATATCCGGCTGCATTTGGGTGGAGGTATGCGCAAGCACTTGAACCTTTCCACCAACGGCGAGGCCATTCACCTGTACATGAATTATTGGCCGTGGAACGCAAATTTCATCAACGATACTCGTCCCAGCCTCGAATTCCGTGGCCACTGGCAAAATCCAAACATGGTTATGAACGACGGCAGCAGTATCGGTCGATCCTTCGAGCCGGATGGCAGCGTCTATCACGGCCACGGCGGCAATCGGCCCTACATCACCGAGATCGTTCCCATCACGTTCTCGCCGGGATCGTACTCGCAATATAAAGCTGCGTGCGACGTTGCCCATCGCTAACCCGGGTGGGATCCAATTCAGTGTGCTCACCTCTGCACCGCCGCGAATTTTGAATCTGTCAGGTCCAGTTCGCGCTCTAGTTCACGAAGCAGTTCGTCGCTGATGCGCCGTTGGTTGCGCAACCGCACTGCAGTCTGTCGCTCGATGTCCAGCAGCTTGCGCGAAACCTCAACGTATTGCTTGTGAAACTCGGCCCCAATTCCATCCCCCGATAGGGTCCCAGCTTCGCTCCAACTCGCCAGGCGGGAACGATAGTGCCGTGCGATGTCGTCGTACACTTCGATCAGCTCAGGCATTGCCCCTTCACGCCTTTCGTCCAGATACTGCAGCGCCGATTGCAGAATTGCGCGTCTCGCATCGAGTTCTTCGGGATTCAATTCCGGGGCGCCGGCAAGTCCCAGCGCTCGTATCAGCGGCGGTAAGGTGAGTCCCTGAAGCACCAGCGTAACCAGGATGGCGCTGAAGGCGAGAAAGATAATCATGTTGCGTTGGGTGAAGGCCGCGCCACCGGCAATGGTTTGTGGCAGAGCAATAGCTGCAGCCAGCGAGATCACGCCGCGCATTCCTGTCCAACCAATGACGAAGATCCGCCGCAGGCCTGGAAATGGTTCGTTCTGATGAAGAATGCGCCTGCGAATCAGATTTGCAGCGTAGGCGCCCGGAAACATCCAGATCAGCCGCAGAAGAATAAGAAAGGCGCTGAACCCGGCTCCATATGCGATCAATCTTCCCAGGTTGTGATCGCGAATATTCCCGAGAACATGAGGCAGTTGGAGCCCCACCAACACAAACACCAATCCATTAAGGATGAAGGTCAGTGAGTCCCACACCGCCCATGCCTGCAGCCGCACACCCGGCGAGAAGAAGTGCGAGCTCTTGCGGCTGAGATATAACCCGCAGGCCACGACTGCCAACACGCCGGAAGCATGCACGGTGTCGGCGGTGAGATAGGCGACATAGGGAGTCAGAATGCTGAGCGCGATTTCAATGGGACCGTCATCAATCCGATGTTCGACCAGGTGAACGATTTCACCGATTGCCAACCCGATTAGAATGCCAACCGCAATCAGATAACTGAGTCGCATTAATCCAAAGGTGAATGTCGGCCTTTCGCCGCTGACCAGCAGCGCCAGTCCGAATTCGAGCGCCAGCAACGCGCTGGCATCGTTGAGCAGGCTTTCGCCTTCTAGAATGTCCACCACGCGCTTGGGCAATCCGATTCGTTTGGCAATGGCGCTTGCGGCGATGGCATCGGTGGGCGCAACCACAGCCCCGAGCACCAGACCTACCCGCCAATCGAAGCCGGGAAGAAACCAATGCCCCAAAGCGGTCACACCCAGCACCGTGAACGTAACCAATCCGAAGGCGAGTAAGAGAATGCTGACCAGGTTGTAAGAAAAGTCGCGCCACGAAGTCAGCCAGGCCGCGCTGTAAAGCAGCGGCGGGAGAATCACAAAAAAGACTACATCGGGATTCAGATTGATCCGCGGAATCCCCGGGACAAAACTCAGTAGCAGGCCACCAACCACCAGAACAATCGGGTAGGGTGTCTTCAGCTTCTTCGAGACCATCCCAAAGACAACAATAAAGAGAAGCAGAAGCAGGAAGACGAACTCGACTGCATGGACGTTGCTGTGCATGGCCGGCTGTTCTCTTCAAAATACATCAGCCGGGCACAGGAGTGCGGGGATCCTTCGGGGGTGCCCCATTCTTCCCGCGTACTTTGCGGGAGGGTGGGGACTTTGATTTTCCTTAAGTTCCTAAAAGTCAGAAACCCCGCCCTGTCCCGA
>Ga0207665_10001541_pt1 | contig 15498 bp, 13 predicted proteins | sample LARL112metaG_FD_184351 | JGI IMG/M metagenome (GOLD analysis project Ga0207665, IMG submission 184351) | Corn, switchgrass and miscanthus rhizosphere microbial communities from Kellogg Biological Station, Michigan, USA - LAR L11-2 metaG... | ecosystem: Host-associated > Plants > Roots >...
GCGCGAGTTGTTGGAGGTGAGGAAGACCAGCGGGGTCTGGGTGCTGGTCACCGTGCCGAACTCGGGGATCGAGACCTGGTAGTCCGAGAGCACCTCCAGCAGCAGGGCCTCGGTTTCGGCGTCGAGCCGGTCGACCTCGTCGATGAGCAGCACGACGGGGTCGGGCGCCCGGATCGCCGCCAGCAGCGGCCGGGCGAGCAGGAACTCCTCGCCGAAGATGTCCGCCTGCAGCTCGGACCAGTCCGCGCGCTCGTGGCCGGAACGTTCGGCCTGGATGCGCAGGAGCTGCTTGGAGTAGTTCCACTCGTAGAGTGCCTTGGCCTCGTCCAGGCCTTCGTAGCACTGCAGCCGGATCAGCCGCCTGCCGGTCATCGCAGCCACGCTCTTGGCCAGCTCGGTCTTGCCGGTCCCGGCGGGGCCCTCGACCAGCACCGGCTTGCCGAGCCGGTCGCCCAGGTACACGACCGAGCTGATCCGCTCGTCGGGCAGGTATCCCGCGCCGCGCAGCTCGCTCCCGACCTGGTCGGGCGAGCCGAATTGCCCGGCCGGGTCCCCGGCCTGGTTCGTGTCGGCCGCGTCTGCGGACTGGCTCGCGTCGGGTCGCCGGCTCACTCGGTCCTGCCCTTCCGCCCGGTGCACGCGGTTAGCTGCCGTCGAAGGTGGGAGGACGGTGCTCGCGGCGGGCCTGGATGCCCTTGTGGATGTCGGCGGTGGCCATGGTGACGGGCTGGGCCAGCGCCTCCCACTGCAGGGCCACCTCGAACCCGCCCCGGGAGCCCTGGGCCAGGCCCGCCTTGGTGAGCCTGATGGCGATCGGCGCGGCCTGCGCTACGCTCTCGGCCACCTCGAGTGCGCGGCCGACCACGTCCTCGGCTACCTCGCTGACCAGGCCCCAGGACAGCGCCTCTTCGGCCGCCACCGTTCGCCCGGTGTAGAGCATCTCGCGTGCTCGCGGCATCCCGACCGCCTCGGGGAGCAGCCAGCTCACCGCCATTCCGCCGTGCGTGCCGAGCTGGGTGAACGGCGCGCTGAACATCGCGGACGGGGAGGCATACCTGAGGTCGCAGGCCAGCGCCAGGCAGAGCCCGGCCCCGATGCACGGACCGTTCACCGCGGCCACCACCGGTACCGGGAGCTGCTGCGGAGCCAGCCAGGCGCGGTAGAACGGGAGCATCTTGTCGCGCAGCCGGTCCGGGGTGTTGTCGCTGAGGTTGCCCTGGTCGAGCCAGGACAGGTCCGCACCGGCGCAGAACGCGCTGCCGGCCCCGGTCACCACCACGGCGCGCAGCGAGCGGTCCCCCGCGACCTGGTCCATGGCTGTCGTCCACGCCGCCGTCAGCTCGGTGGTCATCGCGTTCCGCACCTGAGGCAGGTTCAGCGTCACGAGCGCCACGCCAGCCGATGCCAGTCGTACATCGACCAGCTCCGCTAGCCGATCCGCCATGGCCCACCACCGTCTCGAAATATCCTACAGATATAAACGATTCTAATCTGTTGGGACTTGCTGATGCGGCCGATCCCGCCGCCGCCGGCGCGGCCCGTGACCGGACGGGCGCGCCGGCGGCGACTGGTCAGGAATCGGCCGAGGGTATCAGCTGGCGGCGTAGAGGATGTCGTAGGGACCCTGCTTGAGGGTGCACTCCTTGAGCGCCGAGCTGGGGAAGCCGTTGTGAACGCTCGGGTTGGCCGTCCAGCTCAGGTTGATGCCCGGAACGTTGGTCGGCAGGTTCGAGGTAGCGCTGAGCGCGGCCGCGAGCTTGGTCCCGTCCAGCGAGTTCGCCGTCTCGACCGCGTGCTTGATGGCGAGGAGATTGAAGTAGCCGGCGAGGATCCCCGAGGTCTGCGGGTTGACCCCGATCTTGGCCTTGAGGGACTCGAGCAGCGCGGTGTTCTGCGGCGTCAGCAGCTTGGACGTCGGTTCTCCTGGCGTGTAGGAGACGGTGCAACCGTCGACGGTGCCCGGCGGCACCTGCGCGGCGGTGACGCCGTAGATATTCAGTCCACCCCAGCCCACGACCTTGGGCGACCAGTTGATCTGCTTGAGCCCGGAGACCATGGCCGGCACGCCGGTGAACCCGGTCGGGAACAGCGTCTGGATCCCGGCATCCCGCGCCTGGGTCAGCGGCGTGGTCAGGTCGATCGCCGTGGGTGAGTAGGTGATCGTCTTGATGAACCTCAGCCCGGCGGCCTTGGCGTCGGCCTGGGCGTCGGCCGCCAGCTCGGTGCTGAACGAGGTGCCGTCGGACAAGATGCCGATGTCGTTGTCGCCGTGCGACTTGGCCCAGTCCACCATCATCTGCGCGTACTGCGCGTTGGACGGCAGGGTGCTGAACGCGGTCGGGTTCTCCTTGGCGTTGAACAGCGCGGCCGCGCCGTCCCCGTTGACGACCAGCGTGTGCTGCTGCATCAGGTACGGCTGGATCTGGTTCTGCGCCGAGGAGAACGAGTCGTTCACGATGATGACGTTGCCCTGCGAGACGAGCTGGCGGGCGATGCCGAGCGAGGTCGCCGGGTCGCCCTTGTCGTTGTAGTTCGTCACCGCGAACTTGTGGCCGCAGACGCTGTCGTGCGCGTTGAAGTAGGTCACCGCCAGTTCGGACTCCATCCCCGTCAGCTGCCCCGAGGAAGCGGTCGGCCCGCTCAGCGGCGCGATGTTGGCGATGTGGATGGGTCCGGAGGGAATGTTCGAGCATTGTCCGCCCGCCGCCCCCGTCGAGTTGCCGCTCGCTCCGCCGGAACTGCCGCCGGAGCTGCAGGCCGCCAGGCCCAGCGCCAAGACCGCCCCAACCACGACGGGCAGGGACCTGCGGCGCATGCAAGCTATACGAAACTGCCCCATGTGTCGGTCCTTTCGAGGTCAGGTTCACAGGAATGTGACACAACTTTAATACTTCTCACACGACACGTCGATAAGTATCGAAGAGTAGTTATATAACGATTCGATCCGCGGCGGGATGACGGTTCCTACAGGTCAGGTGGGCCGGGTTGTGCGCCGGATGGGCGGCCGGGCTCAGGTACACGCGGGCAGCTGCGTGAGGTCAGACAGAAAGCGTCGAACGGTCAGGCGGATGGTTGGGTGCGGGCGTACGGGCGGTGCCGCCAGGTCGTGGGATCGTCGAGTCGGGCAGGTGTGGTTGTGAGGTCGGCGGCGGGGTCAGGCGGCTAGGGCGGCGGCGATGCGCTCGCGGTGGTAGCGCTCGTCACCGAGGTCGAGTTCCCAGTGACGGCAGCGCCTGGTGAACAGCTGCACGTCGAAGTCTGAGATGAACGCGATGCCCGCGTGCACGGCGTGCGCCCGCTCGGGGGCGAGCCTGGCCGTCCGGCTGGCGTGCGCCTTGGCCTGCGATACGGCCTTGCCCGCGGGCAGCCCAGCGTCGAGGAGCCCGGCGGCGTAGCGGACGAATAGCGAGGTCAGGTGGCTATGGATCGCGATGTCGGAGCATAGGTACTGCACCGCCTGGTGGCGGCCGATCGGCTGGCCGAACTGGGTTCGCCGCGACGCGTAGCCCACGGACAGCTCGAGCAGTCGCTCGGCGGCGCCCTGGATCTGCGCGGCGCGCAGGACGGCGGCCCGGTCAAGCACCGGTTCGAGCAGCTCCCAGCCGGTCCCGGCCTCGCCGAGCACGGCTTCCGGCCCCACCTGGACCGAGTCGAAGGTGGCGGCGTACAGCGGGTAGCCCGCAGTGTTCGGCAGCCGAGTCAGCTGGACGCCCGGCGCTGTGGTCTCCACCAACGCGAGCGTGATGCCGGAGGGGGTGGCTGGGGAAAGGGTGACGCCCGCGGGGGCCGTGTCCTCGGGCGGCGCGGTGCGGGCGGCGACGATCAGGTGGCTGGCGGAGTTGGCGTAGCCGACCAGGATCTTGCTGCCGTCCAGCCGCAGCGCGCCGCTCGCGTCGAGCTGGCCGGGCAGCGCGATCGATTCCGGGCCGAAGCCGGCGTCGTCCTCGGCCAGCGCCGGGGTCACCACGCTCTCGCCCGGGAAGACCCGGTCCAGCAGGTCACGGGCCAGCGGCGTGCCCGCGGCGGCCAGTAGCCCGGCGCCGATGACGGCGGATTCCAGGTGCGGGACCGGCGCCAGGGTCCGGCCCATGGCCTGGTAGAGGACGCTCAATTCCAGCGCGCCGCCGCCGGCGCCGCCGGCCGGCTCCGGATGGCCGAGCTGCAGCCAGCCCAGGCCCGCCATCTCGCGCCACAGCTCGGCGGAGTAGCCCGCCTCGGAGCTCTCCCAGGCGCGGACCGCGCTGGCCGGGCTGCGGGACTCGAAGAAACGGCGCGCGATCTCGGCCAGGTCGGCCTGGTGTTCTTCCAGATCGATGTCCATCGAAAGCCTCCTATCGCGGGAGCCCGAGGCCGCGGGTGGCCAGCACCATCCGCTTGACCTGAGAGGTACCGCCGGCGTGGTTGCGCAGCGAGGTCCTGAACCATGCCTCCGGGCCGCCGCTCGCCACGTCGATGGGAGCCCAATCAGAGCCGACAGCGAGCTGGCCCAGCGGGCCGAGGACGAGGTTGGTGAGCTCGGCGAACCGCGGCATGGCCTCCTTGTTGACCACCGTGCCGATCGCTCCGGCGTAGGCCGGCGGCCGCCTGCTCTGCAGGTTCGACAGCGACTCGTAGGTCAGCAGCCGCTGGGCCTGGACCAGCAGGTCCATCTCGGCCAGGTGGTCGCGCACGACCGGGTCGTCGATGAGCAGCCTGCCGTTCCGCCTGGCCCGCTTGCAGTACGCCACGACCTGGTCCAGTTGCTGCTGGGCCTCCATGTAGGCCGCGCCGATGTTGCCGCCGTAGAAGCCGCCCATGATCAGGTCCCAGCCGTGACCCTCCTCACCGATCATGTTCTCGTGCGGGACCCGGGCGCCGTCCAGGAAGGTGTGGTTCTGCCGGCCGCCGCCGATGTTGGGCAGCGGGGCGAACGTTATCCCCGGCTGGTGCAGCGGCAGCCCGAAGATGGTGATGCCGCGGTGCCGCGGGGCCTGCGGGTCGGTCCGCGCGGCCAGGTAGAGCATGTCCGCGTGGCTGCCCCAGGTGGTGAACGTCTTTTGCCCGGTGACGACCCACTCGTCACCGTCGCGAACCGCCCGGGTCGTTAGGGACGCGAGATCCGAACCCGCCTCCGGTTCGGTGTATCCCTCGGCCCAGAACACCTCGGTGCGGACGATCGGCGGCAGGAACCTCTGCTTCTGCGCCTCGGTGCCCCCCTTGAGCAGGGCACCGGCCGCCAGGCCCCAGCCGATGTGGTTGATCAGCGGCGCGTCGCGGTAGGTGAACTCCTCGGAGAAGATCAGCTGGTCGACGGCGGGCCGGCCCTGCCCGCCGTACTCCTGCGGCCAGGTCAGCCCGATCCACCCCCGGGCCGAAACCTTCCGGGTGAACGCCATGGCGAACGCCCAGAAGTCCTCGTCCTCGCACCACTCGCTGGATTTCTCCCACCGGGCGGGCAGCTCGGCATCCAGGAAGTCCCTGACCTCCTCCCGCCACTCGTCCTGCGCCGGGGTGAGCCGCAGCTCCATTACTCCTCCTAGGATGTGCGGGCCACCTGGCCCAGCCAGTCGCCGATCCAGGGCGGTATCGCCGCGGATCCGTACGAGGCCGTCGCGGCCGGGCCGGGGTGGCTGCGGACGCCGATCCACCCCGGACGGGCGAACATCTCCGCGCCGCGCAGCGGGCCGGCGTCGCCGGACCACAGCAGGCGCGCGGCGAGCTGAGCGACGGGCTGATGGTCGGCGGGTTCGGCGGTCTCCAGGGCGATCGAGAACACGTCAATCAGGTCTGGCCGCAGGAGGCCGGCCCCGATCAGGTTGGCACAGCGCGCTAGCTGCGCCACGGCCTGCGCGGCCGGTTGCCGAGCCGGTGACGTGGCGTCGGCGAGGTGCACCACGCGGAGCGGCCGCGAGGCGTGTACTGCCGCCCGGGCCGCGGCCCGCAGCCAGCCCGCGTGGGCCAGCACGCAGTCCGGGGCAGACGCATAACCGGCCAGCATCTCCTCCCAGGTGGACGGGGAGGGCCCGGCGGCAAAGGAGCCGGGCGCGATGACGATCGCGTCGAGGTCCCCGGCCCGCCGCACGGCCTCCTCGGCCGCGGCGAAACCGACGGTAGAGCTCCCGACGTTGATGACGGTCATGCCGCACCGGGCCAGCGCCGAGGCCAGCGCGCCGGCCAGGGCCGCGTTGTCCGCGACGACCAGGCAGTGACGGGAGGCCGGGCCCGCGACCGGGCCGGTGGTGCCCGGCTGGTCGAAGACGGGGCCGAACCGCGCGTTGGACCCGCCCGTCGACCGCTGCCGCTCCTCGGCGGGGCCGAGCACCACGGGCACGAGCGTGTCGAGCGAGGCGGCGAAGTCGGCAGTGTCCCCGGTGCGGACGGCCTCGATCAGCCGGGGCGGGGCAATCAGGGACAGCTCGGGTCCGGCCGAGAAGATGACCTGCCCGCGGCAGGCCGGATCACCGGCCAGGTACGCGGCGGCCGGCGCCATGTCCTGCGGGGCCGGCATCGCGGACAGGTCCAGCCCGGCCGGCGCCGAACGCCCGGACCGGCCCGGATCCCGGCCGCCGGTGACCATCCTGGTCGCGGCGAGCGGGGAGAGCGCGTTCAGCGTCACGCCCTCGGGCAGCAGGCCGGCCAGCTGCCAGGTGACCGCGGCCACGGCCCGCTTGGCGCAGCTGTAGTGGGCGCTGTCCGCGGCCGCGCGGGCCAGGCCGGCCCCCGAGGTCACGCCGACGATCCGGCCGTGGCCGGCCGCCGCCATCACCGGCAGCGCCGCGGCCAGGACGTTCAGGTAACCGTTCAGGTGCACGTCGAGGACGGCTTGCCAGTCGTCTTGGGACGCCTCGAGGAACGGCGCGAAGCGCAGGATGCCGGCCGTGCTGACCACGATGTCGAGCCCGCCGAACTCGCCGGCCACCTCGGCGAACAGCGCCCGGACCGCTCCGGGATCGGTCACCGAGGCCGACGAGGCCCGGGCCACGCCACCCTCGGCCGTGATGCGCCGCGCGGTCTGTTCCGCGGTCGGCTCGCCCAGCGGTTCCCCCTGCAGGCCAACGCCGGGGTCCATGGCCACCACCGCGACGTCGCGCCGCGCCAGCTCCAGCGCCACCGCGGTGCCGATGCCGCCGCCTCCCCCGGTCACCACCGCCGCCGGCCGGCGCCGCTGGCGATCGGTCATGCTGGTCCCTCCGGCGGGCATTGACGCTCTGTTAAATAGATCGTAATACTTAGAAGTATCAAATAATAGGGGAGCTCGACCATGGCCTTTCCGCAGCGGCAGGCGGCGATCGTCGGCACGCTGATCATGGCCGTCGACTGACCGCTTGACCGCGATCCCGGCATCCGGGACACTGTCACCACCGGCCGGGACGAGCGACGGGGGCCTGAGATGGCGGCAGTGTCAGCGACGGCGGAGACGGCCTGGATCCCGAGGCGGCCCCGGTGGGTCTTCCGGGCGGCCGCAGCGGCGCTGGCCGCGGGGGTGATCGGGGTCGCGGCGTTCGTGGCCGGCCAGCATCACCACTCGTCCGCCGTGACCGTGCTGACCGGGGTGGCCTACACCGGCGGCCAGCAGGCGTCGGTCATCGTGGACGGCTATACGTACGGGTTCGAGGGCGTGGGCAGTGTCGACTGGGTGGACAGCCAGGGTGTGACGCACATGGGCAGCTGGCCGGCCTGCCTGGCCAAGCCGGGCACGACGCACCGGATCAGCTTCGGGTACGTGCCGGTGACGGCACCGGACGGAACGGGGTGGCGGCAGGTCGTCTGGGTGGACTGCCGGGCCTGATCCCATTTATCCCGAACGGGCCGGGTTTCCCGCTCACGGGCGGGCGATCCAGCGCCACATGGTGATGTCCTCGCCGGGGATCTCCTGGTAGGCGATCTGGATCGGCATCCCGACGTGGACGTCTTCCGGGGCGGTTCCGACCAGGTTGCCGAGGACCAGGCAGGGCCGCGGCTGCTCGGCCAGCTCGCCCAGCGCGATCACGTACGGCACCTCGGCGTTGAACGCGCCCGGGCCGCGGTGGCAGACGGTGAAGGTGTAGACGGTGGCGTCGCCGGAAACCGGGGTCCAGGTCAGGTTCTCCGACAGGCAGCTGCGGCAGGCCGGGTAGGGGACCCAGTTGTAGTCGCCGCAGTCGTCGCACCGGGGCACCACGAACTGGTGGTTCTTCAGCGCGTCGAAGAACGGCTTGTTCTCCGCCCGCACCTCGGGCAGCGGCTTGAGGTAGGGGGCGGGGGCCGCGTCGAGAATGGTCATCGGTGCTCCAGGGATGGGTAAAGGGAGAAGGTTCAGTCGGCGGCCATGATCAGGGTGCTGGCCATGCCGTGCACGGCCCAGCCCTGCTGGAGCGAGACCCCGATCCGCGCGCCGGGGACCTGGCGTTCGCCGCACTCGCCGCGCAGCTGGCGGACGACCTCGATCGTGTGCAGGCCGGACGGGTCGCCGCAGTGGCTGTTGGACAGCAGGCCGCCGTCGGTGTTCGCGGGCATCGACCCGCCCAGGCGCAGGTGGCCTTCCCGGACGTAGTCGGCTCCTTCCCCCAGCTTGCAGAAGCCCATCTCCTCCAGGTCACGGATGGTGGTGATGGTGAAGCAGTCGTACAAGCCGGCCACGTCGATCTCGTCGCGAGAGATCCCGGCCAGGGCGAAGGCCCGGTCGGTCGCCTTGCGCACGGCCTTGCCCTGGTTCGGGAACCACGGGTCGTTGATGGTCGCGTAGAAGTCGGTGTAGTAGGCCTCGGCGCCGCCCAGGATCCAGACCGGCTTCTTGCGGCAGTCCGTGGCCCGCTCGGCCGAGGCGATCACCACGGCGTAGCCGCCGTCGTTGTCGATCGAGCAGTCCAGCAGGTGCAGCGGCTCGCAGACGTACCGCGAGGCCAGCACGTCCTCGACGGTGATCTCGCCCTTGCGGCCCATCACCGAGTCGGGGTTGAGGGTGGCGTGGTAGCGGGTGAACACCGCGACTTCGGCCAGGTCGGCGTGGGTGACGTTGAACTCGTGCATGTATCGCCGGGCCCACATCGCATACCACGAGGTCATGTAGCCGCCCGCGGTGGCGAAGCTCCAGTCGTCGCTCACCCGCGGCGCCCGGGTCTGCGGGGCAGCCGTACCGCCCGGGCCGGTCCGGCCGCCGGCCCGGCCGAAGAACAACACCGCGACGTCGGTCAGGCCGGCCGCGATGGCCGCCGCGGCCTTGGCCAGCTGGCCCGAGGCGCCGCCGATCTCCACCAGGCCGAGCGGGCGCTCACCGAGCTGTTCGGCCCAGAACTGGTGCGCGGTGGTACCGGGGACGTGGTCCGTCATCGCCATCGGCAGCAGGCCGTCGATGTCGGCAGTGGTCAGCCCGGCGTCATCCAGGGCGCCGCGAATCGCCTCGAGCTGGAGCGAGAACGAGGTCCGTTCGGGAAGTTTGCCTTGCTTTGTGGTGTAGACGCCGACGATCGCCGCCTGCCTTTTGGGAAATCCCACCTCTACCCCCTGACTACCAGCAGCGCGTCGACGGCCTTGGCCACGTCGCCGTCGACCCGGATCGGGTTGATGTCGATCGATTCGACCTCGGGGATCTCCAGCGCGAGGGTGCCGAGGCCGGTCATCGCCTGGGCGATCGTGGCGGCCTGCGCCTCGGACAGGCCGCGGCTGGCGGTGCGGAGCCGACCGCCGGCGATCCTGGCCACCGCGTCCTGCGCCTGGCGCTGGCTGAACGGCGGCCGGAGCAGGACCGTGCCGCCGACGATCTCGATCAGCACCCCGCCGATGCCGACCGCCACCACCGGGCCGAACACCGGGTCCCGCTGCAGCCCGCACGAGATCTCCACCGAGGCCGGGACCATCTCCTGGACCAGGACACCTTCTACCTTGAGGTCGGGGTTCGCGGTGCGGATGGCCTCGAGCATCTCCTCGTAGGCGTGGCGTACGGCGTCGTCGTGGTCGAGGCCCAGGCGCAGGGCGCCGGAGTCGGACTTGTGCGGCAGGCCGTAGGAGAGCACCTTCAGCGCGACCGGCCCGCCGAGCTCGCGGGCGGCGGCCACGGCCGCCTCGGCGGAGTCGGCGATGGCCTCGCGGCTGATCGGGATGCCGTACTCGGCCAGCACCTGCTTGGCCACCGACTCCAGCACGAACGGCTGGCCCGCCTCGCGTTCGAGCCGGGCCCGGACCCGGCCGATGCGTTCGGCGTCCGGGGCTGGCTGTGTGACGGGCTCGCGGCGCCGCATTGACTCGCTGAAGGCGGCCACGGCGCCGATCGCGCGGACGGCGCGGGCCGGATCGGTGTAGACCGGGATGCCGGCCTCGCTGATGTCCGGCGCGGACAGGGTGGTCGCCACGACCAGCGGCTTGTCGGTGGCGGCCCAGACCTTCCTGGTCGCGTCGGTCTCGCGCTCGCTCACGTACCAGATGAGCGGCAGCACCGCGTCGACGCCGTCCGAGGCGGCCAGGCCGCCGTAGACCGCGTCGAAGTTCTCCATGTTGAAGTTGCCGGTCGTGTCCACCGGGTTGGCCGCGCTGCCGAAGCTCGGCAGCAGGCTCTGCAGGTACTCGCGGTCCGCGTCGGGCAGGACCGGGACCGTCAGCCCGACCGTCTCGGCCACGTCGGCCATTAGCGCCCCGGAGCCGCCGGACTGGGTCATCACGCCGAGCCGGTTGCCCGCCATCCGGCGGCCGGTCTGCAGGGCCAGGCCGAAGTCGATCATCTGCTCCACGCTCGAGGCCTGAATCAGGCCGTACTGCTGGCAGATGGCGTTGTAGACCTCGCCGGAACCCGCGATCGAGGCGGTGTGGCTGAGCGCGGCCCGCGCCCCTTCGGAGGTGTAGCCGGCCTTGACCGCCACCACGGGCTTGCCGAGTTCGGCGGCCCGCGCCGCCACCTCGACGAACACCTCCGGCGACCGCACCGCCTCGAAGAACGTGAGCACCACGCCGACCTCGGGCTGCTCGATCAGGTAGCGCAGGCTCCGGGACACGTTCATGTCGGACTCGTTGCCGGTGGACAGGTACCAGCTGACGCGCACGCCGGCGGTGATCGCCTTGAGCAGGATGTAGGAGCCGAAGCCGCCGCTCTGCGAGACCACCGCCACCGGGCCCAGCTTGGGCCGGTCCATGTCGGTGGGGATCGCGAAGGTCGCGGCGACCTGGCGCTGGCCGTTGTAGAAGCCGTTGCAGTTCGGGCCGACGATCGGGAAGGCGTGCGCGCGGGCCACGTCGGTCATCCGCTGCTGCGCGGCTTTGCCTTCCGCGCCGGCCTCGGCGAAGCCCGCGGCCAGCACGACCGCGCCGCCGATGCCGCGCCGTGCGCTGGCCTCGATGATGCCGGGCACGGTGACGGCGGGGGTGAGGATCACCGCCATATCGACCGCTTCGGGCAGGTCGTCGACGGTCGGGTAGGCCTTGACGCCGTGGACTTCGGCCCGTTTCGGGTTGACCGGGTAGAGGCGGCCGGGGAAGTCCCGGTGCAGGTTCTGGAAGACGTAGCTGCCCAGCGACGCCTCCGACGCCCCGACCACGGCGACGGACTGCGGGGAGAACAGCCGCTCGACGCCGGCCTGGCTGGCGTGTTCGTCCGGCTGGCTGGTGCGACCGTCCATGTTCCGCCCTTCGGGACGATTCGAATAATTCCTTAACTATCTAACAATCTGAGGGCGGACGGCAACACCTCCTGGCGATCGGCTGCGGCGCCCGGCGCTCATGCTGCCTGGGTAGCGGGCGTAGATCAACTCTCTATTGTTTGACAACTATCGATGCTAGGCTGGTTGGCACGGCCGCGCGGGCCGTTCCGGCGGCACGTTGCCGTGGTCGGCGGGTTCCTCCGGCCGCGGCGACGGAAAGGAGCAACCGTGATCGATCTTGGCCTTGACGGAGCGCGCGCGATCGTCGTAGGAGCCGGCTTCATCCCCTACCGGGCCGGGCACGGCCGGGGCAGCGCGCTCCGGCTGGCGGCGGCCGGTGCCACCGTGGCTTGCGTCGACATGGACGAGGACCGGGCCGGCGAGATCGTCGCGGAGATTCAGAAGGCGGGCGGAAAGGCGCTCGCCGTGGTCGGCGACGTGCGCACCGAGGCCGAGGCCACGCGGATCGTGGACGAGGCGGTGGCCGCGCTCGGCGGTGTCGACCTGCTGGTCGACGTGGTTGGGGAGGCGATCTTCGCGCCGTCTCACCAGCAGACCGAGGAGGATTGGGACTACCAGATGACGAAGAACCTCAAGCAGTTCTTCTTCGTCGTGAAGGCGGTCGCCCCGCACATGATCGCCCAGGGCAGCGGCGGGGCGATCACCGCGATCACGTCGGTGGACGGCTTCTCGTCGTCGCGCTTCCACGTCGCCTACGGGGCGGCCAAGGCCGGCATCATCTCGCTGGTGAAGACGTATTCCGACGAGTTCGGCCGGTACGGCATCAGGGTCAATTGCGTCGCGCCCGGGAACGTGGGCGGCGGGGTGTGGGACAAGCCGGACGTGCCGTTCGGCCAGGATGTGGTCAACTCGCTGGCGCCGCCGCGGCCACTGGACATCGCGAACGGCGTCCTGTTCCTGTCGTCGTCGTTGTCGGCCCGGGTGACCGGGCAGACCCTTGTCGTCGACGGCGGGGCGACGACTCGGTCGCCGTGGGGCTTCACCGAGGAGTCCCTGACGGGGTTCAAGGCCGGCTGGCGGGAAGAGCGGAACTGAGCGGCCGTGCTGAACGGTCTCACCGTGCCTCTACGGCCGAGAGGCGCCGCAAGACCTCATCCAGCGCAGCGGCCTGTTCACGGATGAGCTGCTGCTGCTCTTTGATCGCCTCGACGAGGACGGCGGTCATCCGGGAGTAGCTGACCGACTTGAAGCCGTCAGAATCGGTGGAGACGAGCTCAGGGCAGACCCTTTCCACCTCCTGGCCGACAAAGCCGATTTCCGGCGGGCCGTCCGTCGCGGCGGCGATGGCCGCAGTTCCGCGCCTGCGCCGGTACCGTACCCCCCGCAGGGCCAGGACGTTTTCGAGGGCACCGGCGAGCGGTGCGACATCCGTCTTCAGGCGGCCGTCGGACTGCTCAAGGCTTTTGCATACGACTTTGCCGCTGTTGCCATCGCACGAAATAGTCGTGGATCCGGTCGAGTCCCTGATGAAAATGTCGCCGTCCTGGCCGTTTGCTCCCAGGGTCAGCACGGCGGCGTCGGGCTCTATATCGACAGTCGCCGTACCCGTGGCATTCAGTAGCTGAAGGCGCCCGTCATCCGCCTGCAGGACTATCCGCTGAGCGCCTGATTCGTCGGATAGCCGCAGAGACCTGTCGGTGCCGCTCGCCAGGACCGCTGTCTGGCCGTTGTCGCTGAAGATCTGCAGAGTTCCGCTGACTCCATCGGCGCCGAGTACCAGCGCTCCGGTCAGGGCGTTAAGGTCCACCGTCCGGCGGTGGGACGAGTCGTTCAGCAGAACACGGCCAAACTGGCCGCCGCCGCCGAGAATGGCGTTCGTCTCGAAGCTGTCTCCCCCGAGGAACAGCGTGTTCTGTCCGGTGGCACTCCTCAGTTGCACCTGGCCGGTTTGGCCGGAGCCGCCGATGGTTACCTGGCTGGCCACATTGGATATCACCATGCGGGTATCGCCACCCCCGCTGTCGCCATTGGCGTTGAATTCAAGATCTCCGTTGTCGTTGAGGAAGATATTGAAATGATTGTCGCCGTTCTTGAAGTTCTGGTGATCGGTCATGCCCCCGCCTCCATCGCGAATTCCGTCGAGCAGACCGTACGCGGCGGCAACCCCCGGTGCACCGGGTAAATCACTGGACCTTAGGGACCATCGGTTCTGAACAGTATGCGCAGGGATCACTTCACCATAGGCCCGCGTTCCAAGCCGGAAAGCGTCCATCCGGCGGCTGGTCAGCTCAGCACGCCGATTTGGCGCAGGACTCCGAGCAGGTTCAGCTCCTCCCAGTGCTCGATCAGCCGCCCGCCCCGGACGCGATGGATGTGGATGCCGCTGACGGCGACCGGGCGGCCGGTGGCCGGCACGCCGGCGAAGTCCCCGGCATGGGTGCCGGTAGCGCTCCACCGGGTGACCACCTTGTCGTCCTCGGCCACCTGATCGTGCACCGTCACCACGAGATCGGGGAAGGCGGCATGCGTGGCGTCGACCGCGGCCGCATAGGCCTCGGCCCCGGCATCGGGCCCGCCGGAGACATGGCTTACGAAGGAGGGATCAAGCAGGCGGGCCAGAAGCTGGCGGTCGCTCCCGGTTAGAACCTCGTCGTAATAACGACGTACCAGGGCCTTGCTCTCAGTTAGATCCACGCCGACATGCTGGCATCCGGGTCCCGGAACGGCAACTGGCACCTGGGTCCCGGAACGGCAGGAAGTCGGGGATGATGGTCGGTAGCGGGCTTCGCCGGGCGGGCCTTACCGGCCGGGCCGCCCGGCCGGGCCGGGCGGCCCGGCCGGTAGGGAAAGGGGGAGCTATGAGCTCCGCTGCCACACGTACTCCGGCTGACGTGGCCCGCGCGGCCTTCGACGCCGTCAGCAGGAAAGACCCCGACGGCATCGTGGCCACCGGGGCGCCGGGGTATGTCGACGACTTCGTCGCGGTCGGCGAGATCCGCGGGCACGACGCGGTCCGGGCCTTCTTCCGCGAACTGTTCGCCGCCTTCCCCGACTTCACCATGACCGCCGACAGGATCGTGGCCGACGACACCACAGCGGCCGTCCAGTGGCACGCGGCTGGCACGTTCACCGGCGGCCCGTTCCAGGGCATCGCGCCGACCGGGCGCCGGGTCGAAATCCGCGGGGTCGACGTGATGGAGATCGCGGACGGGCTCATCCAGCACAACACCATCTACTACGACGGGGCCACCTTCGCCCGCCAGATCGGCCTGCTGCCAGGCCTCGGGTCCCGCGCCGACCAGGCCCTGCTGGCCGCGTTCAACGCGAAGACCACGCTGAGCCAGCGGGCCCGTGATCTCCGGCAACGCAGGCGGTCCCGGACCCGATAACATCCCTGGGCGTGAGGCGCCGGTCCCGCGCGTCTCGAGGGCCGGCTCGAGGGCCGGCTCGAGGCCTGGCGGACCGCCGTCGCCTCGCCGCGGGTCGCCAGCAGCACCATGGTGACCACATAGCCCTGGACGCTCGTGGTGGCCAGGCTGGCCGACGGGCCTGGCCAGGCCGCCAGGGACGCGGCCGCGGCGAACAGCGCGGCGCGGCGGATCCGACGCGGCAGCAGCGCTTCCCGCGCGAGCACCCAGAGCCCGCCCGCCAGGCCAGTCCCGGCGGCACCGACAGCGTCTGCGTCGAGAACCGGAACGCGTACTCACCGGCATGGCTCTACATAGGTAGAGATGAATCGTCCAGACGGGACGGAAACGCCCGGCCAGGTAGAAAGTCACCTTCATGACTTCCAGTAACACCACAAGCCCCATTTCCATCATATGTACCGATTTCGCGGGGTGGTGTGGATATGCCGGGAAATGTCGTAGCCGGGGGGTAGAATCGAATTCAGATCCTAGAAGCCTGCCCCTCCCCCGGGGACGAGAACCGCCGCCAGCAGCGACCCGTCCCC
>Ga0207665_10001542_pt1 | contig 15494 bp, 14 predicted proteins | sample LARL112metaG_FD_184351 | JGI IMG/M metagenome (GOLD analysis project Ga0207665, IMG submission 184351) | Corn, switchgrass and miscanthus rhizosphere microbial communities from Kellogg Biological Station, Michigan, USA - LAR L11-2 metaG... | ecosystem: Host-associated > Plants > Roots >...
CTTCGCAGCGAGCCAGTGCTATCGCTCCGCCGCCTCGACCACGATCACCGAGCATTTACGCCGGGGCACAGCCGATGGTCATCGCGCTCTAGCTATTGTTGACGATGATGGCGATTCTGCACCCCTGCGCAGGGTTGTCGGATTTCGTGCGGACAAGGATCCTGGTGGTACCGGTCAGTTGGTGCAGGAGCAGCCGCCGGACTGTTCGCTCGGGTCGTCCAGCCGCCGTTAGCCAAACCGTCGGCAAGTCGTTTCAGGTTGAGGTCGAATAGCAGAATGGCGGTGGTTTGAGGATGCGGTTGCTGGTGACCGGTGGCGCGGGGTTTATCGGCGCCAATTTCGTGCACGGTGCGGTGCCCGACCATGCGGTGACGGTGCTGGATGGCTTGACCTATGCAGGTAGTCGCGAGTCGTTGGCGTCGGTGGAGGACGACATCCGCCTGGTGCAGGGCGATGTGACCGATGCGGAGTTGGTGTCGCGGCTGGTCTCCGAGGCCGATGCGGTGGTGCATTTCGCCGCCGAAACCCACGTCGACAATGCGCTTGCCGATCCCGAGCCGTTTTTGCACACCAACGTCGTGGGCACCTTCACCGTTTTGGAAGCGGTGCGCGCCCACCGGGTGCGGCTGCATCATGTGTCCACCGACGAGGTCTATGGCGACCTGGAGCTGGACTCCGGGCAGCGGTTCACCGAGTCGACGCCCTACAACCCGTCCAGCCCCTACTCGGCGACCAAGGCCGCCGCCGACATGTTGGTGCGCGCCTGGGTGCGCTCCTACGGGGTGGCCGCCACGATGTCGAACTGCTCCAACAACTACGGGCCCTATCAGCATGTTGAGAAGTTCATTCCCCGCCAGATCACCAACATCCTGACCGGGCGCAGGCCCAAGCTCTACGGGGCCGGCGCCAATGTCCGTGACTGGATCCATGTCGACGACCACAACAGCGCCCTGTGGCGCATTCTGGCCGACGGTCAGCTGGGACGCACCTATCTGATCGGTGCCGACGGCGAACGCGACAACCTGTCGGTGCTGAAGACGATCTTGGCGTTGATGGACCGCGGCCCCGACGACTTCGACCATGTCACCGACCGCGCCGGCCATGACCTGCGCTATGCCATCGACCCGACCCCCCTCTACACCGAACTGGGCTGGAGTCCCAAACACACCGACTTCGAAGAGGGCCTGCGCGCGACCATCGACTGGTATCGCGACAACCAATCCTGGTGGCGCCCACTGAAAGACAGCGTCGAGGCCGGCTATGAGAGGCGGGGCCAATGAAGGCCCGCGAGCTGGCCGTGCCCGGCGCCTGGGAGATCACCCCCCAGATTCACACCGACACCCGCGGCCTGTTCTTCGAATTGTTCACCGACACCGCGTTCGCCGACTTTGCCGGACACCGCCTCGACCTGCACCAGGCCAACTGCTCGGTATCAGCGGCCGGGGTACTGCGCGGCCTGCACTTCGCCCAACTGCCGCCCAGCCAAGCCAAATACGTGACGTGCCTCCACGGCGCCGTGTTCGACGTCATTGTCGACATCCGCACCGGCTCACCCACCTTCGGCACCTGGGACGCCGTCGTGCTCGACGACCAGGCGCACCGGAGCGTCTACCTCTCCGAAGGGCTGGGCCACGCCTTCCTCGCCCTCGAGGACAACTCCACAGTGATGTACCTGTGCTCAGCGGGCTACGCCCCCGGCCGCGAGCACACCATCAACGCCCTCGACCCCGCACTGAACATCGCCTGGCCCACCATCCACGGCCAACCCAGCCTGTCCGAGCGCGACCGCCAGGCCCCCACCCTCGCCCAAGTCCAAGCCGCCGGCCTGCTACCGACATGGGACGACGCCCGCGCCTTCGCCGACGACCTACGCCGAGGCTCCCCCTAAACCTCGCAGTGAAGCTGTCGATATTGCACTCAGGGTCGTGATCGGCGGAGAATCACAGCCCTCATTGCAATCTCGCGGAAGGGCCCGGCCACGAGCGGTGACGTCACGCTGCGCCAGCTGCGCTACTTCGTCGTACTGGGCGAGGAGCTGAACTACCGGCGCGCGGCGGAAGGACTCTTCATCACACAGCCCGCCCTGTCGACGGCCATCAAACAGCTCGAGCACCAGCTCGGCGTCATGCTGTTCACCCGCAGCACCCGTGAGGTGGCGCTGACCGAACTCGGCCAGGCGTGGTTGCCGAAGGTGCGCGATGCCCTGCGCGGGATCGACGCCGCGGTCGACGACTTGATCGATCTGTCCGCGCACTACCGCCGCGTCAGGCTGGGTTATCTGATCGGTACCGGCGCCGACCTGCTGTTCCGGCTGATCCGTCATTTCGAGGCCGCTTATCCGGAAATCACCTTGGAGCCAAGGGAGTTCGACTTCTCGGACCCGACGGCCGGGCTGGCCGACGGCAGCACCGAGGTGGCGATCATCAGGCCACCGGTCGATCTGCCTGAGCACCGGATGTTCATCCTCGGCGCCGAGGACTGGGTGGCGTGCCTGCCAAGGGATCACCCGCTGGCGGGCCGGTCCGAGCTCGCGATCGCCGAGTTGCTCGATGACCCCATAGTCGTCGCGCCGGCCACCGCAGGCAGGTGGCGTGACTACTGGATGGCGATGGACGTGCGCGGCGGCAAGCCGCCCACCATCGCCGCCGTCGCCGCCACCTATGAAGCGGAGACCACGACCATCGCGCGGGGGCTCGGCATCAGTTTCACCAGCGAGGCCAGCGCCCGGCTGTACAACCGGCAAGGCATCGCGTACGTGCCGATCGTCGACCGGCCGCGCAACTACACGGCGCTCGCTTGGCACCCGGCTGGCCTCAGCCGCGAGGCGGCCGCACTGGTCCGGCATGTCCGCGAGGAGTGGAGCTTCGGCGAAGTTAAGGCTGTTGAACGGCCGGCAACTTATTACTGACGGCACTTATAAAGACTGGTTATAAGTACATCAGAAAGTGGAATTTCCGCGGAGCGCCGGATCGAGGTTTTCTGTGAACACCGAACACCCCACCTGCGCTGGAGAAAACCATGACCGACGTCGCACCCGCCACCGCCGCGAAGGTACCGCCCCCGGCCAACGCCGAGGACGCCAAGCTCGCTGAGCTCGGCTATGCACAGAGACTCGACCGCTCCGTCGGGACGCTTGCGTCGTTCGCGATCGGGTTCGCCACGATCAGCGCGACCACCGCCGTCTTCACCGGTTTCGGCGCGGGCTACTTCACCGCGGGTGCACCGTTCGTGTGGACGTTGCTGTTGGCTGGCGCGGTGTTCGCGTTGTGGGCCTTCATCGCCGCCGATCTGACCGCCAAGCTCCCCCTGGCCGGCTATTCCTACCAGTGGATTGGCCGCATCAACGGGCCTGACCTCGGCTTTTTCACTGGGTTCATCGCTTTGATGGGCTGGGTCTGCGGAATGACCGGCGTCGGTTTCATTCTCTCCGGTTATCTCGGCGGCCTGTTCGGCTGGAGCATGAGTCAGTCCGCCCAGATTCTGCTTGCCATCGGAGTGGTGTTCCTTTGCGTGCTGATCAATATCTACGGTGTTCGGTTCGCCACCATGGTCAACAACATCGGCGTCAGCCTCGAACTGGTGATCACGGTCGGAGCGACCGCCCTGGTCGCGATCATCGCGTTCTCCGCGCCCGAGAACCATCAGCCGATCTCTGTGCTGTTCACCGGCGGCGAGTCCGGCGATAAGAACTCCTACATGCTGGCCTGGCTGGCTGCGGCGCTCGGACCATTCTTCGGCCTGATCGGGGTTGAGTCCGGCGCCGACGTCGCCGAGGAGACTAAGAACGCCCGGTATGTCGTGCCGAAGACGATGTTCTACGCGCTAGTGACGTCGATCGTCATCGAGTTGCTGATGTACATCGTGTACGTGCTCGCGATCCGCGACGTCGACGCCGTCGAGGCTAACGCCGCCGCACCGATCGAGGAGATCATCAACCAGCAGGCCGGCTCCGTCGTCACGAAAATCGTTGTCGCCGTTGCCCTGACTAACATCCTGGCGTGCCTGCTGGCCAACATTCTGGTTGCGACGCGACTGACGTATTCGATGGCACGCGACAACATGCTGCCGTTCTCTAACGTGTGGCGGCACGTCTCTGCCAAGACCAAGACGCCAACCTACGCGGTGATCGTCCTTGGCTGCCTGTCGACCGTGCTGCTGTTGTCGGCGCTCGTCAACGAAAAGGCGTTCAATTACATCATCGGCATCGCGTCATTGCTCTTCTTCTTCGTCTACATCCTGCAGACCATCGGACTGCTCATCGGCGTCCGCAGGGGGACGATCCCGAAGGGCGAGCCCGGCACCTTCGACCTCGGCCGGTGGCGGTTACCGCTTTATGTCACCTCACTGGTGGTGTTCCTCGCCGTCGCCGTCGCTCTCTTGTTCCTGCCTCAGTTCACCAGCAACAAGTGGGTCTTCCTGGGCGTGCTCGCGGTCGCCGCGGCGTGGTGGGCCACCGGTCTGCGGTCGCGGTTGCGCAGCGGTGACGCCGGGTCGGACTACGCCAAGACCCACTTGAGCTGATTTCCACTGTCTACCAAAGGATTGCTTTACATGACTACCACAACACAGTCCTCGCGCGAGCGCTCGTCCGAAGACCTCGGCACCAGCAATCTCGTCACCGTCGAACCGGGTGCCATCCGGGAGGACACCCCGCCCGGTTCGGTGATCCATTACAGCGACTACGAGCTGGACACCTCGAGCCCGTACGCCGGCGGAGTGGCGTGGATCGAAGGCGAGTACGTCCCGGCGTCGGAGGCGCGGATCTCGATCTTCGACACCGGCTTCGGCCACTCCGATCTGACCTACACGGTCGCCCATGTGTGGCACGGCAACATCTTCCGGCTCGGCGACCACCTGGACCGACTACTCGACGGGGCGCGCAGGCTGCGGCTGGATCCCGGACACCGCAAGGACGAGCTGGCCCAGATCACCAAGCGCTGCGTTGCCATGTCGCAGCTGCGGGAATCCTTCGTCAACCTGACGGTCACCCGAGGATACGGAAAACGCAAGGGCGAGAAGGATTTGTCCAAGCTCACCCACCAGGTCTACATCTATGCGATCCCGTATCTGTGGGCGTTCCCACCGCATGAGCAGATCTTCGGTACCACAGCGATCGTGCCGCGCCACGTGCGGCGCGCCGGCCGCAACACCGTCGACCCAACGATCAAGAACTACCAGTGGGGCGACCTGACCGCCGCGAGCTTCGAGGCCAAGGACCGCGGCGCGCGTACCGCGATCTTGATGGACGCCGACAACTGCGTCGCCGAAGGACCTGGGTTCAACGTGGTGATCGTCAAGGACGGCAAGATCGCGTCGCCGTCGCGAAATGCCCTTCCGGGCATCACCCGCAAGACGGTCTTCGAACTCGCTGACTCCATGGGTATCGAGGCGACGCTGCGCGATGTCACCAGCCACGAACTGTATGACGCCGACGAGTTGATGGCGGTCACCACGGCGGGCGGGGTCACTCCGATCAACACGCTGGACGGCGAACCGATCGGCGGCGGCACACCGGGTCCGATCACCGTGGCGGTCCGCGACAGGTTCTGGGCGCTGATGGATGAGCCATCGCCGCTGATCGAGGCGATCGATTACTGACCTTTGCGTGCAAACAGGTCTAGCATCGAAATAGTCAGGTAGTCGCTCGTCGTTAGTACTAGTTATGAGCACCTTCGCACGGCGCATGGTGCGTCCGTTAGTTACCGGAGCAGCCGCGCTCGCCTTTGTGATATCGCCGGCAGCGCTATTCACGGTCACCGCGCCGCCTGCGTCAGCGCAACCCTGCTATAACGGCGTCCTCCCGTGGGGTCCGTTCATTCCGAGTTGCACGCTTCCCGGTCCGGTAGGGCCGAGGGTGCGGGGTGCGGCGCCCGATGCGACCGCGATCATCGCGTGCCGGAACCATCCCGGCTGCCTGTCCTGGTACGTGAACGGTCCCTAACAGAGCACCAAGGGCCTTGCCATGACCCACGACGTTGAGAAGCGCTTTGACCGGCCCGGCACCTTTCATGAGGCGGCCAGGTATGCGGGCACGGTTGTCGCGGTCGCGGGTGTCGCGTTCGCGATCTACGCAACCACGTGGAGAGAGTCCGTGATCGTGGCGTCGATGGTCCCTGCCATCTTGTTCGCCGGCGGGATCGGCGCATTCGTCAAGACCTACCGGGTCTGGAAGGACGAGGGCGCGTGGCCTGCGTGGCAGGGCGCGGGATGGTTCCTGCTCACCTTGATGCTGGTGTGCCTGTCCATTCCGGGTGCCGCGATATACGCCAGCTAGGGCACGATCGAATCCACGTATCCTCCGTCGACCCGCAACGCCCCGCCCGTCGTCGCAGAGGCGAGCGGCGACGCCAAATAGGTGACCATGTTTGCGATTTCGTCCGGTTCGATGAGCCGCTGCAGCAGCGACTGCGGTCGGTGCCTGCGCATGAACTCGCGCTGCGCCTGGTCCCATGGCAGCGACTTGTCGACCAGTTGGTAGACGAAGTCCTCGACGCCTGCGGTGTGCGTCGGCCCCGCGATGACGGAGTTGACGGTGACACCGGTACCCGCGGCGTCCTTTGCGAATCCGCGTGACAGCGCCAACAGTGCGGTCTTAGACACCCCGTAGTGAATCATTTCCTCCGGTATCACCAGCGCTGAGTCACTGGCGATCTGAATCACTCTGCCCCAACCGCGTTCGGTCATTCCCGGTATATACATGCGGATAAGGCGTGCTGCTGCAAGGACATTCACTTCGAAATACGTGCGCCACTGCTCGTCGGTGATCTCGCGCGCCGGGACGGCACCAAAGATGCCGAGATTGTTCACCAGGATGTCAACGTCGGCAAGCTCGCGTTGCAGCTGTGCCGCGCCATCCTCGGTCGTCACGTCGACGGCGACGCCGATGGCGTCACCGCTCAATTTCGCGACGGCCTCTTCGACGCGCTCCGGTGTGCGCCCATTCACCGCGACGCGGGCACCACCATCCGCCAGCCCCTGGGCAATGGCGAAGCCGATGCCCTGCGTCGACCCCGTGACGAGGGCCGTCTTTCCGCTCAGATCAATATTCACGCCCTGCTACTACCACGGGACGCTGCAGACTATTCCTGTCGCTGGCTGACTCACGCCTTTTCGTCGTCTCCGCCGACTCACGCCTTTTCGTCGTCTCCGCCGACGGAAATGTCGCGCAACTCGCGCTTGAGGACCTTTCCAGTCGGGTTGCGCGGCAGTTCGTCGAGGAAGACCACCTCGCGCGGCACCTTATAGCGGGCCAGATGCTCTTTGACGTAGGACTTGATGTCCTCCTCGCCGATACTGGCGCCGTCGGTCTTGACCACGAACGCGCGCAGCCGGTGCCCCCACTCCTTGTCCTCCACGCCCACCGCGGTGGCCTCGACGACGTCGGGATGACCGCTGATCAAGTCCTCCACCTCGGCGGGAAACACGTTCTCGCCGCCAGACACGATCATTTCGTCGTCGCGACCGCTGACGTACAGCAGGCCGTGCTCGTCGAAATAGCCGACATCGCCGGACGACATGAGCCCGTCGATGATCTGCTTGTGTCCCCCGCCGGTGTAGCCCTCGAACGGAAAGGTATTGCCGACGAAGATCCGGCCGACCTCACCCTGCGGAAGCTCGTTGCCGCTGTCGTCAAGGATCTTGACCTTGACGCCCTTGACCACCGGGCCGACCGTCGCAGGGTTCTTCTCCAAGTCCTTGGGCCTGGCGATAGTGGCGAACGCGATTTCCGTTGAGCCGTACAGGTTATAGACGACCGGTCCTAGGTCCTTGAGCGCGCGCTGCGCCAACTCCGCACCGAGCTGCGAGCCGGAAACAAACACGATCCGAAGACTGGACAGGTCCGGCTTGGTGTCCATCTTCTCCAGCGCGTCGAGCATCCGGGACAGCATGACCGGGACGACGACCACGGCGGTCACCTTGTGCTTCTCGATGTCGGCGAACACCGTTGGCGGCTTGAAGCGGCGTCGCAGCACCAGCGTGTCGCCGAGCATCATCGCGATGGTCGCGTGTAGATACCCCAGCGCATGGAACATCGGTGCAGGCAGCGACGTCACCTCGCCGGACCTGAACGGCACATGCGAGAGGATGCCGCCGATCGGCGCCAGCGACGGTGGCGTGCCGCGGTTGGCGCCCTTCGGGGTTCCGGTGGTGCCGCTGGTCAGAATGATGATCGACGAATGCTTCGTCACCTTGGGTGCGGGCTTGCCGCTGCTACGCGCGACCAGGTCTTCCAATGTCTCGTCGGTACTGCCCGACGGCTCCTCCTTGTCGGGGTTGACGCCGAGCGCCCGTAGCTTGCCCAGCGGCGGATCCGCCTTGGACACCGCCTGGCAGTACTCGTCGTCGTAGATGATCAGCTTGGCGCCCTCGCGCTCGGAGACCTCTTTGATCTGCGGTCCGGAGAACTCGCTGTTGAGCAGGATGATGCGCGCTCCGGCGCGGGCGGCCCCGTAGACGGCAATCAAAAACCAGCGGTGGTTCCGAGCCAGTATCGCTACACCGTCACCGCCCTTGATCCCCTTGTCCAACAGGCCGTTGGCCACCTCGTGGGCCGCGTCGTCAAGTTCCTTGAACGTGATCTCGCCGAAGTCGTCGATGATCGCGGTGCGATAAGGCGTGCGGCGAGCGTTGAGCGCCGGGATCATGCCGAACTCGCCCCAGCGCCGGATGTCGGCGACCATCGCCGCGACGTTCTGCGGCGGTTCAAGCTTGAACGCGCCCGCCTCCAACATCTTGTAGGCGTAATGCAGCTCTGCCGAGCCGCGCTCTACGTATTGCTGCATCTTTGCCGCTGCCTGCAACGGAAGATCAGTTAGCCTAGGCATAAGCCCACCATATGTGACGAGCGTCGCACGGCGGCCGGGAAATTACGATGACGATATGGCCGCTTCGCTCTCGCTGGACGTTGGTGGCCGACAAGTCCCCGTCACCCACCCTGACAAGGTCGTTTTCCCCGATGCCGGGGTCACGAAACTCGATCTGATCCACTACTACCTCGCCGTCGCCGAGGGGGCGCTGCGCGGTGTGAGGGACCGGCCGATGATCCTCAAGCGATTCGTCAAGGGGATCACCGAAGAGGCCGTCTTCCAGAAGCGGGCACCAGAGAAGCGGCCGGATTTCGTAGACGTCGCCGAGCTGAAGTACGCCTCGGGCACCTCGGCCAAGGAGGCCGTCATCCACGATGCCGCCGGCCTGGCGTGGGCGGTCAACATGGGCTGCGTCGACCTCAATCCGCACCCGGTGCGCGCCGACGATCTCGCCCACCCCGACGAACTGCGCGTCGACCTCGACCCGATGCCGGGCGTGCAGTGGCGCCAGATCGTCGACGTGGCCCTGGTCGCACGCGAGGTACTCGAGGAGCACGGCCTGACGGCCTGGCCGAAAACGTCGGGATCCCGCGGCTTTCATATCTATGCCCGCATTCAGCGGCGGTGGCCGTTCAAGTTCGTCCGGTTGGCGGCGCAGACGGTGGCTCGCGAGGTGGAACGCCGCGCGCCGGAATTGGCGACGGCACGGTGGTGGAAGGAGGAGCGCGAAGGCGTGTTCGTCGACTTCAACCAGAACGCATTCGACCGCACCGTCGCGTCGGCGTACTCCGTTCGCGCCACACCGGATGCGAAGGTGTCGACGCCGCTGCACTGGGACGAAGTCGCCGGCTGCCGACCCGAGAATTTCACGATCGCGACCGTGCCCACGCGCTTCGAGGATCGCGGCGATCCATGGGAGGGAATGGACGACCACGTGGGCACGCTGGACGCGCTGCTCGATCTCGCCGACCGGTTAGGACCAGCCGAGAAAGCGCCGAAGGGTGTGAGGGGATCAAGCGGAAACGTCAAGCGCCGCATATCCACGATGCCGCTGATCGAGATCGCGCGGACAAAAACCAAAGATGAGGCGATGGCCGCGCTCGACGATTGGCGCGGACGTTACCCGTCAGTAGCCGAAACGCTCGAGCCTGCAGACATTTTGGTCGACGGCATGCGGGGGCCCAGTTCGATTTGGTACCGCATTCGGATCAATCTGCAGCATGTGCCGGAGGACCAGCGGCCCCAGCAGGAGCCACTGCTGGCCGACTACAACCCGTGGGAAAGCTATTCCGGACCGCAGTGGATGCGCCGCCGCTGAGCGATTTGCTGACCGATCCAAAATCGGTTCTTAATAAAGTATTAGCCGTTACTCCCCGTTGCCTTAGATCGACTCCGTACCTTCGGTAACAGATCGGCAATCGAGGGGAGGCTGCACATGTACGGCAATCCGGCATTCGACTGCGACGGCGCCCAGATCCGGGCGTGCAGCCGCCAGTTGGCGACCGTGGTGACGGTCACCGGCGATCTCGACGACGCGAACCTCGACAAGGTCAGTCAGTACACCAAGCGCTTCGTCTTACGGGAGAAGCCGGTCGTGCTGGATCTGAGCGGAGTGAGTTCCGCTACTCCGCACATCGTTTCGGTGTTGTGCGATGTCGACGACGCCTGCAGCGCCGCGGGGGTCGAATGGTCGTTGATCGCGAGCCAACCGGTCACCCGCGCGGTCCGCATTTTCGACGACCGGGTTGAGCTGCCGACGGTCGAATCGGTCGCGGACGCACTCCACAATTTCGCCGACGCCATGCTCGAACGCCGCCGGCTTCTTCCGCTCCTTACCAAGAGCGCCTAGAGACAGGACCGATCTTCAGTGCTTCTCGACCTTCGTTGGCTGGCCTTCCTGGTACACGGCCGGCACAAGCCGCGGTCGCGGCCCCTGCGCTGACGGCCCGCTGATCTCGCCATAGCTGATTAAGATCGCTGCCCATGTCGGGTACTTGGGCGGCGGTGCTCGGCCAGCTGATTCCGCTGGCGCTGGTGGTCGCCATGTCGCCACTGACGATCATCCCGGCAATCGTTCTGGTGCTGCAGTCTGATCGCGCCCGACCCACCGGCCTGGCCTTCATGTTCGGCTGGCTAGCGGGTCTGGCAGCGACGACGGCCGTTTTCGTGCAGTTGCCGCGCCTGCTCGACGGGCTCAACCGACCGGCGCCGGCCTGGGCGGCGTGGGTCCGGATCGCGGTCGGCATCGCGCTGGTCGCACTCGGCGGATGGCGGTGGCTGACCCGCCACCAGGTCACCAAGCAGCCCGCGTGGTTGGACCGGCTGAGCAAGATGACACCCATCGGTGCCGGCGCAATTGCAGTGGGGCTGATTCTGGTCAATCCCAAGGTGCTCGTGATGAACGCCGCAGCGGGGTTGGTGATCGGCGCGGCGTCGTCGGGCACGCCGGGCACGTGGGTGGCCGTCGTCTACTACACCGTCATCGCGGGTTCGTCGGTCCTGGTTCCGATACTCGCCTACGCCGTCGCCGGTGAGCGCGTCGATCATCAACTCGAGCGGCTGAAGCAGTGGATGGAACGACAGCACGCCATCCTGATGGCCGGCTTCCTCACGGCCGTTGGTTTGTTGTTGGTGTACACGGGGATACGCGCGCTATAGACGCAGTCCTCGGCCCAGGATGGCGGAAAGTGCCTGACGAAGCTGCCCGTCCGGGTCAGCCGGGATGTTGTCCACCCGCCACCCCACGACGTCATCGGGACGAACCAACAGTGCGCCTTCTGGCGTGAGTCCGACGCGCGCGGCCCATTGCCCGTCGACGTCGACGATGTCGCTCGCAGCACCGATTCGGTGCGCGCCAACCGGTACACCGAGGGCGACAGACGCGAAAGCAGCGCTCGCGCACCAAGGGTCGCCGGCATCTCCCGTCAGCACCGTGAATCCGGGGCCGAGCAGATCGAGAGTCGAGATGCGGTGGTCACCGCGGTGCAGCCATGCGTGCGGGACACGGGTGCCGGGCTGTCCTCGCAGCCTGTCGACAAGCAGCAGCCGGCTGGGATCAGCGATCGCCGAGTGGCCGGCTATCACCGCGGTCGACCGGTACTGATATCCGATGAGCAGATTGAACATCGGCACCTCTTCGTCGGTCGGCAATCCCGGACCTTCTTTGTCCAACCCAAGCACGGCTAGCGTCGGTCCGGTCAACGACTGCCGAGCGCTGAACCTTCCGACCGGGTGACGTTCGGCGTGGAAAGTGTCGAGCAACGTTGGTTCGGCGGCGCCAGTTATGACTGCGGCGAGCTTCCACGCGAGGTTGTGCGCACTCTGGATCGCGGTGTTTGCTCCGCCGGCCTTGAACGGAGGCATCGTGTGTGCCGAGTCACCGACGAGAAACACTCGCCTGCACCGGAATTGGTCTGCGACTTGTTCATACGGCTGCCAGGCAGCAACCTGCAGAATCTCGACGTCACAGTCTTCGCCGACGGCATCGAGGATCAGTTCGCGGCATCGATGCGGTGTGAACTGCGCAGCCGTCTCACCCCTCTCAGGATAGTACGTGGTGATGAACATGCCATGGTCCCCAGCGATCGGAACGAATATTCCTTGCACCGAAGGGTTTTCGACCTGCACCGTGTCCCCGTCGCTGAGCTCCGACACAAATGTGCGCCACGGAGCGTGGAAGTAGACGAACACCACATAGATCGGTAGTGGGCCAAACCCGGTCGTGTGCACGCCGAGCGCCTGGCGCACTGGGCTGTGCACACCATCGGCGGCGACGAGAAAGTCGGCGTGAACCGTTTCCAGTCCCTCCGACTCCACATCACGCACTACAGCGCTCACGCCTGCCTCGTGCTGTTCGAAGGACAGCAGCTCGGTGCCATATCGCGCCTCGCTGCCGTGTTCCCGGGCATAGGCCAGCAGGATCGGTTCCAAACTGCTCTGCGGGCAGTATTGTGCGGCAGGCTCGGGACTGAGTTCGGCCATGCCGGCGAATATGGCGTCGATGTCCAGCGCCTGTCGTTGCTCGGTGCTGTTGAGCGTCGACTTCACAACCATGGACGAGACGCCGTCGGCCACGGCATGGACCTCGTCGCCGACGCCGAGCCCGCGAAGGACCTCCAAGGTGCGGAAGCTCAGGTTGCGGGCTTTCGGATAGATGAAGACCTCCGGCCGCCGTTCCACTAGAAGTGACGGGATCCGGTGTTTGGCGAGCAGGGTGGACGTGGCGAGACCTCCGACGCCCGCGCCGACGATGAGCACGGGGGTACGACGAACATCCATGCGATTACCCCTCTCGATCGGATCGCTCAGGCGGAACCAACTAGTTCCGCGCGGGGCGATTGTGCGCCGCGAAGCTTGAGCGCGCAAGGGCGTTATCTGTCGGCCGGCGCGGTCGCCAGCGGCAGGATCAGGTCCTCGAGGACACGCCGGATGAAGACCCGATCGATCGGCCGACCCGTGATCGCCCGCAGGATGTTCAACCCCAGCGCGGCGTCGCCGATCAGCGCAAGGTCGCGGCCTGCGGGGATCTCACCGCGGGCGACCGCGTTGTCGAGCACCACGCCGATCATCCGACGCGGCTGCGATAGCACCAGTTCGTCCAGCGCCGCCGCCAGAACCGGATCGTGGGTGGCGGCGGTGGCCACGCCGATGACCACCTTCATCGTGCCCACCTCGGCCTCATTCAAGTCGGGAACGGCGACCGCCAGCGCGTCGATGTCCCCACGAAGGCTCCCCGTGCTGGGCGGTTGGACGGAGCCGAGGCCCCGCCGCCAATGAGCAATCGCATCGGCCACCACCACAGCCTTTGACGGCCAGCGGCGATAGATCGCCGCCTTGCCGACTCGTGCACGCGTCGCGACGTCGTCCATGCTCATCCGGTCGTAGCCACGTTCGGCGAGACCTTCGAGCACTGCGCTGAGGATTGCCCCGTCCAGCGATCGATCGAAGCGTGCCGGATTGCGCGTGCGCTTGCGGCGCGACGTATCGCTCATTTCTCGGAACTATACAGTTCCGAGAGACACGCCGGGCGGGCGCGCGCCCGTTTTGGACTAACTGCGGTCGGGTAGGTGACCAGCATGACTGCGACCGACCGGCGGGGCACCAACGACACTGAACTGGGCCGTGCCGGGCGCGTAATGAACTGGATACCCGCCCTAGCGACAATTCCGGGTGCAATCGCGGTCGTCGTGTTCCTCTACATGCAGATCCTCGGCACTGCCGGATGCACCGATCAACTGTGTCCGCGCCAGGGTCCCGGTGAACTGGGCTTCACACTCATCCAATATGGGGCGCCCGCCGTCGCGGTTGTCACGGTCGTGCTGTCCTTCTTCACCGCACGCCGCCGCGGCGGGATTCTCGTTCCTGTGGTGGCGTGGCTGCTGTTGATCGCGGCCTTTGTCGTGCTTGTCTTTTCGTTCACGCCGACCGGATAGCCGCTATCTGATGGGGAGTCCGGTGATCGCCCTGCCCATGACGAGCCGCTGGATCTCACTGGTGCCCTCGAAGATCGTGAAGATCTTCGCGTCTCGGTGCATGCGCTCGACCGGGTACTCACGCGTATAGCCATTACCGCCGAGGATTTGAATGGCCTCATCGGTCACGTAGACCGCGGTCTCGCTGGCGACGAGTTTGGCCATCGATCCTTCGGCGTTGGTGAAGGGCTTGTTGTTGCGTGCCATCCAGCCCGCGCGCCACACCAACAGCCGCGCGGCATCGACGCGGGTCTTCATGTCGGCCAGCTTGAACGCGATTGCCTGGAAGTCGGCGATCTTGCGGCCGAACTGCTCTCGCTGCTGTGCGTACTCCAGCGCGTATTCGTACGCTGCGCGGGCCACCCCGAGCGCCATCGCGCCGACCGACGGGCGCGTCCGTTCGAACGTCTTCATCGCCGCTTGGCCAGCAGCACTTTGGCCTTCGCGGCTACGGGCGACGCGCTCATCGAACTTTTCCTTGCCGCCGACGATCAGTCGACCAGGGATCCGGACGTCCTCGAGAATCACCTCAGCGGTGTGCGAGGCGCGAATTCCGTGCTTCTTGAACTTTTGTCCCTGTTTGAATCCTGGCGTATTCGGCGGAATGATGAACGTGGCTTGCCCGCGGGTACCGAGTTCAGGATGGACCGACGCAACGACGATGTGCACGTTGGCAATTCCGCCGTTGGTGGCCCAGGTCTTCACACCGTTGAGCACCCACTCGTCGTCGGCTTCGTCGTAGCGCGCACGTGTGAGGATAGCGCCCACATCGGAGCCCGCGCCGGGTTCCGATGAACAGAACGATGCAAGCAGCGGATCCTCAGCCGTGCCGAACATCTGCGGAAGCCATTCGCCGAGCTGTTCGGGAGTGCCGTTGGAGGCAAGCGATGCGGCAGCTAAGCCGGTGCCCAGGATCGACAACGCGATGCCGGCATCGCCCCAGAACAGCTCCTCGAATACGGTCAACATCCCGATGCCGGTTGGTTCGGCGGCTTGCGTGGCGAACAGCTCCATGGAGTAGAGGCCGACCTTGGCCGCCTCCTGGATGATTGGCCACGGTGTTTCCTCGCGCTCATCCCACTCCGCCGCTGCGGGGCGCACGACGGTCGCCGCGAACTCGTGAACCCAGTCCCTGACCTGGATCACGTCCTCAGACAGTTCAAGAGAAAACGACACAGCCACTCGTCCTTTCTGTGCCCGCCCAGTGAAGGTAACG
>Ga0207665_10001545_pt1 | contig 15478 bp, 9 predicted proteins | sample LARL112metaG_FD_184351 | JGI IMG/M metagenome (GOLD analysis project Ga0207665, IMG submission 184351) | Corn, switchgrass and miscanthus rhizosphere microbial communities from Kellogg Biological Station, Michigan, USA - LAR L11-2 metaG... | ecosystem: Host-associated > Plants > Roots >...
ACGGAATGGGGGCCGATGCACGTGGAACATTTACAAGCGCCCCGAGGACGTCCCGGCCAGTGCCTACTCCCGGGTGGGTCTGCAGAAACCTGCTCCTTCATGAGGTCCAGCCGTTTCATGAGGTCCAGCCGTGCGCGGCGGCACGGCAGGTGTCCGGTCGCCGGCCGGGTATCTGCGCGGCGCGCCATCATGTCAATGAGTTCATGGCAGATTTGCTTGCCGTCACGAGACACGTGGCGGCGCTAGCGACCTGATTGCGCGGCACTATCTCGGCCAGGACGTGTGCCCGGTCCATATCGTTGGCGCGTCTGATTGTCGTTTTCCGCCCTGCACCGCGGACCGACCGGAGGTGCCAGATGGAACCTGCCGCACCCATGTCTGCTTCGCCGGTACCAGCGTCCGGGCATGAGTCGGCGGCGCAGCGGGCCCGTGGCCTGGCCGCCGCGCGCCGGCGGGCCACTGCTCTCCTCGCGGGGGCAACGGTCCTGTTTGTGGTCGTGACCGTGCTCGGCGCCCACGGGGTCCTTCTCGGCTACGTGCAGGCCGGCGCGGAGGCGTCGATGGTCGGGGGCATTGCCGACTGGTTCGCGGTGACGGCCCTGTTCCGCCATCCTCTGGGCCTGCCGATACCGCACACGGCGGTGATCGTGGAGCGCAAGGATCAGTTCGCTGCCACCCTCGGCCGGTTCGTGCAGGTGAATTTCCTGACCGGCGACGTTCTCGCCGAGCGGATCCGCTCGGCGCGCCTGGTTCCCCGCCTGGCTGCCTGGCTGGCCGACGAGGCTAACGCCGCCCGTTTCGCCGGTCGCACGGCGGATCTGGTCGTCATGGTGGCCGAGACTTTCCGCGATGAGGATGTCCAGCGCGTCCTCACCGCCGAGCTCACCCGGGCGGTAGAGGCCGTCGAGGTGGCGCCGCTGGCGGGGCGGGTCCTGCGGGTCATCATTGCGGGAGGCCAGCACGCCGAGTTCTTCAACGCCATCCTGTCCGGCGCCGACGGCTATCTCGCCGGCCATTATGAGGAGCTTCGTGAGCTATTCGAGGCCGAGTCGCCTCGCTGGGTGCCCGACACGGTGTACCGGCGGGTCTTCGACCGCATGTACGCCCGCCTGCGGCAGCGGCTGGTGGCGATGGCCGCCGATCCCAACGACCAGGCGCGGCAGCAGTTCGAGGAGTGGATCGCCGGGCTCCCCGACCGCCTCGAGACATCCCCGGAGCTGCGTGAGCGCGGCGAGCGCCTGAAGCGCGATGTCCTGGGTAGCGCCGGTCTGCGGGACTGGTCTTCGTCGCTGTGGCAAAGCGCCAAGGAGGGCCTGCGGATCCAGGCTGCCGACCCCGAGTCTGAGCTGCGCCGCCGGCTGGCCGATGCACTGGTAGCGGCCGGACGGCGCCTAGGGTCAGACCGCCGCCTCCAGGAGGGCCTGGACCGTGTCGTCGAATCCGGAGCCAGGGCACTCGCCGATCAGTTCCACGACGAGCTCGCCGGGCTGGTCACCGGGACTATCGAACGGTGGGACGCCGCCGAGACATCGAGCCAGCTGGAACTGCTCCTCGGGCGCGATCTGCAGTACATCCGCATCAACGGCACGGTGGTTGGGGCGGCCGTGGGGCTGGCCTTGCACGCCATCGTCCTGGCCCTGTCCTGATGGTGGACACTCTCGCCGGCCTCTGCCAGCGGACACGCGATGCTGAACCCGGAGTTCGTGCCTTTCGCAAAGGCGAGCTCGCGACGTTATTCAGACATCACGGTTCCCTTGCCGCGACGGGCCGGGCACCCGGCGGTGGTGCTGGCTGGGCACCCGGCCGTGGTGCTGGCTGGGCTGCGGCTCCTTGCAGCAGCATTCCGAACGCCGGCGAGTGCTGGGCCATCAGGCCCATGAATCCCCGGGCCGTCTCCACGGCCGCGGCGAACCGGGGGTCTGGAACGCGTTGATGAAGTTTCCCTCCCGGACGATCACCGGCGCGTCGCCGATTACGGCCCGTAGCTCGCTGAACAATGGGCCATAGGGGCCGGTATCCGCGCCGTTGGTCAGCACCAGCGGGATACCGAAGACACCCGCGGTCTTGGCCAGGCCGACGGCGTTGTTGACGTGGAGTGACACGTCGTGGGAGCGGAACACGTTCCCGAACCCGACCGCGTGGTCAATCATCACGATTGCGCTGTTCCCGGGGGTCAGAGCGGACGACAGCATGGTGTTCTCCCGACTATGAGGGTGAGTGGACTCAGAAGGCGCCGCCCAACAGGACGGGCAGGGTAAGCGGATGCGACGGCCGGGTGCCCGCTGGGGCGGCCCAATCGAAGCGATCCGCGGCTGGGCGTGGCGCCGACCGGCCGCGCCCGCGATATTCGGGTTATACTCACAACATTAAGATTAGAATCTCTCCTATCAATAGTCAAGTGGTAACATGACCATTGTGAATCGAGCCAGCTATCACTCGCCGCGCCGTGAGCAAGCCGCCGCCGCCACCCGGGAGGCGATCCTTAACGCGGCGCGGGAGCTCTTCGCCGCCCAGGGGTATGTCTGCACCACGGTGGCCCAGATCGCGGAGTCAGCGCGGGTTGCGGCGAACACCGTCTACACCAGCGTCGGCGGCAAGCCCCAGCTCCTGGCGGCCATCGTGGCAGGCGGCACCGGCGATCCCGCCGTCGCCGACACGCTGACCGCCGTGGCCCGGACCACGGACCCGGCTGAGGTCATCCAGCTGACCGCCGCCGGAACCCGCCAGGCCAACGAGAGGCAAGCTAAGGCCGTCGCCATCCTGCTCGACAGCGCACGGGTCGATCCGGCGGCGGCGGAGATGCTTGAGGTCAGCATGCGCCTTTATCGCGACACCCTGAACGCCCTTGCCCAGCGCCTGGAGGACGTCGGCGCGCTGGGGCCGGCCGATCGGCGCCGGGCCGCCGACGTCTTCTGGTACCTGTTCGGCTGGACGTCCTGGCGGACCCTCATCACCGACCTCGGCTGGAGTTGGGACGAGGCTGAGCGATGGCTGGCGCGGCGGGGCGTTGAGGCACTGCTCAGCCCTGGCGGCCGAAAGTCGTAGGTCGAGCCTGGGAAGTCGTTGGCCGTAGCCCTCCGCCCCGGAAGGAACAGGCTGGGTGTTCGCCCCCGAGTAAGCGCCAAGGGACTTGCGCCCAGGAGCGTTCGGGCTCCGGGCGCAAGTACCGGGGAAGAGCGGTCGGGACTATGCGCGTGCAGACACGACGACCACGTTGAATGTGGTCCCTGGCGGCGCACCCGGCCCAAAGGGCGGCGGGATGCCGAGGTCATACCGAGCGTTCGGGAGCGCCAATCGGTCTCCAAACTTCGCCACAGTTGTCGGGTCCTCGAAAAGGGGACTAGTGATCGTTGACGTAATCGTGCCGCTGGACAGGCCGGGACTTAGTGTCACCTGGATGAGCATGTTGGCCACATTCTCGACGACCCACAGCTTTTTTCCCTGAAGCAGCATCCCATCGAGAGAACCAGGTATCAGCCCGGCGACATTGACCGGTGCACTCGCGCCCGTAACGGGATCGACTGTGAACAACTTGTTGAGGGCAGTGTTGTCGACGATCAGGGTTGAACCGTCAGCCGTTGCTGCTATGCCATTTAGATTCAGGCCGGTCGACGAGAACGCCGCCGCTGGGCCCCTGAGCGGAATGGTTATGGCTTGACCCAACCTGCCGCCCCGGCGGATCGGTATTTCGTAGAGGTCGGGAATGTAGCTGTCGGTGAAATACGCAGCGTGAGCGGTGAGAGCCACATCATTTATCAGCGACTTCCCGTTTGGGCCGAACTGGTACTGGGCGACAAGGGTCCCAGTGCGGGAATCGTAGACATGTGCAGTGCCAGTCAATCCACCGGCGACGAACAGCAGATGATCTGGCACATCTGCCTTAAGGCCGACGGCCCCGCCCCCAGCCGGCGGGGCGACGAGGACGAACCCTTTGCCAGTGCGCAGATCTCCCTGGTAGATGTCGCCTGTTGTCAGAGAGGCCGAGTAGAACGTCGAGCCAGCGCCGCTTGCGATGCCCTCAGGCTGAAAATCGACTGGCAAGGGAACGGAGTCAGGGAACAGTGCGCCGTCTCTGAGCGAGGGGGATGCCGCCGAGGTTGTCGCCGGGGCAGCTATGGCGGGCGCTGAGATTACCGCGGCCGAGACCACGATCCCGGCAGCGACCATGGGCGCAAGGAAGAGACGGCGAATCATGACCTTACCTCACCGAATCTCGGCCGGACCTCACCGAATCCCGGCCGGACGCTCAGATACCAGGCACTCATCGATCCGTGGCTCCTTATTAGCTGGGTTGACGGGAGCACAGCTGGCGGGTACCAGCAACGTGCTCCCTTTCGTACAGGCCTGACGCGGCCGACCGGCTCCACGAAGGAGCTGGGGCGGCCTGGTGCTCTGCATTTGTGGGTGGACCGAGATGGCTTCATGGGACGTCGATGGTGGCTTCGCGCTGGGCGGGCTCAGTCACCGAGGACTCGAAAGGTGCGGTGCCGGCGGGGTGCCAGTCGAAGTCATCGCCGCGGACGACAAATACCGAGCCGTGGAATCTGTGCACGAGCGCGGCGTCGACCGACCCGGCCAGGCCGCTCAGGGCCGCCCTATGAGGCCGGCCACCGACCACGATGGCGGCGGCTGACCGGTCGTTGGCCATGGCCATCAGCTCGTGGGCCGGGTCACCGCTCCGGATGACGAACTCCCAGTTCACACCCGTTCCCTGGAGCACGTCTTCGGAAACCCGCCGGGCCGCGGCCTCGATCGTGTCCAGGTCCTGCTGGGCCGGCCCGATGGTCCACGCTGACATCTCGGCCATGACGGGGATGTGCCGGACATGGACCACCACCAGGCGCACATCGTCCGCTCGGGCCAGTTCGGCCGCGCGGGCTAGCGCGTTCTTGCTGTCGTCTGTGTCATCGACACCGACCACCAGAGATCGCTTCATGACGAGCCCCTTTGCTGTCGGACTTCGGCAAGAGCACCGCGCCGAGCTTCAGCACCCTGAGTGGCAACAAGTCAGATGGCAAACCCGCTGATAAGCGAAGCGGATTCGCTGATGCCGTCCGGGCGCTGCCCAGCCGGTGTCCCTTCCATTCGAGTGAGGTCATCTCTATTGAGATTAGAAGCTCTCTTATGAATAGTCAAGAAGTAAGATGACAACCATGAACCGAGCCAGCTACCACCTGTTGCGCTGGAAGCGGCCATAGCCAGGCCCACCGGGACGCCGGTGAACCGGGATGAGATCGTCAGAGTTCCGGGCGCTGTGGCCGACGTGCTGACCGTGCCCTGTCGAGCTGGCCCAGCGGACCGAGCGGACCGTCCGGACCGAGCAGAGAACCGGCCCCCTGAGCCATGGGACCGGCGCCCTGAGCCAGGGGAGGGGTAGGGCAGCGCGGATGCGGCAAGGTCGTGTCGGCAAGTCCGTGTCGCGGTTCCGGTTTCGGGTAGAGCAGACAAGTCCGGGCTACACGACCAAACGGGACGAGCCGGCGCCGGATCAGGAGGCCTTTGGGGGTCACGCGTGAAACCGTTCGTGGTCAACCGGCACGGTCGCCTGGTCTTTCCGGCGAATCTCTTTGGTGAGCTGGACTTCTCGGTCCTGGAGACGCTCGATCAGTTCACCGCGGTGATCGGCCGGGATTTCGAGGCGAAGGCGCCGACCGGGACGGACATCCTGGCTCGGGTCGAGTCCGGGACTTACCCGGGGCGTTTTGAGCTGCTGCGCGATCTGGGCCAGAACTTGTTCTGGGCCAACCGGTACTCGATCACAATGTTCGAGAAACGGCCGACGCGCTGGCGCGATGTGGCGAAGCATCGCGATGACGTCTTCTTGCCGGTGCTGACGCCGTGGGAGGACAGCGAGCGGAAGGTGGCCGCGGTCGAGGGGGCCTTCCGTGGGCTGCCTGCGACGTGGGACAAGGACACCGAAGAAAAGCTGTTCGGTCTGCTGTTCGACCTGTTCCGCAACAAGCTGCACCACGCCACCGAGCTGCCGGCGATCAAGCCAACGGTTGCTGAGTTCCTGGATAGTCCCGGCGCGCTGACGTTTGTGATGCCTGGGCACGACCCGGACTACCCGGTCTTCCAGACGGAGGAGATCCTCGACGCCGACGAGAGCGTCCCCGAACTGGAAGCGCTCATGCGCTGGGCGATGGTGCTGCACAACCAGTACCCGTGGGACCGCTCCCGCACCGAGCTGCGCGGGCCTGCCGAGATCGGCGTCGACGACTTCGTGGTCGCGCTGCACCCCCGCAATCGCGACGTGATGGCCTTCATCGATCGGGTCAAGAGGACCGGTATCGCCGGCCAGCCCACCGGTGGTGCCAGCGCCACTGCCCGGCCCCAGCGCGAGCCGATAGTGGCCGTCGCACCCGCCACCCCCTACCCGCCGGTGCGGGTACGCGAGGCATTTGTGGTCCAGCCGAAGCTGGCGGCACTCGCGGTCGTGCGCGGCGAGCATGTCTGCGACAACACCGACGTCATACGGAACGCGAGCTTCTCCTGGTCGCCGATGAGCGCGGGCGATATCAGGGCGAAGACCGGTATCGAGCAGCGCCGCTACACCAGCCGGGAACCGGAGCAGCTGGCCATCCACGCCGCCGCGGCCGCGCTGGCCAAGTCCGGCCGGGCGGCGGAGGAAATCGGGGCGGTGCTGGTCAGCACCTGCACGAGCAACCGGCAGATCCCTTCGGTGGCCTGCTGGCTGTCTGGCGAGCTGGGCCTGCTGCAGACGCACACCTCGGTAGATCTGGTGGCGGCCTGCGCGGGGCTGCCGTACGGGCTCTCCGAAGCCATCCGGCAACTGCAAGAGGTCCAGCGGCCGGTTCTCCTGGTCTGCGTGGAGAAGTTCTCCGACAAGATCGGCACCGCCCGCCCCTCACGGATGATCTTCGGGGACGGTGCCGCGGCGATGGTCATCGTCCCGGCCGCCCCGGGCACGGCCGGCGACGTTGAGGTCGTGCAGACGTATGCGAGCGGGCCGCGCAGCGAGGTCAACTCGATCATCTGGCCGAACCCGGAGTTCGATAACGACATCACCGTGTATGGTCCCGAGGTCAAGTCGCTGGTGCAGCGCTACCTGGCTCAGATGATCGACGAGCTCGGCGCGCTGCCCGATCCGGACGACCCCGGGCGGACGTTGCTGGAGAGCATCGAGCTGATCGTCCCGCATCAGGCCAACAAGACTATGATCCTCAACGTGGCCAGAAAGGCCGGACTGTCCGCTGACCAGCTGTACTTCAACATCGAGACGATGGGCAACGTGTCCGCGGCGAGCATTCCGATCGCGATGCACGACGCCGTGCGCGATGGCGTGATCACCCGCCCGACCCGGGTGTTCGCGCCCGGCTTCGGGGCCGGCGCCGTCGGCGGTTACGCAGTGATGCGCATCGACCCCGCTGTCGTCGCCGACGAGGTGGTGCTGGACATCCTGGAAGACGTCAGCGGCCGATCCGCAGCATCGCGGGTGACCGGGACAACCACAGACGACCTGCGCGTTGCCTTCGGCGAGTGACCGGATGAGCATCCAGGGACCCCGGCCTGCTTTCCAGCGCCTCGCGATCGTCAACCGGGGCGAGCCCGCGATGCGGCTCATCAACGCCGTCCGGGAGTGGAACGCCGAAGGGCGGCGTGCGCTGCGCATCATCGCCGTGTACACCGTCGCCGACCGGCACGCGATGTTCGTCCGCGAGGCCGACGAGGCGGTGCTGATCGGGCCGGCCGACCCCGGCAGCGACGGCGCTTTCGGCGCCAGTCCTTATCTCGACTACACCGAGCTGGAGCGGGCGCTGCGCGAGTGCCGGGCCGACGCGGTATGGCCCGGCTGGGGGTTCGTCTCGGAGAAGGCCGAGTTCGCGGAGCTGTGTGAACGGCTGGGGATCACCTTCATCGGCCCGTCGGCCAAGGTCATGCGCCGGCTCGGCGACAAGATCGAGTCCAAGCGGCTCGCCGAGCAGGTCGGCGTGCCGCTCGCGGCATGGAGCGGCGGAGCGGTGGCCGGCCTGGAGCAGGCCCGCGCACATGCCGAGACGATCGGCTATCCGCTTATGGTCAAGGCCACAGCGGGCGGCGGTGGGCGAGGGATCCGGCTGGTCAACTCCGCCGCGGAACTCGACGAGGCCTTCGAGCGGGCCAGCTCGGAAGCGTCGAAGACCGCCGGGGACGCGACCGTATTCATGGAGCGGGCGATCCCCGGTGGCCGCCACGTCGAGGTGCAGGTCGTCGCCGACGCCGATGGCACGGTGTGGACGCTGGGTGTCCGGGACTGCAGCGTGCAACGGCGCAACCAGAAGGTGATCGAGGAGTCCGCGTCCACGGCACTGGATGCCGAGCAGGAACAGCAGCTGCGTTCCAGTGCCGCCGAGCTGACCCGGGCGGCCGGTTATGTCAACGCCGGGACCGTGGAGTTCCTCTACGAGCCAAAGGCGCGGCTGCTGTCGTTCCTGGAGGTCAACACCCGGCTGCAGGTCGAGCATCCGGTCACCGAGGCGACCACCGGCATCGACATCGTCAAGCTGCAGCTGCACATTGCGGGCGGTGGCACCCTGGCCGATGTCTGGGCCGACCCGCCGCCGGCCCGCGGGCACGCCATCGAAGCCCGGCTCACGGCTGAGGATCCGGAGAGCGGGTTCGCGCCCGCGCCAGGCCTGATCGAGCACCTGGCGCTGCCCGCCGGCCCCGGCATCAGGGTCGACACCGGCGTGGCCGCGGGGGACGTCATCCCGCCGCAGTTCGACTCCATGATCGCCAAGGTGATCGCCTGGGGACGCGACCGTGGCGAGGCCCGCGCCAGGCTCTCTCGCGCGCTCAGGCAGACGACCACGGTGATCCGCGGTGGCACCACGAACAAGGCATTCCTGCTCGACCTGCTGGGCCGGCCAGAATTCGTCCGCGGCGAGGTCGACACGACCTGGCTCGACACGATGATGGCCGGCGGCTACACCCCGCCCCGGCGGCTCGATGTGGCCCTGCTGGCCACTGCCTTCGAGGCATACGACGCACACGCGAAACGCCAGCAGAGGCGACTGTTCGCATCCGCGGAGCGCGGCCGTCCCGAGGTCGGGCACGAGACCTGGCACCAGGTCGATATCCGCGCAGCCGGCGAGGCCTACCGGCTGCGGGTGTCCCGCACCCGCCCCTCCCGTTACAGCGTGGAGCTGGACGGGGTGACGGTGGACGTCGATGTCGAGCGCTCCAGCCAGTTCGAGCGGATGCTCCGCGTCGGCGACCAGGCATTCGCCGTGCTGGCCGTCGCACAGGGCGCCGACTATCTCATCGAGGTCGATGGCGCGGTGCACCGGATGCACGGCGGTGAGGCCGGCATGGTCCGCGCCCCGGCGTCGGCCATGGTGGTGGCCATCCCGGTCAAGGTCGGTGACGAGGTCGCCGAGGGCGACGTCGTCGCCGTCGTGGAGAGCATGAAGCTGGAAACGGCCCTGCCCGCACCGATCGCGGGCCGGGTAGCCGAAGTACTCACCGACGTCAACACCCAGGTTGACAGCGGCACCAAGCTGGTCCGGGTCGAACCCGACCCGGACCAGGACCAGAGCGGGGAGCCCAAGTCGGACAGCAGGGCCGATCTGAGCGTACTCAGCGGCATAGCCGCTGCTGACCGCGATCCGGCCGCCACCGGCGCCGATGCGCTGGCGGCACTGCGCTCACTGGTGCTCGGCTTCGACGGCGACGAGCGCGAGGCTCGCCAGCAGCTGCAGAGACTGGCTTCCAGCCGGACCCACCTCCCTCCCGCCGATCCGCAGCTGCTCGCCGGGGAGACCGAGGTCCTGCAGATCTTCGCTGACCTGTGCGCACTCTCGCGTAATCGCCGGGTGCCCGACGAGGCGGAAGCCGACGAGGAGCCCGCCGGTGACGCCGAGGCCGCCCGCAACCCGCAGGAGTACTTCTACGCCTACCTGCGCTCCAGGGACGCCGGCACCGAAGGGCTTCCCGAGTCGTTCCTGAGCAAGCTGCGCCGGGCGCTGGCCCATTACGGGGTGACCGATCTGGAGCCCTCTCCTGACCTGGAGCCCGCCCTCTACCAGATGTTCCTGGCTCACCGCCGCGCGAGCGTTCACGCGCCCGTGGTGTCAGCGCTGCTGCAGTGGCGGCTGCACGCTCCGGAGTCGCTGCCCGAGGATGCCCGCGACGGCTACCGGCAGGTCATCGACCAGCTGGTATCGGCCACCCAGTTGCGCCACCCGGCGACCGGTGACCTGGCCCGCCAGGTCCAGTACCGCTGCTTCGACGCGCCGCTGATCGCCCGCGAGCGGGAGCGGGCGCAGCAGCAGGTGCGCGCGGAACTCGACAGCCTCTCGCCCGACCCCGAGGTCAGGGCGGCCCAGATAGATGCCATAGTCGCCTCCGGCGCGCCGATCCTCGGCGTGTTCGCCGAGCGGCACCACAGCGTGATGCTCGAGGTGATGACCCGGCGGTACTACCAGATCAGGCCGCTGCAGCGGGTCCGGGCCTTCGAGCGGGGCGGCCGCCCGGTGCTGACCGCCGAGTACAGCCACCACGGTCATCACTACATGATCATCGCGACCGTTGCCAGGGGTACGGACAGCGAGGGCGGCACCGATCTGCGCCAGCTGGTGGACTCGCTCCCGGCCGACTGCACCGTGCTGATCGATCTCTACGTCACCTCCGAGATATCCGAGGACGAAGGCGGTGGCCCGGACGCCCGAGCTAGCAGGATCCGCGACAAGCTCGGGATCATTCCGCGCGCAGTCGGACGGGTCGCGGTCGCGGTCCGGCGGCCCGACGGCATGGAGGGGGACGAGCCTGTCTGGTTCACCTTCTGCGGCGCGCCAGGGAGCGGGGATGCGGTTGAGGACCCGGCGCAGCGCGGCCTGCACCCGATGGTGGCTGAGCGGCTGGGCCTGTGGCGGCTGTCCGCATTCGAGCTGACCCGGCTGCCCTCCGCTCCAGACGTGCACCTGTTCCACATCCAGGGCCGTGGGGTTCCCGACGATCAGCGGCTCATCGCCCTGGCCGACGTCCGCGATCTGACCGTCCTGCGCGACGTGGATGGCCGGATACGCGGCCTGCCGCAGATAGGGCGCATCCTCGACGCCTGCCTGGACAGCCTGCGCTCCGCCCGCTCTGCCGACCGCGCCCTGGCGAAGCTGGACTGGAACCGCGTCCAGCTCTACGTCTGGCCGGCCGTGGACGTGCCGCTCACCGACCTCGACCCGGTCGTCCGGACATTCGCCCCGCGCACCGCCGCGCTCGGGCTGGAGCAGGTGCTGGTGGAGTTCCGGATGGCTGACGGCGGCGACCGGGACGCCCAGCCCCGCGAGCTGATGCTGCGAATGTCCCGCCCGCCAGGCGCCGGGCTGACGCTGCGCATCACCGATCCGCCGTCGCAGCCGCTCAGCGAGCTGGACTCCTACACGCAGAAGGTGATCCGCGCCCGCCGCCGCGGCGCGGTGTACCCCTACGAGCTAGTTCCGCTGGTCATCCGCTCACCCGACCGTGACGCCCCGCCCGGCACCTTCACCGAATACGACCTCGATGAGGCGGGCGCCCCGGTGCCGGTGGACCGGCCGCCGGGTTCGAACACCGCGAACCTGGTGCTCGGGGTGGTCAGCACGCCCACGAATCGTTATCCCGAAGGAATGCGCCGGGTGGTGCTGCTGGGCGACCCGACGAGTGCGCTCGGCGCACTGGCCGAGCCTGAATGCCGCCGGGTGCTCGCGGCCCTGGAGCTGGCGCGGCGCCTTGACGCCCCGGTGGAGTGGTTCGCGCTCTCCGCGGGGGCAAAGATTGCGATGGACTCCGGCACCGAGGCCATGGACTGGATCTCCCGGGTACTGCGCGGGATCATCGAGTTCACCCAGGACGGCGGTGAGATCAACATCGTGGTCAGCGGGATCAACGTCGGCGCCCAGCCGTACTGGAACGCCGAGGCCACAATGCTCATGCATACCAAGGGCATCCTGGTCATGACCCCCGACTCGGCGATGGTTCTTACCGGCAAGCAGTCGCTGGACTACTCCGGCGGGGTCTCCGCCGACGACAACTTCGGCATCGGCGGCTATGACCGGATCATGGGCCCGAACGGCCAGGCCCAGTACTGGGCACCCGACCTGTCCGCTGCCGTCGACGTGCTGCTCGCCCACTACGAGCACACCTACACCGCGCCAGGCGAGCGCTTCCCCCGCCTGGCCCCGACCACCGATCCCGCCGACCGGGACATCTCCGCGTCGCCGCACTCCGGGCCGGGTTGCGACTTCAGCACGCTCGGGGAGATCTTCGATCCCGGGATCAACGGTGAGCGGAAGAAACCCTTCGACATTCGCTCGCTGCTGCGCGGCGTGGCTGATGCCGACCACGCCCCACTGGAGCGCTGGGCCGACATGCACGATGCAGAGTCGGTCGTGGTGCTCGATGCGCACCTGGGCGGTCAGCCCGTCGCGCTGATCGGTATCGAGTCACGCCCGCTGCCACGGCACGGGCCCTCCCCAATGGACGGCCCGTCCCAGTGGACGGCTGGCACACTGTTCCCTCGTTCGTCGAAGAAAACGGCGCGGGCAATCAATGCGGCCAGCGGGAACCGCCCGCTCGTGGTACTGGCCAACCTGTCGGGATTCGATGGCTCCCCGGAGTCGATGCGCCGGCTGCAGCTGGAATACGGCGCGGAGATCGGCCGCGCAGTGGTCAACTTCGACGGCCCGATCGTCTTCTGCGTGGTCTCCCGCTATCACGGCGGTGCCTTTGTCGTGTTCTCCGCGACACTCAACGACAACATGGAGATCGCCGCGGTCGAGGGCTCTTACGCCTCGGTGATCGGCGGCGCGCCCGCCGCCGCGGTCGTGTTCGCTGGCGAGGTAAACAGGCGCACCGCCGCTGATCCGCGAGTGGCTGACCTGCAGGCCCGAATCGCCGAGGCCGTTGATACTGGCGCTCAGGCCGACGCTGCCCGGTTGCGGGCTGAGCTGTCGTCGGTCCGTCCTGTCGTACGCTCGGAGAAGCTTGGCCAGGTCGCCGACGAGTTCGACAGCCGGCACAGCATCGAACGGGCCCGCGGCGTGGGCTCAGTCAACGTCATCATCCCGGCCGCCCGGCTGCGGCCCTATCTGGCCGAGGCTGTGCAGCGCGGGATGCGCCGCACGCTCGCAGCGCTCGGCGAGCGTGGACCGGGACAACCGGAGACCGCCGAACCCGGTGCTGCGGGCTAGGGCTCAGCTCGCTCCGGGGAAATTCGGTTCCGATTTAGTGGGCCGGCGGGATCGCAGGGTGCTCGTGGAAGAAGCGGATGAACTCAGCGCTGGCATCCGGCCCATCCGGGTCGGTGTAGGACCCGTGCGGGATGCCACCGGACCAGGCATGTCCGCTCTCGTGGATGGTCCAGAGCTCGGCCAGGGTCGCCCCCCCGGGGTCCTGGTAGCGGGTGCGGGAGTAGGCATGGCCGCCGGGCACCTTCCCGCCGGTTACCGCGGTGGGCAGGGTTTCCGGCCGCCGGTCCGGGCTGGCCGCCACCAGGACGTGGTGGATGAGGCTCGCGGCGTTGGCGGGGGCTACGGTTGCATCCCGGTCACCATGGAAGACGATCAGCGGCAGCGGCCGCGCCGGGGACCGGGCCAGGTGTGACGGGCCGTGCCTCATCGCCGCGAAGGCCGAGGCCACGTCATTGGCTGCGGCGTAGGCCAGCCCGGAATGCACGCCGACGGCGGCGTAAAGGTCGGGGTAGGCCGCGGCCATCACCGCGGCCATCGCGCCGCCGGCCGAGAACCCGGCCACATACACGCGGGCGGCATCTATCCCGTAGTGGTCCGTGACCTGGCCGGTTATCCCGGCGATCAGTGACGGCTCGCCGGCGTCCCGGCGCTGGTGGCCGGGGACGAACCAGTTCCAGTAGCGGCCCGCGTTCGCCGACCGGGCCTGTTCCGGGTAGGCGACGAGGAACTTCGCACGCTCGGCAAGGTCGTTCATGCCGGTGGCGGCAGCGAAGGTCGCAGCGTCTTGGGTACCCCCATGCAGCATCACGACCAGGGGCAGGGGGCCGCCGGGGTCGCCGGAAGCGGGGTCGCCGGAAGGAACATAGAGGCGGTAGGTGCGGCTCCCGGCCGCGTTGCTGTAGGAGAAAGCGCCAAATCGGCCCGCCGTCTGCTTTACGGCCCAGGACGCCGGCCGGTGCGGCTGTCGCAGACTTGATGCGGGTCGGCGGGGGAGAGTCCGGCGACGAGGAATCCAGCCGGAATCCTCGGCGCCTGGCGCATCCGGCGCTGGTCGTGTCACCGTGAGGCTGGTCAGCGTCTGCTGAATCAGCGCGGTTGCCTCGAGGAGGCGGCCCTGGCGGGTCAGGCGGGTGGCCTCAGCCATCGCCGACATCTGTCGTGCATCCATGGCGGTAATCCCTTCCTCGCGGTTGCCTTCGCTGACCCCCTGGCAGGAGGCTTGACACGGTGCCGGAACAGCGGCCTGGGCGCGTTGTGATCATGGCGGCTCAGACGGTGCGAGCCGCTAGGGCTGCCTTCACTGCTGTAGGGGCCCGGAAGGCGCCGAGTACCTCCACCGAGGCGATCGTGTCCAGGGCCAGCTGGGGGGAGACATCGGTGGCGATGCTCGCCAGCCCGAGCACCCGGATGTGGATCATGTGCCCGGCCTCACGGATCTGCTCCAGATCGCGACGGGTGTAATAGCAGCTGCCCAGAGTGAGTGTGCGCCGCGCCGCTGTCTGGTCGAGCGCCTCGCCTCTGGTGGCGAGGTGGGCGCGAATGGCCATGCGGATGAAATCGGTCCGGTTCGTGTAGAAGCCTTCCTGGACCAGCAGATCGATCTGCCCAAGGTCCACCAGCCCCAGGTTGATAGTGATCTTCTCGGTCTTCTCGTTGTCACCCGGGGCCATCTGCCACCATCTTCATACCATCTGGAGACCATCCGAGTGGATGGTAGCTTGGGAAGTGGCGGCGACGCAACGAGCGGATGCCAACCTGTCTGATGGCGGCGCACGGCCGGCCCAAGCAGCCGAGGTCAGCCGGCCGGGGGTGACGGGACGTGCGAGACCGAAGAATGGAACGGTATGTAGACCGGCTTGGCGGAGCACTCACTCTGGGGCCGGAGCCAGGTTTGACGGCCCGCGGAACCGACTCGAACCTGCGAAACCGGCTTGAACCTATGGCGCAGTGAAGGGCCGCGGTGTGGCCCACTGCCAGTGAATCGCCAGCCTTGCACTGGATCCGGCGCCCCGCACGCAGATCCACCGGTTCTGTGTGTGAGCGATAGCGCAGGGTCTAAACGGGGCGCCGGTTGTGCGACTCGCCCACGGTGGTTGCCTGACGCGGCTGATTCTCCTCAGGCTGGGACAACGCCGACAAGGTTGCCTTCCGGGTCCTTGAACCACGCCGCCTCGCCTCCACCCGGCATCCGGGCAATGCCGTTCTCGGTCCGTGTCTCCGGCGTGTCGTACTCCTCGAACTGCACGCCGCGACCCCTCATCTCTTCGACGGCAGCGCGCACGTCGGTCACATGGATGACGGCCTGCGTGAAC
>Ga0207665_10001547_pt1 | contig 15471 bp, 9 predicted proteins | sample LARL112metaG_FD_184351 | JGI IMG/M metagenome (GOLD analysis project Ga0207665, IMG submission 184351) | Corn, switchgrass and miscanthus rhizosphere microbial communities from Kellogg Biological Station, Michigan, USA - LAR L11-2 metaG... | ecosystem: Host-associated > Plants > Roots >...
CAACTTGTTGCGTGGCGTCAGCTCGTCGCGCAAGGCGTGTATATCGCCAGCAACCAGGCCAGCAGTTTCTTTTACATTTTCACCGGCGCTCACGCCGTCCATCTTCTGGGGGGCGTCGGCGCGCTCCTTTTTGTGGCGTTCCGCAAATTTGAAAAGACAAAAATCTCGCTTCCGGCCGCCGCGGAAATTACTTCTTACTACTGGCACTTCATGGATGGGCTTTGGATTTTCCTGCTCGCGCTGCTTTACTTGGGCAAATGAAATTCTCGTTGCTCGAAAATTTTAGCACTTCAAAAATTCGGCGACGGTTTCCACGACTCGCGTGATCTGTTCCCTGCGCAGTTCCGGATACATCGGCAGCGACAAAACTTCCAGCGCTGCGCGCTCCGCATGTGGAAAGTCGCCGGCCTTGTGGCCGAGCGACGCGTACAGCGGTTGCAGATGCAGCGGGCAAGGATAATAGACGGTGCTTCCGATTTTTCTTTCGCTCAAAAGTTTTTGAAGCGCATCGCGCTGTTCGATTCGAATAGTGTATTGGTGATAGACGTGTTCTAGACCTTCTGGCACAAGCGGCGGCATGACGCCGGGAATTTGCGAGAAGAGACGGTTGTATTCGGCGGCGTGGGATTGGCGGGCGCGCTGCCAATCCGAGAGATGCCGCAATTTCACGCGCAGAATCGCCGCCTGGATTTCATCGAGGCGGCTGTTCCAACCCGGTTCGGCGCTCAAGTATTTCGAGGATTGGCCGTGATTGCGGAGCGTTCGAATGCGCTCGGCGAGTTCCGCTGAGTTTGTCACCACCATTCCCGCGTCGCCGTAAGCGCCAAGATTTTTCGTGGGGTAAAAACTGACGCACGCCGCATCGCCGAGCGAGCCGGTCCGGCGTCCTTTGTAGGACGCGCCAATGGCTTGCGCGTTGTCCTCGATGACCGGCAATTTGTGCGCTCTTGCAAACGCCAGAATGGGATCCATGTCCGCGGCGAGGCCATAGAGATGGACGACGATGATGGCGCGCGTGCGCGGAGTGACGCGGCGTTCGAATCCGGCGGGATCCATGTTGTAAGTGTCCGGGCGAATGTCCGCGAAAACCGGTTTTGCTCCAAGAGCGCTGACGGCGCTGCCGGTGGCTACGAATGTGAACGGTGGCAAGAGCACTTCGTCGCCGGCCTGAACACCGCACGCGCGCAAAGCCAGAATCAGCGCGTCCGTTCCCGAGGCAACGCCGACGCCGTGCGCAACGCCGCAAAGTTTCGCGATTTCTTCTTCCAGCGCGGCCCCTTCGCGTCCCAGCACGAATTGTTGTGAAGCCATCACACGCTCGACGGCGGTTCGAATCTCAGCGCCAATCGCGGCGTACTGTGCAGAGAGATCGAGTTGCGGCACCGGCTCGAGTGGGGAAGCGATTTGAGGTTGCGAGGTCATGTCTTTGCGGCGCGTCCAGTATACGTCAATTGCGTTTTGGCCCCGGGCAGGGCGCGGCTGCTCACGGCAGGATCCGGACAAGTGCTGCGCTACTCCAAGTGAAGGAACGAGCGCAAAGAAGGGGGGACGGACGGAAGTCCGCCCCTGCAAAAGACGGTGGTTCCCCTATAATGATGCGGCTCCAAGAATGTTTGCGAAACGAACCAATTGGAATTTGTCGCCGAATCGGCTTAGCGAAGCGCTAGCCGCGCGTCGCGCGGCGGGCAAACCATTGCTCGATTTGACGGTTTCAAATCCGACGGAATGCGGGTTCGAATACGATAACGCCGCCATCCTGGACGCGTTGCGCAATCCGGCGGCGCTCGTCTATGAACCGAATCCGAGAGGGCTGGAATCCGCGCGCAGAGCGGTCGCTGGATATTATGCCGATCGCAAAGAGGTTGTTTCGGCCGAACATATTTTTCTCACCACCAGCACGAGCGAAGCGTATTCCTATGTTTTTCGAACGCTTTGCGATCCGGGAGACGAACTTTTGATTCCTTCGCCAAGCTATCCTTTGTTCGATTTTTTGGCGGAGATCCAGGACGTCAACCTGGTGCGCTATCCGCTACTGTACGACCACGGATGGCAGGTCGATTTTCACGCATTGGAGCAAGCCATCACGCCGCGCACGCGCGGAGTGATCGTCGTGAATCCCAATAATCCGACAGGGCACTTCGCAAGACGTGCGGAAATCGCAAAGTTGAGCGAGATTTGTTCCACGCGCGAGATGGCGATCATCGCCGACGAAGTGTTCCTCGACTTCGTGCTAGAGGGAGAACGCCCCGCGAGCTTCGTGGCGAATCGCGGCGCGCCGACATTCACGCTGAGCGGATTATCAAAAATTTGTGGGCTGCCGCAGATGAAGGCTGCCTGGTTGATCGTCAGCGGGCCGCAAGAGTGGAAGCGCGAAGCACTCGCGCGCCTGGAAGTAATCGCTGACACCTATCTTTCTGTGAATGCGCCGGTGCAACTGGCGATACCGAAATTCCTCGAAGTGCGGCAAGCTTTCCAAAAACAAGTCATCGAGCGTGCGCGCCGCAATCTTGCGGAGCTCGACCGCCAGTTGGCCACGCAAGAGGCCGTTTCCCGCCTAAAGGTAGAAGGCGGCTGGTGCGTGGTGCTGCGAGTTCCTGCGACACGTTCGGACGAGGACCTGGCGATCGACCTCCTGTCGACACACGGCGTCTCCGTGCATCCGGGTCACTTTTACGATTTCCCATCCAATGGCCACGCGGTCCTCAGCCTACTCGCACCTAACGAAGTATTCGCGGAGGGAACGCAGCGCCTGCTCGCGGCGGTCTGACTTGGCAAACAGAGGGATCCTGCTTGTTTCGTAGACTGTCGTACAGTTGTGCAAGGAGCGGTACTAGAACTTATCTTGAGAATAAGCTTTGAGCGAGATGCGGCCCACTCGCTGGCGGGGAATGTCTCCTGAATTCCATAGGCTCTACGTTCCATGGTACGAGTGGATCTAAATTTCAGCTAAAGAGAGAGCGTCGGTATACATAAGTTGCAGATAAATAACACGTTAGCCAAGCATATCTTTGCATCAATCGTGAGTATATTTGGAATTTAGATTGCACTTACAGAAGCATCCGTTGCAACACAAGTGTGCAGTATTGTGGCAAATTCAGGAGGATTCTGTGATTAAGAGGTATTCCAGATTTTTTGCGGTCCTCGGCGTAGTCGCTCTCGCGCTGGGACTCGTTGCTGTAAGCCAAGTTAGCGCTCAGCTGATTAGCGGCAACTTGACGGGAACAGTTCTCGACAAGACCGGCGCTGTGGTCCCCGGCGCAAACGTCGAAGCGGTGAACACGCAGACGGGCGGCAAGTACGAGACCAAGGCTAATGAAAACGGCGAATACAGGTTCAGCAACCTGGCCGTTGGTACTTACAACATTTCAGCGTCGGCGCCGAATCTAGCGACGACGACCATCAACGGTTTCGCGATCGAACTCAACATGACGAAGAGCCTGTCGATCACTCTGGAGATCAAGGGCGCGGTCACGACGGTCGAAGTGTCAGGAGTCGCGGAAGCGCTCGATACGACGACCTCGACGCTTGCGACTACTTTTGACCCCAAAATGAACGCCGATCTTCCCAGCACCACGCTCGGTCCCAGCGGGATCCTTAATCTTTCGCTTTTGAGTTCCGGTGTAGCCAGCAGCGGCGCTATCGGAGCAGGTTCGGGCCCCAGCATTGGCGGCCAGCGCCCACGGAACAACAATTTCACCGTGGAAGGCATCGACAATAACAGCAAGAGCGTGACCGGACCGCTCGTTCCCGTGCCAAACGATTCGATTTCCGAATTCACGGTTTTGCAGAATCAGTACTCGCCGGAATTCGGCCATTCCTCCGGCGGGCAGTTCAATTTCGTGCTGAAGGGCGGCACAAACACTTTCCACGGCCTTGCCTACGAATACTCGCAGAACCGCAACTTCAATGCCATGGACCAGGCAACGAAGAACAATGGGTTCACGCAGAATCAGCGCTTTGATAACAACCGCTTTGGTGGCAACATCGGCGGGCCGATCCTGAAGAACAAGCTGTTCTTCTTTGGTAGCGGGCAATACAACCCAGTTGGTCAGGCCAGCGTGCCGGGCGCCGCCGTTTGCACACCCACCGCTGCTGGATATACGACGATTGGAACCATCCCCGGGATATCCTCCACGAATCTGGGCGTTTTTAAAACCTACGCAACGCCAGCTCCCGCAGGAGGGAACTGCTCCGCAGTGTCGGCCACGGATCCACGCGATCCCACTGGCAAAACACCCAACACAGGCAACAATATCTTCATCACGAATTCGAGCGCACCGGGTGGATTCACTCCCGTACAAGTCGGGGTCTTGCCGGTGTCCGCGCCCAATTACAACAATGCGAAAACCTTCATGGGCAAGGTCGACTACGACATATCGTCGAAGGATCAAATTCGCGGCAGCTATATTTACAACAACTTTTACGCGATCGACAACACTCCCACTTTGCCGGCATTTTTTCTCGCCGCTCCAGCCAACATCAACCGGCTGGTCACCGTCAATGAATATCACACGTTCAACAGCAGCCTGAGCAATGAGCTGCGGCTTGGGTTTAACCGCTCGTATTCCTTGACGCCCACAGGCAACTTTGCTTTCCCCGGATTGGATGTTTTTCCGAATTTGACCTTCGACGAACTCAATAGCTTGCAACTCGGGCCGGATCCGAACGGACCGCAGTTCGGATATCAAAACCTTTATCAGGCCACCGACAACGTCACCTGGACGAAGTCGCACCACACTTTCAAATTTGGCATCGAAGGGCGTAAGTATATTTCGCCGCAGTCGTTCACGCAGCGTTCCCGCGGCGACTATGATTACGGCACGCTGGACCGTTTCTTAAGGGATGTGAATCCCGATGCGTTGGCCGAACGCAGCAATGGCAATCCCATCTACTACGGTGACCAGACGGCGCTCTACTGGTTTGCCAATGACGACTGGCGCATTCGTCCGAACCTTACGCTGAACCTCGGTGTGCGATATGAATATACGACCATTCCGTTCGGCGAGAGATCGCAAAGCCTGAATCAGGCCGCTAGTGTGCCCGGGGTGGTTGACTTCAGCGAGCCGCGCGCTGCGAAAAATAACTGGGGTCCGCGGATCGGCCTTGCGTACTCGCCGGGTTCGAGCGGAACGACTTCCATCCGCGCGGGCTTTGGAATTTCCTATGACGTCCTATATGACAACATCGGGATTCTGTCGCTGCCGCCACAGTTGAGCGGAACTATCGATACACCGTTCCCCCCGCCAGACATCACGAATTATCTGGGTAATGGAGGGATTAAGCCGGGCACGGGAGGCCTTAGATCATTCGGCCCGGGCACTCCTGATGGTAATGCTTGCGTTGCAAATGGCGTTGCCGCTGGGGTACCGTGCCAGATATTCAACACGGGCAACCACATCGTCGTTGACCAGTTGGACCCGAAGTCCATGCAGTGGACCCTGGGCGTGCAGCACGTGTTCCACAAGGACTATACGCTTGAGGTTCGGTACGTGGGCACGCGCGGCATCCATCTGAATACTCAAGAGCGCATTAACAGACAGCCTAAGACCACACCAACCTTGTTCTTGCCTACGTACCTATCAAATCCAGGCCAGGCAGCCTTGGATGCTCTCACGGTCACCCAGCCGATGATTTCGGCGCGGAGCAGCTTTGTTCCCGCGTTCGCTGCTGCCGGGTTTACTGGGGCCAATCTAGTTCAGTTCACGCCGAACGGGGACTCTAATTATCATGGCATGGCGGAGCAGCTGACTCGACGTATGGCCAACGGATTAACGTTCGTCCAGTCCTATACTTACAGCCACGCCATCGACAACAGCACGGCAGACTTCTTTACGTCGGTGTTGACGCCGCGTCGCACCCAGGATTTCCAGAACCTGGCTGCCGATCGTTCCAACTCCGCGCTGGACCGACGTCACCGGTTCACGCTTGCGGCAATCTACGACGTGCCCTACTTTAAGAGCGGCAGTTGGCTCAAGAAGAACGTCTTGGGGAATTGGGAGGCAGGCCCAATCTACACGTACCAGTCACCGGAATGGATGACTGTGCAGTCCGGAACTGACGTGAATGGGAATGGCGACAGTGCGGGCGACCGCGCGGTCTTCAATCCAAGCGGCGTCCCCGGGACGAGCTCGAACGTGACCGCGCTCAAAAACACGGCCGGCGCAGTCGTTGCCTACCTGGCGACAAATCCTACCGCGCAGTACATCCGCGGCGGACAATTCGCGCAGCTAAACGCCGGTAGAAATACGATTCCAGCGCGTCATATTAACAATCTGGACTTCACGGCGTTGAAGCGTTTTTCGCTCACCGAATCGAAGAAGGTCGAATTTTCGGCCCAGGCACTGAACGTACTGAATCACCCGCAATTCGTGCCCGGATCGTTGAACGACGTTCAGTCCATCGGCTACACCGGAAGCCGGAGTTTCCTGCAACCGGGCAATGCTCAATTCAACAACCCGGAAGCCGTATTCGGGAGCAACGCACGCGCACTGCAACTGGCTGCGAAGTTCATCTTCTAAGCCAGCCCAACTCTTCCGCTTGCGAGAGCAAACGGAGATTTGAAGGGCGTCTCGGTCAAACGGGGCGCCTTTCCATTTTTTTGAGCCTAAGAAAACAACAGGCAGGGCACGGAAAGCCCGCGCCGCATCTTACCGAAGGCGGCCAGGAGGATCGGCAGGGGAGGGCATCGCAGCAGACTTACGACTACCCGGGGTATTTGCGGAGACTTTTGCAGGCGCGGGAAGCGGAATGCCCACGCCGGTGTTCAGGTCAACGTGGTCTTTTCCGCAAGCCGGGCAGTAGCCTTTGCCGGTATCTTCATCGCGGAGGCTGGCCAATTCGTAGCAGCCGCAAATGCAATCGCAGTAGCCGGTTTCGGAAGCTGTCTTGATGGGTACGAGCGCCATCGCAAGAGAATAGTACGTTTTCCGCTTGATCCTTGCAAGGGATGCGGAGCGCTCCGATCTAAATTCCTGTGTGGAGGCTTATCTCGCCAGGCAGTAGACTATAGCTAGTAAAGGAGCCTGCCGCAGCGTTCGCTGCGAGTTGCTCTTGTACTCTGACTCTCCTGAAAGCGGCCAGCCATGCTTCGAAAGTCAAGAACTCTGACATTCATTGCCAGTTTGTTTGCGGCGGTCGCCGCAGTGCTACTTTGGGTCCCGCCGGGAGCGGCCCAGGACACCTCAAGCATTCCCGGGGACCCATCTTTTGCGAACAACGCAGCCTGGCGAGCGGCTTCCGCGAATCTCTACGTCAGCGTGCGAGAGTCAACCGGCCTCCCCGTTAGCGCGAACGCCCTGGTGAAGTTGACTTGCCCGGCTGCCGGAATCGACGTGAGCGGAGCCCCGCAAGGTATTGGGGCGCAGGTGCAATTCCACAATGTGCCGGCGGGAGATTGCAACATAGAAGTCAGCGCTCAAGGCTACAAGACCGCCAAAGATCGGACTGAAATCACGCAATCGCTGACGTCGCATAATCAATACGTATTTATTTACATGCATCCGGAATCGGAGAGCGCGGATGGTGCCACGCGGCCTCCCGTCGTTCCGCTCGGCCTGATCAAAGAGATGGACAAGGCCATGGAGGCCATGCAGAAGAAGAATGATGCGGATGCGCGCAAGCACCTGGACAAGGCGGCCAAGATAGCTCCGACGAATCCCGATGTCGCATACCTGCAAGGCATGTTGGAGCTGGACCATCATAACTTGCCCGTCGCGGAGCAATTTTTTCAGAAGGCAGCGGGTTCTTCGCGCGCGCAAGAACGTGCCCTGCTTGGACTGGGCTACGTCCAAGTGCAACTGAATCAGGCTGCGGCAGCGGCGCAAACCCTTGAGAAAGCGCTGCAACTAAACGCCTCCTCAGAGCGCGGGCATCTGCTGCTGGCCAATGCGTACGCGCAATTGCGGGAATATCCCAAAGCGCAGGAACATGCGGAACGCGCGGCTGCTTTCCATTCTGAAGATTCGGCTTCTGCGAAAACGTTGCTGGGCCAAATCCTGGCAGCACAGGGGAATCGCGAAGGCGCTAGGCTGGAATTGGAGGGAGTGCTGCGCGAGTATCCAAAGTCACCTTCGGCGGCCGTGGCCAGGGACACTCTTGCCAGCCTGACAAAGGCGGCGCCTGGGGATGCAGCGGCGCCGCTCGGAAGTATGAACGCGGCTCCGCTTCCCAGCGTGTCTGCCGCCTCGGTAACGCCATGGGCGCCGCCCAGTGTGGATACTTCGGTGCCCGGAGTGGCTCCGGACGTTTCCTGCTCCGCAGATGATATTGTCGAACACACCAGCAAGAGCACCATCCGACAACTGGAAAACCTGGAAAAGTTCCTGGCCACTGAGCACATTCAGCATGAAGAGGTCAATGCCCGCGGGGAAGTCTCGCAAATCCGCGACAAGAGTTTTTCTTACATGGTTTTCATCGAGCATGCGAAAGACGGGCTGGTGTTTCTCGATGAGAAACGCGATGGCGGCACAGGCACCGATTCGTTTCCCACTTCGTTGGCCACGGTCGGGCTGGTAAGTCTCGGCGTGGATGTTTTTCATCCAGGTTTTGCCAAAGCGCTGAACTTCAAATGCGAAGGCCTCGGCCAGTGGCGCGGAAAGGCGGCGTGGATACTGCATTTCGAGCAAAAGCCCGATGTGAAATCTTTCCTCCGGCTTTGGGAGACGAAAACCAAGACGGTCGAAATTCCACTCAAGGGCCGGGTGTGGGTCGCGGCCAGTAGCTACAACGTCTTGCACGTGGAATCAGACTTGCGCGAGCCCATGAAGGATTTGGGCCTGCTGCGGGACCATTTGGCGATCGATTACGGGCCGGTGAATTTTCAGAATGGGAAGACCGAACTTTGGTTGCCCTGGTATGCCGACATGTACCTTGAGCTGCACGGCAGGCGCTATCATCACAGCCATACGCTCAGCAACTTCAGTCTTTTCGCCGTGGACACGAGCGATAAGATTAATCTTCCGAAGGGTGCTCCTCCTCCCGACTAAATCCAAAGTAGCCCCCGTTTAAGAGAGGCCGTAGATTCGACGCGGGTTGGATTCGAGAGAATTACAAATTCTTCAGATGCGCCAGGCGGAAGGGCGAGCCGAGGTGTTCGCGCAAATCCAGCCAGTGCTGTTCGGGAATGGTCATAAACACATCTACGACCGCGGGGTCAAACTGGCTGCCGGAGCAGCGCTTAATCTCTTCCCGGGCGTGGGACATCGGCAAGGCACGGCGATAAGGACGGTCGCTGATCATGGCATCGAGCGAATCGGCGATGGTAAAGATTCGCGCTCCCAGAGGAATCTGTTCGCCCTTGAGGCCGCGCGGGTAGCCTGAGCCGTCAAAAAACTCCTGGTGAGCGAGGACGATTTCCGCAGCGTCGCGCAAAAACGGAATGCGAATCAACATGTTGTAGCCGATTTCGCAGTGCTCGCGCATTTTCTTTTTTTCGGCGTCGTCCAGCGGGCCGGGTTTGCGAAGAATGCTGTCCGGAATGGCCATTTTGCCGATATCGTGAAGGAAAGCGGCGCGCGCCAGGATAGGCAGATACTGGTCCGGCACGGGCATGGATCTGGCGATGGATATGCAAAACGCGGTGACGCGCTGGCAATGTCCTTCGGTTTCGGCGTCCTTCAAGTCGAGAGCGCTTCCGAGGGCTTCGAGCGTATCGTCGTAAGACTGTTCGAGCTCCACGTGCTTGGCGGTGAGCTGCGCAGTGCGCTCTTCGACAAGCTGCTCCAAATTGCGCTGATAATTACGGTTTTCGATGATTAGCCGGCGATGTTGCAGGGCGCGTCCAACGCCCAAAAAGAGCTGATCCTTTTCGAAGGGCTTGAGGATGTAGTCGTAGGCGCCGCGGCGAATGGCTTCGAGGGCTGTGGAAATGTCGTGGATCGCCGTGACCATGATCACAGGTACTTCCGGGTCGTACTGCCGCATCCATTCCAGCAGCCGGATGCCGTCCATTTCCGGCATGATCATGTCACTCAAGACCAGGTCGGGCGTAGCTTTTTTAACCTGGTCCTGCGCCACTCGGCCGTTCTGCACCGCAGTGCAACGATAGCCCTTGGACTCGAGCATGGTCGAGACGACCTCTCGAATCGCCTCCTCATCATCCACGACGAGTATGTTTTCCATCTCCACGTTGGTGTGCTCCCAGTAGGCATTATATGTGACGGCACAGACAAACGGGGACTTGCTTGCCTAGTAAGAAAATAGCGTGTTAGCGTCACTGGAGGGTCACTCCTCAGAGCTTCTCGCCGTCCACAGCAAGCTTCGCGGCAGCACCATCACCGCAGCGACGGCATTACCGGCCGGGAGGCGGGTCACGGTGTTGGCGAATCAAGGCTTGCTTGGGACCGCGTTCTTCGAAGCCACTGCCTCGACCATCCTGCTGGTTCTGTTTCTTCTTTTCCGCCGCGATAACCATGCTAGCTATTTCCGGTTTTGGCTTGGCGGGTGGTGTTGCTTCACTTTCGCATCGTTTTGTGAATTGGCACTGTTGATTCGCCAGCTCCCCGGGTTGAATCTCGCAAGTGTGCTGGGCCAGGCCGCTGCCCTGATTCTCTTCCTGATCGCCGTCGTGCATTGCTCGCTAGGCTCGGAGCGGCGATTCTGGTCTGCCGTTCCGCTGTTCGCCTTAGTCCTCGCGGCTATCTACTACATCGAACGCCGGGGACCCCGGCAAGTTGCTGCTCTCCATTGGGAAACGGCCATTTTCGAGACCGCAATTTGTCTGCTTGCCGGTTGGGTCATGTGGAGATCGCAGATGGCGCGCCGCAGCCACGGGGCCCAGCTCCTGGCAGGAGTATTCCTGTTGAGTGGCCTACATGGCCTAGACCGCCCGCTTTGGCTGGGTAGTCCTCTCTTCCTGTTGCGTGTGGCCTTCGACCATTTTCTTGGCATTGCGCTGGGCATCGCCATGGTCGTGGTGGTCCTGGAGGGCGCGCGCACTCGAAGCGAAGAGCTCAATGAAAAGATGCGCCGGCTGACGCTCTTGACGGCCGCAAGCACGCAGACGCTGTCCATGCAGGAAGTGATTAACCAGGTGCTGACGCATCTCGTGAAGAGCCTTGGCGCCACACACGGCATTGTCCGCCTGAAAGAAGGCGAAGGGAATTCGGCGCAGCTGGTGGCGCGGGCATCGGTGGGATTCGACCAGTCGTACATGACGCGCTACGCCAAGCTCTCTGCCACCCAGCCTTGGGCCCAACACGTGTTGAAAGAGGAGTGCCAATTCCTGGAGTCTCGTGAAGAGTGGGATCCTGCGGCTCTGAAGAGAGTGGAAGAGGCTGGACTGAAAACACTCGTTACGCTGCCGCTCCCCGGCAAGAAAGAGCCCTTGGGAGTCATCGCGGTTGGTTCGACCCGGGAGGGGCGCTTTCAGCCGGACGAGCTTTCGTGTCTCGTGAACATCGCGAACCTGCTCGGATTGACACTTCAGAACGTCAGTCTGTTTGAACAAGTCACCGCCGTACAACGCCAGTGGGAATACACCTTTGATTCCATCGGCGACCCGATACTGGTCCACGATCGCGCCGGGCGCATTCTGCGCAGCAATCATCGGCTGAGCCAACTCCTGGGACGTCAAGGGAACGCGCTTGTCGGTCGTAGCGTGATGGAGCTTCTTCCGGTTCAAAACGCCGGCTATAAGAGTTGCCCATATTGCGAAGGGATCGCAGGGGAAGGCGACGATCCCGACCCCTGGCTGCCCGGCTATTTCCTGGCATCCAACTCCACGTTTACGGATCCGAGCGGAGTGCAGCTCGGAACTGTTCACGTCTTGAAAGACATCACCGATCGCAAGCGCGCGGAGGAAAAATACCGCTCGCTGGTATCCAGCGTTCAGGAAGGCGTGTTTATCTCCACGCCCCAGGGCCGCTTCCTCGATTTCAACGATGCGCTTCTTCGAATGACGGGATTTGAAAGCCGTGAGGAACTGCTGGCGCTGGACATCCCGACGACGTTTTACGCGAACAGCTCCGACCGCGAAAGGCTCAAGAAGCTCCTGGATCAGCATGGCAGCGTTGCCGATTTTGAATTTGAAATGCGCCGCAAAGACGGCGAAATACGCATAATGCAGGAATCTTCCATTGCCGTCCGGGATGCTGAAGGAAACGTGACCGCCTATCAGGGATTCTTGCTCGACATTACCGAGCGAAAGCGGGCTGAATCCGAAATTCGTCGCCGCAATCGCGAGCTTTTGGTGCTGAATTCGATTGGCAAAACGCTGACCGAATCACTGGACCTGACCGATTCGCTGCATCGCACCCTTGGCCAGATGGCCGAACTCTTTAACCTGGATGCCACTTCGCTCTATTTGTTCGAAGAGGGCGGCACGCAGTTGCGGCGCGTCGCGGCCGTCGGGCATCGTTCGGAGTTTTCAAGGCGCTTTCCGCCGGTTTCGGTGAGGCCGGAGCTGATGCAGCACATCAAGGCCGTCCACGCGACTTTTCTTTCAGCGCGAGGCTTGCCACTGCCTCAGGTTTTCCGCGACGCGCAGGCAAAAGAAGAAATTGTTGATGCCTATCTTGTGGTTTTGTGGTCCAAGGACCGCGTGATCGGCGGCTTGGTCGCGGGCAGCCGCACGCCTCGGGAGTTCGCTCCGGCCGACGTAAACCTGCTTATCGCCGTCGGCAGCCAGATTTCCAGCGCTATCGAGCGCTCGATTCTCTATGAGGAAACGCGCCAAGCTTACGAGAATCTGCGCCGCACCCAGGAACAACTGCTCCATAGCGAGAAGTTGGCGGCCGTCGGCCAGTTGATCTCCGGCGTCGCGCACGAATTGAACAACCCCCTTACAGCCATCCTCGGCTACAGCCAGTTGCTGACATCCAGCGGACAGATGGGCCAGCAGGGAGTCGAGTATTCAGACAAACTTTACAAGCAGGCGCAGCGCACTCATCGCATCGTGCAGAACCTTCTCAGCTTCGCCCGCCAGCATAAGCCTGAGCGCATGCAAGTGCAGATCAACCAGGCCCTTGAAGAGACGCTGGCCTTGCGCGACTATGACTTGCGCATGCACAACATCCGCGTCCACCTGAATCTCGCCGAAAGTCTCCCCGTGACGTTCGCGGATCCGCACCAGCTCCAACAGGTTTTCCTCAACATGGTGAACAACGCGGTTGACGCCATCCTGGAACATTCCACAGAAGGCGATCTGTGGGTGCGCACCGGCCTGAATGGTGACAGGCTGTGTATCGAATTCACCGACAGCGGACCGGGCGTCAAAGATGCTTCTAAGGTATTCGATCCCTTCTACACCACGAAGCCGGTCGGCAAGGGAACTGGCCTGGGCTTAAGCATTTGCTATGGAATTATCACGGAACACGGCGGGACTATTCGGGTGGGCAACGTTCCGGAGCGCGGCGCGTCGTTTCTGATCGAGTTGCCTCAACAAGCGGTGCCCTCCTCCGCCATGTCCGCGTCTGAGCAGAAGGCCACTCCAGGTAGAAATGGAAGGATCCTCCTCGTGGATCGCGACGATTCCGTGCTGGAAGCGGTCAGCACCATCTTGCGTTCCCGCGATCATCAAGTAGACTCAGCAAGAGACGTGCGTGGAGCGCAAATCCTTCTGGAAAAAGAAAGCTTCGATCTGATCGTTGCCGACCTGCACGTTTCTGACGGGGCGAACGGAGAGGACTTCGGCGAATGGCTGGCCCAGCACAAGCCTGCCCTCAGCAAGAAATTAATCTGGATGTGCGCCGTCGCACCCGCAGAAGACACAGGCGAGCACATCGCCGGGAAAGGCCGTCACATTCTGCAGAAGCCTTTCAAGGCGACCGATCTATTGGCGGCCGTGGACGAGTTGCTGCTAAACAGCGCTCAAGCCGCGGCGATTCATCGATGAAGCAAGCTCTGCCGCAAGCGCAGCGCGCTCCCCGAGCTCTTTCAGCGCCGCTTCCATTCGAACGCTGAATCCGCTGACCAGCGCACTCAGTCCGTCCAGTTGCGGCAACGGCGCGAAGCCCGCCATCAATTTCCATCGAATCATCTGGTATTGCCAGGCAAACCTTGCGGTGAGGCGCAGCCTCTCGAACTCATGCGCCGCAGCCACTTCCGGAGACAGCACGGCGATCACCCTCGCCATCCGCAAGAGGCTCCGGAAATCCCCGCGCAGTGCCGCCAGGTAGGCCAGGGCGATTCCCCGGCGGTCCCGGCGGACTCGCCGCAGCGTGACACGAGAAACTCTCTTCGAGAGAAAATCGTAATCTGCCGCTGCCAACGCTTGGCGGATTTGCGGCAGGTAATCAACATGGCGCTCGCCTCCTTCCAGCGCGTGCGGGTCGGTCTGGAAATTCCTTACGTAGCGGGGCTTCCGTAGCGCCCACTCTAACGCAAGGAGAAGGAGGACGACGAACCCAAAAAACAAAATAAGCGTGAGATTCAATTTCGAGTAGCCTCCGTTTTCCAGAATTGGGCAAGCTGTTCATTGAGCAGGCGCAAACGCAGGTTGAATTGAGGCGCAAGCGCTTGGTAAACCCCGGAAGGCAAGAGGGTTTCTTTCGGGCTTCCTTCGGTTTGCGGCTTGCGAAGGGCCCAGGTCCACAGGAGCATGCTGGCAAGAAACGCCAGCATGCCTAGAAAATTCCAGAGAGAGACATAGCTATCCAAGAAGCGTTCAAGTACCGTGTTGTTCAGCACGCCAAAACACGAATAAAGGCAAAACCCCAGTGCCAGCGAGCGGTCCTCGCGTTTCGCTTCCACGTCGTAATAGCGAAGAAAAACGAATACGCCAACGATCACTGAGGCGATTGCCAGTTCCATAGCCCGCTCGGCTTTCGGCAGGACGAATCCCAGTCCGTGTCTTGCTGCCAAGCCGGCGTACAGCAGCACAAGAGACCCGCACCCAAGCAGAACGCGCCAGGCAAGCGCCCAAACGCCGCGATAGTGGGAAAGGAGACGCTTGCATGCCTCCATCACTGCCAGACCACGCACGCAAAGCACCAGTGCCTGCATCCCCCATGCGATACGCCAGGAGGCGTTAGAGAAGAACCCCAGTCGGCGGTAGACGAGAAATACCAAAATGCCGAGAACCAGATTCAGAAGCACATAGAGAGAAAAAGCGGGATATTCGCGGTAGTTCTTGCGAACCGCAAGCAAGCCAAGAAGCAAAGCTCCTGCGAGAATGTTTACGGCCCACAGTATCTGCTGCGCTTGCGATAGATCTCTTAACACGCGTGCATCTTAACACATGCGCACTTGTCGATTGAATAGGCAGAGTGTTCTCCCACCGTAGTTCAGGAGTACTGGGCTGAATCCCGTTGATTCAGTCCCCCTCACGATTAGAGAATTCTCATGCGATAGCTATGAGTTGACTCTTTGAAGGCGGTCCCGGTGGAAGTGGCCAGCCGTCGGCTACGAGCGTTGCGTTGGAGCTCGGCGGTCCCGGTGGAAGCGGCCAACCGTCGGCTACGAGCGTTGCGTTGGAGCTCGGCGGTCCCGGTGGTAGTGGCCAACCGTCGGCTACGAGCGTTGCGTTGGAGCTCG
>Ga0207665_10001549_pt1 | contig 15468 bp, 14 predicted proteins | sample LARL112metaG_FD_184351 | JGI IMG/M metagenome (GOLD analysis project Ga0207665, IMG submission 184351) | Corn, switchgrass and miscanthus rhizosphere microbial communities from Kellogg Biological Station, Michigan, USA - LAR L11-2 metaG... | ecosystem: Host-associated > Plants > Roots >...
GATGTCGAGGATCCGCTCCCCGGGGGCGATCGCGGGCGTTTGCACCGCGCGCGCCAGGACCTCGGCCGTGCCGAGATGCACACGCACGCGTGTGCGGGATGTGACCGGCTTGCGGGCCGTGGGAAGGAGCTCCGCGGCCACATCGATGAGCGTGGTGGCCCGCCAGCCGGACCCCGTGACGGCGACGTGGCCACGCGCCAACTCGCTCTTGTCCACCCCCACGAGGGCCAGCGCCGTGCGGCGCCCCGGCGCCGCCCGTTCGGCCTTCTGTCCGTGGACCTCGATGGACCGGACGCGCGCCTCGCGACCAAGCGGAAGCAGCTGGACGGCGTCGCCGATCGCGACGCTGCCGCTCCAGGTCGAGCCGGTTACCACGGTTCCCGCGCCGGCCACCGCGAACACCCGATCGATCGGCAGCCGAAACAGGTCGTCGGCGGGACGCTCGACCAGGTCCCCCGCGACACGCCGCAGGGCATCGCGCAGATCATCCAGCCCCTGCCCCGTCATCACCGACGTGGCGACCGCGGCGTCCCAGCGCACGCGGCTCGCCCCCAGGCGGGTGCTCACCTCGCTCTGCACCAGGTCGAGCCACTCCGCGTCCACCAGGTCGCGCTTGGTGATCACGGGGATGCCCCGGCGTACGCCGAGCAACTCCACGATCGCCAGGTGCTCCTCCGTCTGCGGCATGATTCCCTCGTCGGCCGCGATCACGAGCAGGGCGACGTCGATGCCGGTCGCGCCCGCCAGCATGTTGCGTACGAACCCTTCATGCCCGGGGACGTCGACCACGCTCGCCTGGATGGAGTCGTCCAGCGGGAGGGGCGCGAATCCGAGGTCGATGGTGATGCCGCGCCGCTTCTCTTCCTCCCAGCGGTCGGTATCGACGCCGGTGAGGGCCTTCACCAAGGCCGTCTTGCCGTGGTCGATGTGACCGGCGGTGCCGATTACGAAGCGGCGGAGGGGATCGGAGTGCGAGTGGCCGGGGGGGGTACCCACGCGCGACGCTCCCAGAAGTCCAGGGCGGAAAGTGAGCCGGCCTCGGCGAGGTGGTAGCGGACAAATCGGGCGACGAGGCGGCGGTGAGCCGCGGCATGGGGCGGATCGAGCGTAGGGAGCTCCACCCCGGGGTCGTTCAGGGCCAGCAGATCGCGGTACGCCTGGGGCGGCAGCCGGCTGGGCGGCTGGCGGGGGGAGGGCGCCTCCAGACAGCGCGCGCAACACACACCGCCATCGGCCACGCTGAACAACACCGGCGCCTCGCCCGGCTCGATCGCCGCGCCGTCTCGCACACATGCCGTAAGCGACGGCTCGAAGCCCAGCACCGCCACAAGGCGCCACATCGCCCGCGTGGCGGTAGCGTCCACTCGTTCGGGGGACGCGGTTTCGAGGACATCGAGCGCCGCAAGGAGCGTGTCGTAGGCCACCGGGACCGGTGCCGGGGGCGCCATCTTGAGCATCACCTCGGCGAGCGCGGCGGCGCCCGCGAACCGGCCGACGTCACCGGCCAGGTCGCGCCGCAGGTTCACGAGATCGAAGGCGCCGAGGGTGTGCAGCTCGCGCGCCTCGCGGAAGTAGAGCTGGGCCACGCCCTCGCTCAAGAGCTCGAGTCCCGCCCCGAACCGGCTCTTCGGGCGCAGCACACCCTTGGCGATGGCACTTTGGACTCCCAGGTCCCGCGTGGCGAGCCGCACGATCTTGGACGTCTCGCTGTAGCGATACGTCTGGAGGACAACGGCGGGGGTGGTGACCAGGGACATGGCTAGGGAGTCGCGGCCACGGCCGCCGTGGTCGGACAGATCCCGACCGTCACCGTGTGGATCTCGCTATAATCGGGCGGCGCCGCCAAGACATGCACCGTGCCGGGCCCATTGCATCCGCCGGGGCCCACCGCGTACACGCGGCCGCGGAGGTCGATCGCGAGGCCGTTGATGCCGCTGCCACCCGGATTGATGCCATTCCCAGGTCCGCGTGTGAGGGCGCGGATGGACGCGTTCACCTCCAGGATGCCCTCCCTGGCCGACGCGATCAGCAGACGGCTCCCGGTGGGATGAAACGCCACCGCCCCCGGTGATTCACCCAACCCGTTGAGGACGGCAACCTCGGCGCGGCGCTTGGGATCGACGATGGAGAGCTTGCCATCCGCTGCTCCAGACCTGCCGGCGGCAACCACGTAAAGCAAGCTGTCGTCCCCCACGGCGGCGAAGCGGGCGGCCAACCCGGTTAGTGGAATCGAATCAGGGGTGCTGACCCCGCAACACTCGAATGACGTGAGCCAGCTCGGCCCGGCCGGGATACCACCCACGAGATTGCTGTTGACGACGAACACGCGGGTGCCGACTAACGCGACCGCTCGTGGGAAGACGCCGACCGCAACGCTCGTCGTGTCGCCAGTGAAATAGTTGAGCCGGGTAACAGTGTTGAGGTCGCGATTGGCGATCCACGCGATCGAGTCGTCCTGAATGGCGACACCGTCGGGTCCCGATCCAGCACGGAGGGGCAACAGGTAATCTGACCGGCCGCACAGCGCGATGGGATCGGGGGGGCATGTAACCAGGAGGCTCACGCCCACCGCGTTAGCCTGCTCGAGGGTGACGACGAACGCCCGGCCGCGCCCGGCGATGGTAGTAGGGTGCGCGGTAGTGCCTGGCCAAGACCGTGTCGTCACGCTGAAGTCGGTGGCGGAGACAAGCGACAGGTCGTTCGCATTGACGACGCCGATCACCTGCCCCGCCGAGCTGGTCTGCTCGAGCGCGTCGCTGCAGCCGGTCGCGAGGGTAAGCGCCAGGAAGGCAAGTCGTCTCATCGGGAAGCGGTCTCCACAAGGTCACAATATACGAAGCGGCCGTCGCGGACGACGAGCGGGCCGCGCTCGTGGCTCACCGGCTCGTGCAGGCCCGGTCCGGCGTACACGAACGTGTGGAACTCGCCGTTCTCTCCGCAGGGGTCGACCCCGGAGGGCAGGTCGGACAGCAGGCCGGCGTCGAACTCCCGGCCCGCGAAGGCGCCCGGGAGCTGCGCCGAATCCACGCACACGAGCACGCCGCGGTACCCCAGCCGGACGAAGTCGTGGGCCAGCGCTCGCGTATCGCGCAACCAGAGCGGAAAGAGGCCATGCATGCCGATCCGCGCCAGCGTCCGCTCCCGGTAGGCGCGAATGTCCGCGAGAAACAAGTCTCCGAAGACCACCGCGTCGAGCCCCGGGATCCGGGTCCGGAGCGCCGCGAGGGCGGTGCCCATGTTCGTTTCGTACTCGTCGTTCGAGGCGCCTGGCGAGATGAGAACCTCCTCGAGCGGCAGCCCGAGGGACTGGGCCTGCCGACGCAGCAGCGTGCGGCGAACCCCGTGTATGCTGATGCGGTCGTATTGGGCGGTCACCGTGGTGAGGAGGGCCGCCACCCGGTAGCGCGCGTCGCCGCGGACCTCCCGCAGCGCGAGCGCGCTATCCTTGCCGCCGCTCCACGCGACGATCACGTCCCGGGGCACGTCCGCCGCCGTCACGGTCCCCAACCGACGCGCCCGCCCAGGAGCAGTGTACGACCGCGGGCGGGGAAGTTCTTCACTTCCTCATAGCCGTGGTCGAGCAGGTTCTCGACACGCCCTGAAACGGCGAAACCGGGTGTGCTGCCGCGCGGCCGCAGCAAGTCGAGCTGGGCGGCGAGATCGATGCGCGTGTACGCGGCGAGTGTCACGCGCGGAAACGGGAACGTGGAGAAATCCTGATCCTGTCGGTCGCCGACGTACGTGACGGCCAGCGACATGCTCCCGCGCTCGGCCAGGCGACAGCGGGCGTCGAGCCGCGCCGAGTGCCGGGGCCGGCGCGTGAGCGGCGCCCCAGCCGCGAGCAAGGCGCCGGACGACGGATCGAAGCCGGGGTTCGTGATCTCAGTCCTGAGGTAGGTATAGCTCGCCGCCACGGAGGCTGGTCCTGCCGGGGCAAGGCGCATGCTCAACTCGAGGCCGTTCGCGTCGGCGGCCGCCACGTTATGGTAATTCGGCGCGCCTGGCGCGGCGCTCGGGTCGTAGTCGATCATATCGACAAAACGCTGGTCGAAGAATGTCGCCGCGAGGCTCGCCCGGTCCCGGGCCAGCGACTGCTCCAGGCCCACCTCCCAGCTGCGGGAGTGCTCGGGGTGCAGATCGGGGTTGCCGACCGTGAAGCCGGTCGAGTAGTTCTCAAAGAAACTTGGTTCGCGGAAGCCGGTGCCGACGGTCGCCCGCACACGCGTCCCGCCCGCGAGCCGATACACCGCGCCCAGACGGTAGGTGACATAGGTGCCGAAGCGTTGGTTGTCTTCCACTCGCACGCCCGTCGTCAGGGCGATGCGGCCGCCGGCGTCCGTCACGGCCTGCGCATAGACGGCGGCGTTCCAGCGCGCCGAGTCGATCGGGAGCGTGCTGCAGTCGCCGAATGACGACCGGCAGACGTTGAAGCTGCGCTCATGCTCCTGCTCGACCGTCGTCCCCACCGTCACGACGGGGCCCGAGGCCAAGTACAGATTCGCGCGAAGGTCGGCGCTGGACCGCCGCAAGTCGTCGAGATTCTGAAATCGGGAGCTGTCCGCCGTACTATCGGGCCGGTTGTCGAACCCGCCATTGGACTCGTTGGTGGCGAGCAGCAAACGCGCCTCGAACCGCCTGGTGAAGTAGTGCCCCAGGTCGAGCCCCAGGGTGGGTCCGCTCCCGTAGCCGAACTGGTTGTGGTCGAGGGGCACTCCCGCGCCGTTGGTCGGAAAGTGAAACGCGTTGTCGCCGTATCGGAGGGTGAGCGTCGCGTCAGTCCGGTCATCCGGCGCAACCCGCGCCAGACCCGAGAACACCGTGTTGTGATACTGATTGTTGAATGCATACATCCCGTCGCTCGCGAAGCGCGATATCGAGATGGAGTAACTCGCCACTCGAGTTCCGCCGGAGGTTTCGGCGTCCCACGCAAGCGTCCCGTACGTGCCGCCCCGTACGCTCGCCTCGGCGCGGCTGGCGCCTGCTCCGCGCCGTGTGAAGATCTGGACGACACCGGTGACCGCATCGGAACCGTACAGCACACTGGCCGGGCCGCGCACCACTTCGATCCGCTCGACGTTGTCGGTCGTCAGGTTCGCGAAATCGAATGAACCGCCCGGTTGGTTCACCGGGACGCCGTCAACCAAGACTTTGACGTAGTTGCTCTGCCCGCCCCGCAGGAAGAGGGAGGTCTGGCCGCCGAAGGAGCCGGTTTGCACGACCGCCGCCCCCGGGACATCGCGCAGCGCCTCGAACACGGTGTGGATCCCCTGTGCGCGGAGGTCCACCCCGCGCAGCACGGTGACCGCAGCGGGCACGCCCGCGGCCGACCGGGGGAACCGAGTGGCCGTCACGACCACCGGGTTCAACATGACCGTATCCGGCTCCTGGGCGGCGAGACCTCCCGACGTAGCGAGCGAACCAAGCAAACTCATACGCAGCAGTAGGGTATGGCGCATATCGGACTCCGGATCAGGACGGGTGTCGACGCAGCGGGATCATCTGCGGGCGACCGTCAAACGGCTCGATCGCGACCGGCCAGGAAAACACACGCTCCACGGTCTCTCGCGTCAGCACATCGGCGGGCGCGCCGCGCGCGACGGCCCGGCCCTCGGCGAGGATCAAGACCTGGTCGGCAAAGCGCGCCGCCAGGTTGACGTGGTGGGTGATCATGAGCGCGGCGAGCCCTTGCGTGTCCACCAGCTCGCGCACCAGCTCGAACAGCTCCATCTCGTGTCGCAGGTCGAGCGACGTGGTGGGCTCGTCGAGCACGAGCAGCTTGGGCTCCTGGGCGAGCGCGCGCGCGAGCCGGACCCGCTGGTACTCGCCCCCGGACAGCGTCCACAGCCAACGGTCGGCCAGGCCTACCGCGTCGCACGCGAGCAGCGCCCGCTCGACGGCGGCGCGATCCGCGGTGCGCACGCCACCGAACAGCGAGAGGTGCGGGTAGCGGCCCAGCAGTACCGTCTCATGCACCCGCTGCGGGAACAGGTTCTCCTCACGCTGCGGCACCACGCCCACCACGCGCGCCAGATCCCGGCGGGACCATTGGTTCGCCGGGCGACCGAGGATCTCGGCCCGTCCCTGAATGGGTCGGATGAGGCCAAGCGCCGCGCGCAGCAGCGTGGTCTTGCCGCTGCCGTTGGGTCCGAGCAGCGCGTGAAACTCGCCCGCCCGCACCTCGAGCGAGACGGCCACGAGAGCGTCGCGCGGGGCGCCCGCATAGCGGCACGTGAGGTCGCTGACGGCGACGATCAGCTCACGGTCCATCGACGTAGCAGGAAGGCGAACAGGGGGACGCCCAGGAGCGCGGTCACGATGCCCACGGGTAGCTCGCGCGGCGCCACCACGGTGCGCGCCAGGGTGTCGGCCGCGGCCAGCAGGATCCCCCCAGCGAGGAACGCGGTCGGGAACAGCGTGCGATGCAGCCGCCCCCAGAGGAGGCGACAGACGTGGGGCACAATCAGCCCGACAAAGCCGATCACGCCCGCCACGGCGACCGCGGCGGCGGTCAAGAGCGACGCGGACAGGTACACGATGCGCTTGAGGCGTCGCACGTCCGCGCCGAGGTACTGCGCGGGCTCCTCGCCCAGGGCGAGCAAGTCGAGCGGCCGCGCCGCCGCCACGAGGACGACGAGCGGCAGCGGCGCGTACACCAGAATCACCAGCACGGTCGTCCACGACGCACCCGAGAATCCGCCCCACAGCCACAGGAACGCGTTGCGCAGCTCCGTCGCTTCGGCGAGCGAGACGAGCGCGGTCGTGATCGCCGCGGCGAACGCACCCACGGCCACACCACCCAGGAGCAGGATCCGCGGGTCCAGCTCGGCGCTTCCCATCAGCCCGAGTCGGTACACCAGGGCCATGGCGCTCACTGCCCCGACGAACGCCGCGAGCGGGAGGGCCCAGGGACCCGGGAGATGCAAGGCGATCGCCACGACCGCACCGAGGCCGGCGCCACCCGAGAGGCCGAGCAGGAAGGGGTCGGCGAGCGGATTGCGGACCAACGCCTGGAGAGCGACGCCCGAGACGCCGAGCGCGCCGCCGACGAGAAACGCGAGCACGGCACGCGGCAACCTGAGCTGCCACAGGATGGGCGAGGCCAGCAGGTCTCCCAGTGGCACGTTGGCGGGGCCGAGCAGCAAGGCCGCCGCCAGCGTCGTGAGGACCGCGGCCCCGAGCAGCAGGTACCTCACGGCGCCGCCGCGAGGCGCCGACGCAGCTCGCGGATCGCCTCCGCGGCGCGCGGGCCGGGTCGCCCGAAGAGTTGTCCCGGAAGAAACAGGAACCGGGCAGTGCGCACGGCGCGCACCACGCGCCACTCCGGGCGCGCGGCATATCGGGGCGGCACCGCGCTGTCCGACAGCAGGGCAACGAAATCGGGGTCGCGCGCGGCGATCGTCTCGATCGAGACCTGGGCGGAAGGCGAGCCGATGTCGTGGAAGACGTTGCGCGCCCCCGCGAGCGCGGCGAGGCGGTCGAGGTAGCTCCCCGCGCCGATCACGATCGGTGGGTTGTCCCAGACAATAAAAACGAGGGACCGGGTGCTGGGGGTTGGGGGCTGGGCTGCAAGGCTGTCCATCGCGGCCCCGAGCGAGTCGCCTGCCTGCGGGCGTCCGGTAAGCACGCCAAGGCGGCGGGCCGCGGGACCCAGCTCCTCGAGCAGGTTGAGATCTAAGAGCACCGTCCGGATGCCAAGCCGCTCGAGCTGCTCCGCGGCTGTGACGTTGGGACCGGAGCGGTAGAGCACGACGAGATCCGGCCGCCGGGCTGCCACCGCCTCGACGCTCGGCGGGATACCGTCGCCGACGCTCGGCACGGCGAGCGCCTCGGGCGGATAGTCGCACCAGGTGGTGCGACCCACGAGCCGGTCGCCCGCGCCGATCGCAAACAGGATCTCCGTGAACGAGGGAAGCAGCGACACGATGCGTCGGGCGGGCGCGGCGAGCGTCACCTGACGACCCGCGTCGTCGGTGACGGCAATGCCGCCCCGGGCCGGGACGTGCTCTCGCCGTGCGCAGGCCGCGACGGCCAGCACGAGAAGAGCCGCGAGGTGGGTCCGCTGTGCCCAGCGGCGCATAACGAAAACGCCCACCCCCGACGGAACGGAGATGGGCTAGCGCCTGCGCCTTGTGCGCAGCGCCACCATCCCTCCCGCGAGGGATCTACAGGTGGCGCGAACGGAGAACGTCTCCTGGCTTCGGGCGGACGGCTCGCCTTCCCGAGTGAACGACACCCAGTGGCGTGTGAGCCGCTACGACTTGCCCGTCACAGTGGCGGGGCCGCGCCGGACTCGCACCGGCTTCCGTAAATCCCCGTTCGCTTGTAACGACGGGAGCTAGTCTATCGCGGTTTCCGGCGCAGCGCAACCACGAATCCGGCGGCCAGCACGAGTGCCGCGAGCCCGACGATGAACGGAACCAGCGACTCGAGCGCGAGCCGCCGCTCGGCGAAGGCGATCGCGAGCCCGGCACCGGGGGCGAGCGGCGGAGTGCGGTACCGCGCGAAGCGGCGCCCGCCGATGTCCTCCACCCCGAGGGAATCGAGCGCCGCGGCGGTGACGACGGCGGCGGTGTCCTCGAGCAGCAGGTCCACTTCCTCGGTCGGCTGGTCGATCGGCACGCCCACGCGACGCACCGTGGCGGAGAGGACGTACGTGTAGCTCAACTGCTTGCGCTCGCCGGGCGGGAGCGGACCGTACACGGCCACCGAGTCGCCCCGCCGGGTCACAACCTGAGGCGAGACGTCCCCTTGCCCGACCTGGAACTGGATCGCGACCGGTGGTATGGCGCCCGCCCAGGTGGGACGCAGCGTGTCCCGGGCCACGCGCGTCGCGACCCCGGGGTTCTCGAGCTCCACCAGCTCGAGCACGTCCCGCGAGCCATCCCGCTTCTGCCGCGCGACTGTGACCAATCGGCGCATCACCCGCACGGCCGGCCCGGTAGAGCTCGTGTCGTACACATAGAGCGGGCGGAGGCCGGAGGTCGACCGGCCGGGCGCAATCGGCTCCGAGAAGTAGGCGATCCCGGCGCGCCAGGTGGAGACCACGTAGACCGCAGCCGAGTCGGGCCGCCGGATGGTCAGGGCGTACACGCCACGAGCGTCGGTGCGGGTCGAGTCGATCGGCTGGCCGCCGCCGCCCATGGATACCTGATGGAGCACCACCCACGTGCGTACGGCAGGCCGCCCGGTGGGCCCGTTCAGGACCCGACCCGTGACCACCACTTGTTGTGCCCGAAGCGCGCCGGCGAGGCACAGCAGCAACGCCGTGCTACGGAGTGAACTTCCCGAAATCTTCAGGATCGAGGTTCTGGAGGTAGGTCTTTAGCGCGTCGGGATCGAGCGGCGCCGTGCCCGACTCACCGCCGGCCTCGCCCGTCTCGACCGATGTGAGCGCGAGCAGGCTCTCGCTCGTGAAGATCGGCGCCTTGAGCCGCAGGGCGACCGCGATCGAATCGGACGGCCGGGCGTCGATCTGGATCACCGCGTCGCCCCGGTAAATGTGCAGCTCGGCGTAATAGGTGTTGTCCTTCACCTGCGTGATGATGACCTTCCGCAGGTCGGCGCCCAGGCCGAGGATCACCTGCTTCAAGAGATCGTGGGTGAGCGGCCGCGCGAACTTCACACCCGCCAGCTCCATGGCGATGGCGCTCGCCTCGGCGGGCCCGATCCAGATCGGGAGCACGCGCTCCCCTTCCTGCTCCTGGAGGATGACCACCGGCGTGTTGGTCGTGCGATCGAGTCCCAGATGCGCGACCCGAACCTGGATCTGGTTCGCGCTCAGGTCCCCATCTCCCACGATGCGAGGTACTTCTGCTGCTCGGGGGTGAGGGTATCGATGGCGACCCCCATCGCGGCGAGCTTCAGGCGGGCGATCTCGGCGTCCAGCTCGCGCGGGATGCGGTGCACATCCTTCGTGAGCTCCCGGGCGTGCTGCACCACGTGCTCGGCAGCGAGCGCCTGATTCGCGAACGACATGTCCATCACGCTCGCGGGGTGGCCCTCCGCCGCCGCCAGATTGATGAGCCGGCCGTCGGCGAGCACGAAGATGCGCTTCCCGCCCAGCCTCCACTCGTCCACGAACTCGCGCACCCGGGTGGGGCCCTGGGCCGCCTGCTTCAGGCCGTCCAGATCGATCTCGACATTGAAGTGGCCCGAGTTCGCGAGCACCGCTCCGTCCTTCATCGCGCGCATGTGCTCCACGCGGAGCACGTGGGTGTTCCCCGTCAGGGTCACGAAGACGTCGCCGACCCGTGCGGCCTCCGCCATCGGCAACACCCGATAGCCGTCCATCTGCGCCTCGAGCGCCTTGAGGGGGTCGATCTCGGTGACGATCACGTTGGCGCCCGCGCCGCGTGCCCGCAGCGCAAAGCCGCGCCCGCACCACCCGTACCCCGCCACCACCACGGTGCTCCCGGCCACGAGCAGGTTCGTGGCCCGCAGGATGCCGTCGAGCGTCGACTGCCCGGTCCCGTAACGGTTGTCGAACAGATGCTTCGTGTCGGAATCGTTCACCGCGATAACCGGGAACTGCAGTACGCCGTCGCGCGCCATCGCCTTGAGCCGGATGACCCCGGTCGTGGTCTCCTCGGTCGAGCCTGCCACGCCGGCGACGAGTGCTTTGCGGTCCGCGCCGGAGAGGGTCTCCACCCAGCGCCGGACCGGCGGTGCCAGATCGTCGAGCCGGTTGAGCGCGATCATGTGGAGCGCGCCGACCAGATCCGCGCCGTCGTCCATGGTGATGTCGGGGCGATGCGCCAACGCCGCGCGGATGTGCTCGTAGTAGGTCGCGTGGTCTTCACCCTTGATCGCGAACACCTTGATCCCGTGGTCCTTGACGAGGTGCGCGGCGACGTCGTCCTGCGTCGACAACGGGTTCGACCCGCACAACGCCACATCCGCGCCGCCGGCCTGGAGGGTGACCGCAAGGTTGGCGGTCTCGGTGGTGACGTGCAGACAGGCCGAGAGGCGACGGCCGGCGAGGGGGCGTTCCCGGGTGAAGCGTTCCCGAAGCAAGCGCAGCACCGGCATGGATCGCTCCGCCCACTCGGTACGGCGACGTCCCTCGGCGGCCAGGCTCAGGTCTTTGACGTCGGAAGCGGCGGTGCGGGCCGTCGTGGTCATGCGTTCACTTTCTTGGAGGAGTAGTGCTTGGAGCGTTGCGCGGCGAGCCGGAGGTCCTCGACGCGGTTGGCGTGCTCCCAGGTGAACAGGTCGACTTCCCGGTCCACGTCCTTGTCCACGTAACGCCGGCGCTCGGGCGCGCGGCCGAAGTGGCCGTATGCAGCGGTGGCGCGGTAGATCGGATGGCGCAGGTTCAACGCCTTGTTGATACCGAGGGGCGTGAGGTCGAACACGTCGCGGACCGCGTCCTCGATGGCCTCGTCGGGCACGACGCCGGTGCGGAACGTGTCGATCATCACCGAGACGGGCTGGGCGACTCCGATGGCGTACGCCACCTGTGCCTCGCACCGGGACGCGAGCTTCGCCGCCACGATGTTCTTGGCGACCCAGCGCATCGCGTAGCAGGCCGAACGATCGACCTTGGAGGGGTCCTTACCACTGAAGGCGCCGCCGCCGTGGCGTGCCATGCCGCCGTAGGTGTCCACGATGATCTTGCGGCCGGTGAGCCCGGCGTCGCCCTGCGGGCCCCCGACCACGAAGCGACCGGTCGGGTTGATGAGGATATCGGGATCGCGGACCTCGAACCCGGCGTCGGCGAGCACCGGTCGGACCACGAGCGCGATCACGCCCTCGCGCAGCTCCACATTGTCGATGTTGTCCGAGTGCTGGGTGGACACCACCACCTTGCTGATCCCAACCGGCCGCATCCCTTCATACACGACGCTGACCTGGGTCTTGCCATCGGGGCGGAGCCACGACAGATCCCCGGCCTTGCGCACCGTGGCGAGCCGTTCGGCGAGGCGATGGGCGAGCACGATCGGGAGCGGCATGAGCGACGGTGTCTCGTCCGACGCGTAGCCGAACATCATCCCCTGATCGCCCGCCCCGCCCTTGTCCACGCCCATCGCGATATCGCCCGACTGGCGGTCGATGGTGGTGAGGATAGCGCAGGTTTGGGCGTCGAAGCCGAAGCTGGCGTCGGTGTAGCCGATCGCGCTGATCGTCCCCCGCACGATGTCGGGGATATGGACGTACGTGGAGGTGGTGATCTCTCCCGCCACGATCGCCATGCCCGTGGTGACCAGCGTCTCGCACGCCACCCGGGCGGCGGGGTCCTTGGCGATGATCGCGTCAAGGACCGCGTCTGAAATCTGGTCGGCGATCTTGTCGGGATGACCTTCCGTCACCGACTCGGAGGTAAAGACGTGGCGCTGCGCTGGCATGTGCCTGTCCGACCTAGGGTTAGACGTTCAAGCTAGCGGCGCGCCGTCCGGCGGGCAACCGCCCATCGGGGTCCAGCAGCTTCAAATCGACGGCTTCGGCGAGCGCGAGTCGCAGCAGGTCGAGCACGTCGGCCGCGCTGCGCGCGGCGAGTGCCTGCTCGGCCGCCACGCGCGCGCGCGCCGCGCTCACCTGGCGCACCGTCCACTTCACGAGCGGCAGCGCCGGCGGCGCCACCGACAACGTCTCGTAGCCGAGGCCGATCAGTAGGAACGCCGACAGCGGCTCCGATGCCATCTCGCCGCACACGCTCGCCGGCTTACCCGCCCGGCGCGCCGCGTCCGCCACCATCTTGAGAAGCCGCACCACGCTGGGATCGTGCGGCGTGAAGCGCTCAGCAAGCCGCGCGTTGCCGCGGTCCACGGCCAGCGTGTACTGCGTGAGGTCGTTCGTTCCGACCGAGAGAAAGTCTGCCTCCGCCGCGAGGCGGTCGGCCATCACCGCGGCCGCGGGCGTCTCGACCATGACCCCCAGCGGCAGCGATGCAGCCGCCGCGATACCGTCGCGGGCGAGCTGCGCCGCCTCCTCGGTCACGATCGCGCGGGTCCGCTCCAACTCGTCGAGGCGCGTGACGAGTGGGATCATCATCCACACGTCGCCGTGCTTCGCGGCCCGCAGCGCCGCCCGCACCTGCGTGCGGAAGATGTCCGGCCGGTCGAGACAAACGCGGATGGCCCGCCAGCCCAGCTGCGGATTGATTTCCGACGGCGCCCGGAACGGCGCCGGGAGCTTGTCGCCGCCCAGGTCGTACGTGCGGACGACCACGGGATGGCCCGGGAACGCCTGCGCCACGCGCCGAAAGTACTCGGCCTGCTCATCTTCGGTCGGCAATTCATCGTGCCCGGTGATGAGGAATTCCGTGCGCAGCAGGCCCACGCCTTCCGCCCGGTGGTCCTGCGCCGGCTTGATCTCGTCGGGAAGATCCACGTTCCCCCGCAGCACGACACGGACACCGTCGGTCGTGACGGACGGTTGATCCACGACCTCCTCGAGCTGCAGGCCGAGCTCGCGCCGCCCCAGCTCCCGCTCTTGCGCCTCGGCGATCTCGTGGGGCGTGGGCTGCAGCAGCACCGTGCCCCGCTCGCCGTCCATCACCACCATCGTGCCGGGCTCGATGCGCTCGATGGCGCCGGCGACGCCGAACACCGCCGGAATCCCGATCGAGTGGGCGAGAATCGCGGCATGCGACGTCCGGGTCCCTTCCTCACTCACGAGCCCCACGACATGCTCGCGATCGAGCTGCACGGTGAGTCCCGGCGAGAGCTCTTTGGCCACCACGACGGAGGGCTGGCTGATGTCCTCCCACAGCTCGTCCGAGCCGCGGTGCATGAGGTGCTCGATCACGCGGACCGTGACTCCCGAGAGGTCCGCCAGCCGATCCTTGAGGCGAGAGCTCCCGGTCGCGGTCCACATGTCGCGCACCTCGAGCGCCTTGAACTCGTACGCCTTCTCGGCGGCCAGGTGGTTCTCGCGAATCAGGCCCGCGACGCCCGAGAGAAACTCCTTGTCCTCGAGCATCAGGATCTGGGCGTCGAAAATGCGCGCCTCGTCCACGCCGGCGCGATCCTCGGCTTTCGCCCGCAGGTCCTGCAGATAGCGCTTCACATCTTTCACCGCGGCGCGCAAGCGGCGCACCTCCTTCTCGACTTGCGAGCGCGGCACGACGCGGTCCGGAACCTCGGGCATGGTCCAGCGCACCACGATCGCGGCGCCGACACCGATCCCCGGGGAGACACCGATGCCCTTGAGCTGCCGGTCGCTCACTCGCGCCCCTCGTTTTCCCGCTGCTCCGCGTCTCGCAGCTCCGCCTCGCGCAGCTCGTCCGTCAGATGCATCTCGTGGAACCCGTCGGCGACGAGGGCGAGCAGCGCGTCCATCGCCGATTCCGCATCCTCGCCGTCGGTCTTGATGGTCAGGAACGATCCACACTCCGCCGCGAGCATCATCACGCCCATGATGCTCTTGCCGTTCACGGCGAGATCGTCCTTGCGGACCTCGACCGCCGACTTGAAGCGGCTGGCGAGCTTCACGAACTCGGCCGCGGGGCGCGCGTGCATCCCGAGCGGGTTCACGATCTTGGCGTCGCGCTCGATCACGGCCATAGCCACCCCGCCAGCGCCCCGATGGCCAGGAGGGCGAGGCCGAGCCGCAGCCCGGTGAGCCGCGACCGCTGCCACCACAACAGCGCAAATCCGCCCGCGACCACGCCCACCAGCGCCAGCCGCGCCCAGCCGAAGAACGCGCTGCTCAGGTACTGCGCGACGAGCGGCAGGGCCGCCCCGACGACGAGCGCCATCGCCGGCCCGGACCAGGCCGTGGCGCGCTGCAGCAGAGGCTCGCGCAGCGCCTGCGCCACCTGGGCCCCATACGTCCAGCCGGCGCGCAACGCCCACCAGCGCAACGCCACGTGCCCGACGTTGTACACGACGACGAAGCCCAAGATGGCCGGGAGGCCCAGACCAAGCGCCACTCCGATCAGCGCCAGCCCCGAGGTGAACGGCAGCCACCCCGCCCACACGAGCCGGTCGCCGAGCGAGCCGAGCGGCCCGCACAGCGCCGTGCGGAGACGCTCGACCTGCTCGGGCGGCACGCCGTCGAGCTCTGCCCGCGCCGCCGCGCCGACCGCGAGGCCGCACAGATACGGGTGCGCGTTGAAGAAATGCGCTCCCCGCGCCACGGCGGCGCGGTACGCCACACCGTCGTCCCCACCCTCGCCCCGCAGGTCCCGCAACAGCGGCTCCTCGGCGACGCCGATGCCCATGCCCTGCATGCGCTCGTAGTTCCAGGAGCCCTGCACGGTGAACAAGCGGAGCAGGCTGCGGACGAGCCCGGGCCGGGCACGGGTTGGAGCGGGGGGGCGGCTCATCGCAGCCACGCTACGATCGTGCCGCCCACGACGCCGGCCGCGAACCAGCGCAGGCTGGGTCCTCGTCCCACGAGGCGCAGCGTTCCCGCCGCCCCCGCCGCGAGCGCGGCGCCCACCGCCGCCACGTTGAGCAGCGCGACCCCATGCGGCGGGAGGACGCCGGCGAGGTACGCACGCGCCACCTGCGCGAGCACGAGGCC
>Ga0207665_10001550_pt1 | contig 15468 bp, 10 predicted proteins | sample LARL112metaG_FD_184351 | JGI IMG/M metagenome (GOLD analysis project Ga0207665, IMG submission 184351) | Corn, switchgrass and miscanthus rhizosphere microbial communities from Kellogg Biological Station, Michigan, USA - LAR L11-2 metaG... | ecosystem: Host-associated > Plants > Roots >...
CCAGGCCGATGCGAACTGGCCCTCTGTCTGCACCAGCATCCCGGTCTGGCCGTGCACCACCGAGTCACGCAGACCCGGCACGTCGAACGCCACCGCCGGAGTGCCCCGGATCGCCGCCTCGGCGACCACGATCCCCCAGCCCTCGATCAGCGCCGGGTGCATGAGCAGCCAGGCCGAGCACAGCAGCCGGTGCTTTTCCTGCTCCGACACCCGGCCGGTGAACACCACGCCCGGGCCGGCCAGCGCCTCCAGCCTCGCCCGCTCGGGCCCGTCCCCGGCGATCACCAGCTTCCCGCCCACCACGTGCCGCACCCGGTCCCACAGGCGCAGCAGCAGGTCCAGGCGCTTGTAGTCGGTCAGCCTGCCCATGGCGAGGAACAACGGCTCCGGCGACCGCGGGGCGGGCGGATCGGGCTCCTCCACGCCGTTGCAGATCTGCCGGATGCGGCCCTCGCCCACGCCCATCTCCTGCAGCGCCTCCGCCGTGGACGTGGACACGGTGAGGAACAGGTTCTTGCGGTGCACCCAGGGCATGACCACCCGCTCGATGTTCCGGCCGATGGTGGAGACCGGCGGGAGGAACCTCATCGACCACAACTCGGTGTGCACGTGGTTCACCAGGCAGAGCACCGGGCGCCTGCACCACAGCGGCGACAGGTACGGCATCCCGTTACAGACCTCGACGATCAGGTCGGAGTTCCTGAAGTGGCGCAGGTAGGCGAGCGGCGCGCGGAGGAACTGGGAGTAGGTGCCGCCGTTGCGCACAACACGGTACGGCCGTTCGGCCACCGCCCCCCCGCACAGCAGCGTGACCCGGTGGCCGCGGGCGAGCATGCCGGACGCCAGCCGGTCGACCAGGACCTCGGATCCTCCGGCCCGCCGGTTGGCCAGATCCCGCCAGGCGATGAACAAAATGTTCTTCGACCCGGCGCCCACGCCGAGCGGGCTCGTCAGCCCGTAGACCTCAGGCGACCACGGCGCGGGCGTGAACGTTCCGGCCAGGGCCTGAAGCGGGGCAGGCAGTGCTGCTCCCGGCTCGCCGGGCAGGCTCGTCTTCGCAGGCTGAGCGCCTGGATCATGTGTCATGTCGCGGCTCCAGGCTATGGCTGACGGCGGGAATCCGTCGGACCAGTAGCCAGGTCGTGATCCCTTGTGTGAGGATTGCAGCATTATTTGGTGGTTACTGGCCGGTAGTCAAGCGCTCGGGCTCCGGACTCACCGCCCGGGCATCGGGAGGCGTAAGTGACCCAGACTCGCGAACGAACCCTCGAATCCACCGGCGCGGGCTGGCCGGGCTTCGCGGCCTGGCTGGTCAGCAAGCGGGTCACCCTCATCGCGCTGCTCCTCATCGCCGCCCAGGTCGGCCTGAATAGTTTCGTACTGAACCGCGGCTTCTTCCAGCAGGACGATTTCACCATCGGCGGGCTCGCCGCCCAGCCGTTCTCCCTGCACATGCTGTTTCACAACTACTACGGTCAGTTGATGCCGGGCGTCTTCGCGCTGGCCTGGATTCCCGTACACGCGGGCGGCTACGACTGGGGCCTGTGGGCGGGCTCGCTGGTCGCGCTGCAGGCCCTCACCGGCCTAGCCCTGCTCCGCGCGCTCCGCACCCTGTGCGGCAACCGCATGCTGCTGCTCATCCCGCTCGGGCTGTTCCTGTTCACCCCGATCGCGATGGCCGACCTGACCTGGTGGTCGGTTGGCTCCCAGTCGGTTCCCATCCAGCTCGCGCTGGTCATGGCGTTTGACCAGCACGTCAGGTACGTCCGCTCCGGCCGGATCCGGAACGCGGTCGCCGCAGCGTTGTGGGTGCTGTTCGGCCTGGCTTTCTTCGAGAAGGCCGTGGCGATCCCGCTGCTGCTGTTCGCCTTCACCTCGGCGTTCCTGGTGCCGGGCAGCTGGCCGCAGGCGATGCTCGCCACGCTGCGCAGGCACTGGATCGCCTGGGCGCTGTACGGCGCGATCATCGTCGCCGAGATCGTCGTCTACGCCGTCACCCTGCCGACGTCGGGCACCCGGGTCAGGGTGCCCCTGACCAGCAGCGCGGTGCTATTCGCCTGGCATCTGATCCTCGACACCTTCGTGCCGGCCGCCTTCGGCGGACCGTGGCACTGGACGCCGACGGGCGGGCCTAGGAGCTGGTCGCTCTACGCGTTCGCCACGCCGCCTGCAGTGCTTGTCGTCGTGTCCTGGGCCCTGGCCGCGCTCGTGATCATGGCCAGCCTCTGGTACCGCAGGCGCGCCTGGCCGGCCTGGATCATCATGCTCGGCTGGCTGGTGGCGGTCGACGTGCTGCCGGTCGTGCTGGGCCGCCTGGCGGTGTTCGGCACGGCGCTGGCCACCCAGACGGGGTACGTCGCCGACGCGGCCCCGGTCCTGGCCATCTGCCTGGCCGTCGCCTTCCTGCCGCTCCGCGACGAGCAGGACGCCTACCGCACTGCGACGCCTCCCGGCTGGCCGCGCCGGCTCATCACCGCCGCAGTGGTGGTGGCCTTCGTCGCGGGCTCGGGCTGGTCGGTCGTTGCCTACCGGGCCGGGCTGCATCCGCAGAACTCCCGGTCGTACCTGGCCACCGCGAGCGCGGCCCTGTCCGGCGCCCCGTCCGACGCGGTCATCTACCCGACCCAGATCCCCACCACGATGGCCTGGGGCCTGTTCGGCCCGCTCTCCGAGGTCCAGAACGCCCTGGCTCCGCTAGCCAACCAGGTGACCGGCCAGCATTTCCGGTGGACCGGCGGGCCGGACGGCCGGGTGAGCCACTTCATGATCTTCGACGCCCAGGGCCGGCTCCATCCGGCCACCGTCACCGGGCCGCACACGCTCCCGCCCCGCCGCCCGGCGGACTGCGTGCTCTCCGCGGGCGGCATGCACCTGCAGTTGAACGCCAACGTGCTCGCGCTGCCGTTCCTGATGCAGGTCGGCTACTACGCGGCCCGGCCGATCACGCTGGCGGTGGGGTTCGGCGGCCACCAGTACCGGGTCGCGCTGGCCGCGAGCGAGCTGGCCTACGCCTACCTGCCCGTCCAGGGCCCCGGGAACACCGTAGATATCACATCAGTCACACCAGATCCACAAATCTGCATCGGCACCGTGACAATCGGAAATGTCCAGGCGTCGGCGGCCGGCGCACCGGTCCCGGCGTCCCCGCTGCCGTCCTGAGCTGGCCTTGGTTCACCATCGCGCAGAGTACAAAATGGCTAAACTTTCGCGAACCGGGATTAACCCCTGCCCTCTTTGGCTACTGAGCAGTAGCATACGTTCACGAACCATTAACAAGGCTGACCGTCTCCCGCCCGGCTCGGGCGGAGCCGCGTGGCTCGTGCTGCTCCGTGCCGACCGAGCGTGACCCACGAGGACCTGCATGAGCCTGCTGGCGCCGAATCGCCGCAACCGTGTTGATCAGCACCGTGTCGATCGGTTGACCCGCTCCGGCCTGCTCCGGTCGGTCCGGCTGTTCCGCCTGTTCCTGGCCGAGCAGACCAATCCGGAGAAGTTCTACTCGAGCCTCGCCGAGGACGCCGTGCAGCAGGTGGCCGAGCACTGCGAACTCGACGGCCGGACGGTGGTCGACGTCGGCGGCGGGGGCGGCTGGTTCACGGCCGCCTTCCAGGCCCGGGGCGCCCACAGCTACCTTTTCGAACCCGATCCCGCGGAACTGCACAGCCGGCCCTCGGGGCCGGCCGGGGCGGTGGTCGCGGACGGCTACTGGCTGCCGGTGCGCGACGAGGGCGCCGACGTGGTCTTCTCCTCCAATGTGCTCGAGCATGTCCCCGACCCGATGGGGCTGATCGAGGAGATGATCCGCGCCACCCGGCCGGGCGGCCTGGTGTACCTGGCCTACACGAACTGGTACTCGCCGTGGGGCGGGCACGAGATGTCGCCGTGGCACTACCTGGGCCCGCGCTTCGCCGAGCGCCGCTACGTCCGGCGCTACCAGCGCCAGCCCAAGCACCACTGCGGCGTCAACCTGTTCCCGGTGCACATCGGGCCGGTGCTGCGGGCGCTGCGGGCCCGGCCGGACGTCACGATCGTGGAGGCGCGGCCGCGTTACTACCCCCGCTGGTGCCGGCTGCTGGTCCGGCTGCCCGGCCTGCGGGAGGTCGCCACCTGGAACCTCATGCTGATCCTGAGGCGCATCGAATGACGACCCAGGCCGACGCCATTGAAACGGATGCCGTCGGAGCGGGCGGGGGCGAACCGGACGCGAAGGCCCGCCCGCGGGCCCGCAGGCCGGTCCTGCGCTGGTTCGTCCTGGTCTGGCTGGGCACGTTCGTTGTCCTGCTGGTGAACGACCCGGGCCGGATGGTCTTCGACACCAAGCTCAGCGTCGACCTGAACCCGTACGCCTACTTCGCCGGCCTGTGGCAACTGTGGAATCCGCAGGAGACCCTGGGCGCGCTGAACAACCAGTCCGTCGGCTACGCCGTTCCGATGGCGCCGTTCTACCTGGCCGGCCAGCTCGCGCACGTGCCGGTGTGGCTGACCGAGCGGCTGTGGATGGCGCTGATCATCGCGGTAGGGTTCGCCGGCCTGGTCAAGCTGGCGGCCGCGCTCGGCATCGGATCGCCCGCCTCCCGCAACCTGGCCGGGCTGGCGTTCGTGCTGTGGCCGACGTTCACCATCGTGATCGGATCCACCTCGGCCGCGGTGCTGCCCGGGATGCTCGCCCCGTGGGCGGTGCTGCCGCTGGTGCCGGCGGTCCGCGGCGGACCGGTGCTGTGGGCCGTCGCCCGCTCGGGGGCGGTGGTGCTGTGCATGGGCGGGGTGAACGCGACCTCGACCCTGGACGCGCTGCTGCTGCCGGGCCTGTTCATCCTGGCTCAGGCCCGCGGGCGCCAGCTGGTCCGGCTGGCGCTCGGCTGGGGCGCGGCGGTGGTCATGGCCACCGCGTGGTGGACCCTGCCGCTGCTGCTGCAGGCGAAGTACGCGTTCAACTTCCTGCCCTACGTGGAGCAGGCGGCCACCACGACCAGCACGGTCTCGGCCGCTACCGCGCTGCGCGGCACCGGGAACTGGACGGCGTACCTCAACCTGGGCACGCCGTGGCTGTCCGCGGGCTGGCTCATGGTCAGCGTGCCGGTCGCGATCATCGCCGGTTCCCTCGCCGCCGCGGCCGGCCTGTACACGCTGGCCGCGCGCGACCTGCCCGTCGCGGCCTGGCTGCGGCTGTCGGTCGCCATCGCCGTCGCCGGCGCGCTGTCCGGCTACGCCGGGGCGCTCGGCGGCCCGTTTCACCAGGCGGTCCAGGACCTGCTGAACGGCCCGCTCGCCCCGTTCCGCAACGTGTACAAGCTGGAACCGGTGATCGCGGCCGCGCTGGCGCTGGGGCTGGCGCACGCCACCGCGCCCTGGCTGGTCTACGGCCCGCAGCCCACCCAGGCCCGGCATTCGTTGACGATGGTGGCCAGGGCCGCCGCCGCCATCTTGCTGATCGGGCTGACGCTGCCGTTCGTCACCGGCCAGGTGCTGAACCCCGGGCCGTTCTCCGCGGTGCCGCGCTACTGGTACCAGGCCGCCGCGTTCCTGGCCAGCCAGTCGCCCAGGAACCCCGCGCTGGTGGTGCCCGCGGACTCCCACGGCGACTACGCCTGGGGTGACCCGATCGACGACCCGCTGGTGGCGCTGGGCACCTCGCCGTGGGCCCAGCGTGCCCTGGTGCCGTACGGCGGCGCCGGCTCGCAGATCCTGCTGGACACAGCGGAGAAGGCGATCGAATCCGGCGAGCAGACGGCCGGCCTGGCCGGGTACTTGCAGCGGGCCGGCATCCGCTACGTCGTGGTGCGGAACGACCTGGACCCGCGGCAGCTGGGCTACACGTCCCCCGCCCTGGTCCACCAGACCCTGGCGCTGTCCGGCTTCACCCGGGTCGCCTCGTTCGGCCCGCTGGTGGCCGGCGGCCGGACGGGCACGCAGCAGGCGGCCGGGCCGCGCTACCCGGCGGTCGAGGTCTACACCGCGGCTGCCGCGGGGCCTTTGAGTCCGGTGAGCACCCTGGCGACGGGGCAGACCGTGCTGGTCAACGGGGGGCCGGACTCACTCCTGCAGCTCACCGGGCAGCACCTGCTCGGCCCGGGCCAGCCCACGATCATCGCCGGCGACCCGTTGCCGGTCCGGCCGGCGCAGTGGGCCGTCACCGACGGGCAGCGTCGGGCCGACACGCTGTTCGGCCAGGTCAACTCCAACGTGTCCTATACCTACACGGCCACCGAGACCAACCCGGCCGGTGACCAGTTCGGCGGGGCGGGCGCCCCGCCCCGGCAGCTGCTGCCGGTGCCCGCGGCCGGGCATCAGACGGTGGCCGTGCTGTCCGGCGCGGCCAGCGTGACCGTGTCGTCCTACGGCTCCTGGCTCGCCGACACCGAGCAGGAGGACCCGGCCAGCGCCTTCGACGGCAATCCGGCGACGGCGTGGACCGAGGGCAGCGCGCAGAGGCCGGCCGGGCAGTGGATCCAGATCGACTTCGACGGCCAGATGAACCTGCCGGCCAGCGTCGGGATACGCCTGCTCGATGACAGCCAGGGCCGGGAGATCGCCAGCCGGCTCCGGGTGTCCACCGCGGCGGGCAGCACCACGACCACGATGGCCACGACCGGGGCTACCCAGCCGCTGCACGTCGTGCCCGGCCGCACCAGCTGGCTGCGCATCACGATCACTGCCGCCCAGCGGGTGGGCCTGGGCAGGCCGGGGGCGGGCATATCGGACGTGCTGATCCCCGGGGTGCGGGTGACCCGGCTGCTGCAGCCCGCGGAGGATCCGGCGGGCAGGCAGGCCGCCTCGACCGTCTTCTCCTTCCACCAGCAGGTGCCGACCCCGTTCAGCTTCGCCGACCCGGCCGCCGTCCCGCCCATGGCCAGGACGTACACGCTGGCCAGCCCGACGGCCATGCGGGTGCGGGCATCCGCGCTCGCCCTGCCCGGCCCGGGCCTGGACAAGCTGCTGGACAAGATCAGCCCGCCCGGCCCGGGCGTGCTGCAGGTCAGCGCGGCGTCGACGCCGGGGGCGCTCCCGGCCCAGTTCCCGGTGAGCCTGATCAACGGGACCGGCGGCGCACCCTGGATCGCTGATACCACCAACCCGGTGATCCACCTGAGCTGGCACGGCCAGCGCCGCATCTCGTCGCTGATCGTGCAGCCCGCCAGCAGCGGGGTGTCCACACCGCAGACCGTCAAGATCACCAGCCCGCGGGGCACCCGGCAGGCGGCCATCGGGTTCGCCGGCCTGGTGACGTTCAAGCGGCCCCTGGTCACCGACCGGATCGACGTGTCGTTCCCGCGCGTGCAGCAGGCCACCCTGGTCAACCAGGCGGGCCAGGTGGCCCGGCTCCCCCTCGGCCTGTCGCGGCTCTCGGTCCCCGCCCTGGCCAAGCTGCGCGTGGTAGCGCCGGACGAGCGGGCGAAGTTCACCCTGGCGTGCGGCCGGGGCCCGGCCCTGACCATCGACGGGCAGGCCTACCCGACGTCGGTCAGCGGGACGATCGGCCAGCTGAGCCGGTTCTTCCCGCTGCGGGTCCGGCTGTGCGCACCGGACGGGACGCTGAACTTCGGTGCGGGGCGGCACACCCTGACCACCACGGCGCCGGCCACGTTCGCGGTTACCGACGTCAACCTGACCAGCACCGGCCCGGCCGCTACCAGCACCGCCGCGACCACGGCCACCCGGGCTGTGACCGTCCGCAGCTGGCAGCCGGACCAGCGCCAGCTCCGCGTCGGCCCGGGAGAAGCCTCCTACCTGGAAGTGCACCAGAACTACAACCAGGGCTGGACCGCGACGCTGGACGAAAAGACGCTGACGCCGGTGCGCCTCGACGGCTGGCAGCAGGGCTTCGTCCTGCCCGCCGGGCCGGGCGGCACGGTCGCGCTCAGCTTCCGGCCCGCCGCGTCGTACCACCTGGCCCTGGTGGGCTCGCTGGCCGCCATCGTTGCCCTGCTCGTCCTGACCGGATGGTCCTTCCTGCGCCGTGGTACCGGGTCCCAGCCTGACGGCTCGCCGCCGGACCAGGGCGGCGCCGCGCTCGCGGTCCCCGTGCGCGCCTGGCAGGCCTGGCTGGGCCTGCTGGGCGTGACCGCGCTGCTGTTCGTCGTGAGCGGCCCGATGGCGCTGGCCGTCCCGGTGCTGGCCGGCCTGGGCTGGCTGGTAGCGCGCAGGTGGGCGTCGCTGCCCGTGCTGGCCATGCTGGCCTTCGCCGGCATGGCCGTATCGGGGCTGCTGGCCGCGCTCCGGCCAACCGGAAGCGGCCTGCTCGGCACGTTCGGCGCCCCGGCGGAGGCGTGCGCGCTCGTCGCGCTGGCGGCCGCGCTGGTACCCGCAGTCCCGGTCAGGCGCGCGTCGAAACCCCGCCCGTTCGGCGTAATAGATGAACTGAGTTGCTACTTCGATTCCTCAGAAGAGCCCAACAACGTGCACCTGGAACTCTGGCTACCCGGCCACCTCGACGGGGCGCGGCTGAGCGAGGCGGTCCGAGGCCTGCTGGACGGCGAGCCTGCCGCCCGGGTCCGACGGGCCGCGGGCCGTCGGTGGCGCCGCCGCTATGCGTGGGACGTCCCGGCCGAGGCCGATCACGATCCGCTATCGGTCACGAACTGGCGGACCGGGGCGGAACTCGACGCGGCCAGGGTCCGCTTCCTGGCGGCCGCCCCGCCGCTGGAGGAGTCGCCGCCGTTCCGGCTGCTGCGGGCGCGCGGCCCCGAAGGGGACAGCCTGATCCTCAACGCCCATCACGCCGCCTTCGACGGGCACTCGTGCCGGGTCCTGCTGAGCAGGATCGCGGACCTCTACAGCGGCCTGAGCCTGACCCCGGCGCCGGATCCCGGACGGCCGGTGCCGTCCGCGTCGTTGGCTAGGGGGGTACGGAGGGGCGGGCTGCGCCGTTCCGCGCGGATCGCGCCGCAGGGCGCGCAGGACGGCGCGCCGGGTTACGGGTACTGCCTGCTCGGCCTGCCTGGCGTCCCGGCCGTGCCGCAGGGCGGCCCGGGGCCGTGGGCCACGGTCAACGACCTGCTGGTGGCGGCCCTGGCCGAAACGATCGCCCGGTGGAACGCCGCGCACCGGGACCGGCACCCGGGCCGGTGCATCCGGATCAGCGTGCCGGCCGACGCCCGCCCGCCGAGCGGCGCGGACGCGGTCGGCAACCTGTCCCGGCTGTACACGGTCACGGCCGATCCACGCCCGCCGGGGGGCCCCGGCCTGCTCGCCGCCGTGGCCGCCCAGACCCGCGAGGCGAAAACCAGGCCTGGGCGGCAGGTGAGCCCGGCCCTGGCGGCGCTGGCCAAGCTGCCGCTGCCGGTCACGGTCAAGCGGCGCCTGGTCCGGCTGGCCGTGCGCCGCCTGGGCCGGCTGGCGGCCGACACCTCGCTGCTCACCAACCTCGGCAACGTCACCAGCCCGCCGCGGTTCGGGTCCCTCACCCCGGCGCGGATGTGGTTCTCCACCTCCGCGCACATGCCGCGCGGCCTGTCCGTCGGCGCGATCACCGTCGACGGCCAGCTGCAGCTCTGCTTCAGGTACCGGCGCGCGTTGCTCGATGACGCCGCGGCGGGCGAGTTCGCCGCCGCGTACGCCGCCGTGCTGAGCAGACTGTCCGCCGGGGAGGCGGGACCGTGAGCGCCTCGTCCTACGCCGGGATCTCGCTGGCGCTGGTGGCGACCACGGCCTACAACGTCGGACTGATCGTGGAGAAGCGGGCGCTGGGGCGAATGCCGACGCTCGACATCCGCCGGGTGCCGCGGGTGGTCGCCAGCCTGCTCACCAGCCGGGCCTGGCTGGCCGGGTTCGCGCTGATGCTCGCCGGGCTGGCCTGCCAGACCGTGGTGCTGACGTTCGAGCCGGTCAGCATCGTGCAGCCGGTGCTCGCCTCCGGCGTCGTGCTGGTCCTGATACTCTCCCGGCTGGTGCTGCGGGAGCGCCTCGGCGGCGCCGAGATCTGGTGCGTGGCGGCGATCGCCGGCTCGGTGGTGATGCTGGCCCTGTCGTCGACCGGGACCGGGACCGAGGCAGGCCACCAGGCCAGCCCGGGGTGGGTGGCGGCGGTCATGATCCCGTCGGTCGTGCTCGGCGTGCTGGTCGCGTCCAGCTCGCTGCGGGCCCGCACCCGCAAGCACGGCGCGCCCGTGACCGGGGTCTGCTTCGGTATCGGCACCGGGTTGCTCTACGGGGTGGCGACCCTGTCGATCAAGGCGCTGTCCGGCCTCCTGGTCGGCCCCCACACGGCGACGAGCGTCGTGATCGGCGTCCTCACCTCGCCGTACCTGTACGTGCTGGGCGGCTGCCTGGGGGTGGCCATGTTGCTCTTCCAGACCGCGCTGCAGGCTTGCCGCGCCTCGATCGTCATCCCGGTGTCCAGCGTCGTGAGCAGCGCGTACGTCGTGATCGCCGGGACCTGGCTGTTCCACGAGCACCTGCCGGCTAGCCCGGTCCGGCTCGGCCTGAGGCTGGCCGGTATCGTGCTCGCCACGCTGGTGCTCGTCCTGCTGTCCCGGCAGGCACCGGAGCGGGCCCGCGGCGACACCGCGCCCGGAACCGAGACGGTGCCCGGCTATCTAGCCGACGTGAGGAGACCGTGATGGCCCTGGAGGATGCCCTGCTCGCCATCTTGGTGTGTCCCATCGACAAGCGCGGCCTGCTCTACTTCGCCGACGATGCGGTGCTGTACAACCCGCGGCTGCGCCGCCTGTACCGGATCCAGGACGGCATCCCGCTCATGCTGCCCAGCCAGGCCGTGCCGGTGCCGGAGGAGGAGCACCGTCGGCTGATGAAGTGCGCGAGGCGCGGTGAGGTCACCACGGTGACGGCCGGATCAGGGTTCCAGGCCGACATGCTCACCGGGACGGATTAGCCCGGCAGCCGGTAGACGGTGAGCCCGGGCTGGCTCACCACGAGGACCGCGCCGGGGAGCCGGGCCCCGGCCGTCGCGTCCGCGTCGTCCAGCACGAACCTCACCCCGGCCGTGCGCAGCAGCGCGGTCAGCGGACCGCTACCGCGGACGGCCGCGTCGAGCCGCCGCGCGCGCGGGTCGTCGGGCGCGAGCTCGACGTCGCCGACCTTCGTCCCGTCGTTCCAGATCACCGGCCGCGTCAGCAGCCGGGGCCACGGATCGAGCACCACCTCGCCGTGGTTCCAGGATGGCGTGCGGTAGGTCTGCCACGGCAGCAGCAGCACGTCGCCCCGGGCCGGGCTGGCGTCGATCATGCGCGCGGCGGCCAGCCAGCCCGCCGGGTACCAGGCCGGTTGCAGCCGCCCGGCCGCGCCCCAGGCCAGGCCGGGCAGCAGCAGCACCGGCGCCAGCAGCGCCAGCACTCCCAGCGCCAGGCCGGGCCGGTCCGGGCCCGGCCTGACCGGATCCCGCTGGCCCCGTGGGTTCATGACCCAGGCCACGGCGACGCCGAACCCGACCGCCTCGGCCAGGGCGAGCGGAGCGACGAACTGCTGGGCGTCGCGCAGCACGGCGGCCCCCGGCCAGGCGTCCGTCACCGACCTGAGCAGGTCCCGGCCGGCCGCGGTCACGCCGATGCAGCCGATGAGCAACCCGGCGAGGGCGGCGATGCCGAGGCCGGGCCAGCGGCGGGCGGGCCCGGCGCGGACAGGAAGGGCGCCGGCCAGGTAGCCGACCGCCGCGACGACGACCACGACCAGCCACAGCGCCGACCACGCCCCGCCGTACCCCTTCGGGACCGTCTGCGCGTTCCAGATGCCGCCCAGCATCAGCAGGCTGCCGACGCTGCCAAACGGCGTGTCGGCCCGCGCCGCGAACGCGGCCACCCCGCCGGGATCGGCGTACACCGTGTGCTGCAGGGAGGGGATGAGCCACGGCAGGCTGCCCGTGACCAGGACGGCGAGCGCGATGGCCGCCCGGCGCGCGCTCCTGGTCAGTAGCGCGGCCGGGACCAGGACCAGCGCGGTGATCGCCATCGCGGCGAATCCGCCGATCACCGCGGGTACCAGCGACAGGCACAGCCGCGCGGTCCAGCGCCACGGCTCCTCGTCCGGGCTGAGCACCGCCCGCAGGACCCAGGGCAGGCCGGCGTAGCCGAGCAGCAGCGCCCACTGGCCGATGATGAGGCGCTCGGCGACGTACGGGTTCCAGACGTAGAACACGCCGCCCGCCAGGCGGGCGAGCAGGGGCTCGCGGTCCAGGAGGGCGACGACCCCGGCGCAGCCGAGCACGAAGATCGCCAGCAGCACCAGCTTCTGCGCGATGTCGCCCGGCACGATCCGCGACGCGGCCGCGATGACCAGGTCGCTGGGCACCGCCCGGGGCGGGGCGAGCCCGGGCAGCGCCGTGCTGAACGGCATGCGCGGCACGAAAACCATGTCGTAGCTGAGCAGGAAACCGCGCCGCAGCCCAGGGCCGAGCGCCAGCAGCCCCAGGCACAGGCCGGTCACCAGCCCTGGGACTATCCGGCGTACGCTCGCGGCCACGGTACCGCAGAGTAACGTACCCGAGCGCGTGCCGGTCCCCGCTGCTGTGGGCAGATCCGCTCTGCTGTAAGCAGCGAGGGCGGGTTCGGCCGGTGCCGGTGGCGCAGGCTGGAAGCATGGCTCACGAAGACAAGATTCCCCTGTTCAGCGAGCGGGTCCGGGAGCAGCTGCTGCTGCGGCGGATACTCGTGCTCGACGGGGTGCTCGACGACGACAACGGCACGCTGCTCGCCACGCAGCTACTCACCCTCGCCGCCGAGGACCCGGGCTCCGGCGTCGCGTTGTGGATCAACTCCCCGGGCGGTTCGGTGCCGTCGATGCTCGCCATCCGTGACGTCATGCGGCTGGTGCCGTGCGACGTCTCCACCCTGGCGCTCGGGCTGGCCTGCAGCGCCGGGCAGTTCTTGCTCTCGGCCGGCACCAAGGGCAAGCGGTACGCGCTGCCGCACGCCCGCATCCTGATGCACCGGGGCTCGGCCGGAATCGGCGGCAGCGCGGTCGACATCGAAGTCCAGGCCGACGACCTGCGGCACACGGTCGACACCGTGCTCGGCCTGATCTCCGAGGACACCGGTCAGCCGGTGTCGCGGATCTTCGACGATTCCCTGCACGACCACTGGTACACCGCGGCGGAGGCCCGCGAGTACGGCTTCATCGACGGCATCGTCGACTCGTTCGCCCAGGTCATGCCGGCCAGGAAGCACCGCATCGGGCTGAAGGGAGAAGCCGCATGAGCTCGTACACCATCCCGAACGTCATCGCGCAGCACCCGCGCGGCGAGCGGATCATGGATGTCTACTCGCACTTGCTCACCGAGCGCATCGTCTACCTCGGCACCGGGATCGACCCGGGCGTGGCCAACACGCTCATCGCCCAGTTGCTGCACCTGGAGGCGGACAGCGCCGAGCAGGAGATCAACCTGTACATCAACTGCGAGGGCGGCGACCTGCCGTCCATGCTCGCGGTGTACGACACCATGCAGTACATCGAGGCGCCGGTCGCGACGACCTGCGTGGGCCAGGCCATCGGCGTCGGCGCGGTCCTGCTCGCGGCGGGCACACCGGGCCGGCGCGCCCTGCTGCCGCACGCCCGGGTGGTGCTGCATCAGCCGGCGGGGCGCGGCCAGGGGCCGATCCCGGACCTGATCTTGCAGGCCGACGAGCTGGTGCGGATGCGCGCCGACATCGAGTCGATCCTGTCCGCGCACACCGGCCAGTCGGTGCAGACGCTGCGGGCCGACACCGACCGGGACCGGGTGCTGACCGCGCAGGCCGCGCTGGACTACGGGATCGTCGACCAGGTACTCGGGCAGCGGCAGCGGGACGACCGGGCGGACAAGGACCGCCTATCCGCCTGACCCCTAGGCGGCGAGGGCGAGGATGTCGCCCGGGCGAGTACGGCCGGGGCGGGTGCGGCCCGGGGGGGTGCGGACGGCGCGCGGCGCGAGGGTTATCTGGCGGCGCAGGTCGATGGCGACCTGTTCGGTGAGGTCGATGAGCGTGGTGCCCAGCGCACCGGCCAGGGCCGCGATCATCTCGCTGGAGGGCTCCTTGCGGCCGCGCTCGATCTCGGACAGGTACTGGGGCGAGATCCCGGCCCGGGCCGCCGTCTCGGACAGCGTCTCCTGCTGTTCCTGGCGCAGGAGCCGGAGCCGCCGGCCGAGCACTTCCCGCCAGAGGGGCTCCTGGGGGCGCGGTCCGGGCTGAGGTTCCGGCTGGGGCTTCCGCTCGGGTTCGCGTCGAGGTTCGCGTCGCAGCGGATACACGTTCGCGTGCTCGGCCATACCTCAGCGTAAGCGCGCGCGGCTGCGTTTCCTCGCTGGTTTCGCTACCGGCAGACCGCCTGACCGATCAGGAGTCTGGGGAGCTGGCGAGTACGTCGGAAGCCTTCTGACGAAGCAGCGGATGACTGGCCGACTGGGACACGCGTTGCACCTGGGACCGCATACTTGGCGAGGGTTGAGCCGGTACGGAGCTGAGCGCCAGCTTCTGGACGCCGGCGTCTTCGTCCAGGACGAGATCGGTGAGGACCCGCTCCGTCGCCTGATCGTCCAGGTGGGAGGCGGCCGAGGCGGCCGATGCCCTGACCCGGGCGTCAGCGTGCGACGCCGCGAGCGCGACAATCGACTCGGAAGGACCGCCGTTGATGAGACCGGCCAGATACGCCGCTTTCGCCGCGATGCCTGGATCACCGGTCTCGACGAGGGTACGTAGGTGAGGGAGGGCTTCTTCGCCCAGGGCGGCGGCGGCGGGGTAATCGACTTCATCGGGATCCAGGGCACGCCGGACGTCTGTCATCGATACGGGCATGTTCGGTCCTCCTTTCTAGCGTGTGGGAGTGCAGGGGCTTGCGTCCATCGTGACGCCCTCCTCGGCTATGAGGTCCGGCGGCGGGTTGGTTATGTTCCACGTTCCGCCGCCCATCATCAGCCGGTCGGTCGGAGCGACGTGCGATAGTCCCAGTACATGTCCTATCTCATGCCCCAGGGTCCACTGGCTCGCCGTCGAGACCACCACGCACCCTGGACTGCCTGACGGGAAGGCGGCACAGCCGTTGAGCGGAGGATTCGTAGACCGCAGCAGGTAGGCGACAACCTCGTTCGCGCCCGCGCCGGTCCGGTTCCCGAAGAGCTGATTCTGCTCGGCGGTGGTGCTGCCCATGGTGCAGGCACCGACGTCGAGGTCGTTGAGCAACGGCAGGTTGAGGTTTTCCGTGGAACCCACGATGACGTCGAAGCCGCGGGTCAAGTAGACCTGCCGCATCGCCGCGACCATCTGGTCAACCGTGAAGGACGTGGGGTTGGAGAGGATCTTCAGGTGAACCGTGACCGTGGGCATGCGCCCCCACGCCTTGGACCACACCGCCGCATCGGTGCCGCGGACGAACACGTGCTCGTGGTCGGGGCCCATCGAGCCCAGCGCGGGCATCGAGGCCAGCACGCCGCCATCATTGTGCCGGCCCCAGCCGTGCCACGAACCGCTGAAAAAAGCCTTCTGCCACAGCGCGTTGTCCGCGCCCTGCACGTAGATATTGCACACGGTCGGGTTACGGGAC
>Ga0207665_10001551_pt1 | contig 15467 bp, 14 predicted proteins | sample LARL112metaG_FD_184351 | JGI IMG/M metagenome (GOLD analysis project Ga0207665, IMG submission 184351) | Corn, switchgrass and miscanthus rhizosphere microbial communities from Kellogg Biological Station, Michigan, USA - LAR L11-2 metaG... | ecosystem: Host-associated > Plants > Roots >...
CGGCGGCCGGGAAAACCTGGAAGCCGTGCAGTTCCTGCAGGAGATGAACGCCACGGTGCACAAGATCGCGCCCGGCATCGTCACCATCGCCGAGGAGTCAACATCGTGGCCCGGCGTCACCCGACCGACCAACATTGGCGGGCTTGGCTTTTCGATGAAGTGGAACATGGGCTGGATGAACGACACGCTGGACTACATCAGCCATGACCCGGTGCACCGCAGCTACCACCACCACGAGATCACCTTCTCGATGCTCTATGCGTACAGCGAGAACTTCGTGCTGCCGATCAGCCACGACGAGGTGGTGCACGGCAAGGGCACGCTGTGGGGCCGGATGCCCGGTAACGACCACGTGAAGGCGGCGGGCCTGCGTGGCCTGCTGGCCTATCAGTGGGCACACCCCGGCAAGCAACTGCTGTTCATGGGCCAGGAGTTCGGCCAGCGCGCGGAGTGGTCAGAGGAACGTGGCGTCGACTGGTACCAGCTCGGTGAGAACAGCTTCTCCACCGGCATTCAGCGGATGATGCAGGACATGAACGGCATCTACCGCAGCCATCGTGCGCTGTGGTCGCTGGACACTCGCCCTGAGGGCTATTCGTGGATCGACGCCAACGACTCCGCCAACAACGTGCTGAGCTTCCTGCGCTTCGGCGACGACGGCTCGATGCTGGCGTGTGTGTTCAACTTCTCCGGTTCCGAGCACACCCGCTACCGGCTGGGTCTGCCGCATTCGGGTTCCTGGCGTGAGGTGCTCAACACCGACGCCGACATCTACAACGGCACCGGCATCGGCAACTACGGTGCGGTGGCAGCCACCGACGAGCCCTGGCACGGGCGCCCGGCGTCGGCGGTGATGGTGCTGCCGCCGCTGGCCGCGCTGTGGTTCGAACCGGCCTAACTGCGCCCAAATGGACAAAGGGGCGCAATAGTGCGGGCAGATTGCGCCATTTCGTCGAGATCGACGATCAGTACAACGCGTTCGCGAGCTTGCGACGGCCCGCGATCACCTCGGGGTCGGCGGGGTCGAACAGATCGAACAGCTCGATCAGCCGGGTGCGGACCTTGGTGCGCTCATCGCCGGTGGTCCGTTTGATCAGTGCGATCAGCCGGTCGAATGCCGCTGCAACGTTCTGCTGCAGGATGTCGACATCCGCAGCGGCGAAGGCTACCTCTATGTCGTCAGGCGCGGCGTCGGCGGCGACAATCGCGCCAGGGGCGCGGGAGGTCGCGCGCCGCAGGAAGCCGATCTGACGCACCGCGCCTTTGGCCTCCGCGTGGTTCGGGTCCGCGTCGAGCAGGGCTTGATACGTCGCCAGCGCGGCATCGAAGTCGCCGGCATCGAGATGCTCGCGGGCCTGCGCGAGCGCGGGGTCGACCTGCTCGGGCTCCTCGCCGTCGCCGCCGAGCTTGCCTGCCGTCGCGTTCAGCAGCGAGTCAACCCAGCGCCGCAGCTGCTCCGGCGGCTGCACGCCTTGGAAGCTCGATATGGGCTGGCCTGCAGCCAGCGCCACTACGGTGGGGACGGCCTGCACGCCGAACATCTGCGCCACGCGCGGCACCGCGTCGACGTTCACGGTCGCCAGCGACCACTTGCCGCCGTCGGCGGCCGCGAGTTGGGCGAGGACGTCGCCGAGTTGGGCGCTGGCTTCGCTGCGGGGCGACCACAGCAGCACGACCACGGGCATCTGGCTGGACCGGACCAGCACCTCGGCCTCGAGGTTGGCCTCGGTGATCTCCACGCCGTTCGGCGTGCTCGCGCCGGCTTCGCCGGCGGGAGCCGTTCGTTGTTTCAGGGCAGACAGGTCAACCGCACCGGCCATGGAGGCCGCGATGGGAGGTCGGGGACGACTCACGCCCCCAAGTCTGTCACGTCGTTTCCGGCGCGCGGCGTCCCGGTTGCAAGACAGGCGACGCGGCCTCGAGTGGCCCCATTCGGCCCGTGCGATCAACCCATATGAGAAAGATCACACTGCACAGTGGCACGATGCTCGCCAGCAACGCGAGCAACCATGTGCCTGCCGTCCATTTGAGCGCGATTCCGACGAGCAGACCGGCCACCACGAACGCGATGAAAACCAGCCCATGGGCCATTCCGAACACCTTGACGCCGGTCTCGGTGCGCGGCGTACCCAGGTACTTGAAGTACATGCCGATCAGCAGGCCGACCCAGCTGACGGCTTCCGCCAGCGCGATCAACCGGAACCAGCCGGCTGCGAACCGAAGGTCAAATGCGGGTGTCACGGGCGCCATTGTGCCCGAAAAGAACCCTAGCTACTACATTGCGTCGTAGACGGCTACCCCGCCCGCAGGATCAGCGCGTCGCCCTGGCCGCCACCCCCGCACAGGGCCGCCACTGCGTAGCCGGACCCACGCCTTGCCAGCTCAAGGGCGGCATGCAGGGTGATGCGCGCCCCTGACATGCCGATCGGATGCCCGATGGCGATGGCACCGCCGTCGACGTTGACCTTCTGCGGATCGACACCGAGTTCCTTCATCGAGGCCAGCGCGACCGCCGCGAACGCCTCGTTGATCTCGACGACGTCAAGCTGGTCGACCGTGATGCCCTCCCGGGCAATCGCCTTCTTGATGGCATTGGCCGGCTGGGACTGCAGGGTGGAGTCCGGGCCTGCGACAGTGCTGTGCGCGCCGATCTCGACCAGCCAGGTCAGCCCCAGCTCCGTCGCCTTGTCCTTGCTCATCACCACCACAGCGGCCGCACCGTCCGAGATCGGCGACGCCGAGCCGGCGGTGATGGTGCCGTTTTTGCGGAAAGCGGGCTTGAGTCCAGCTAACGACTCGGCTGTGGTGTCGGCGCGAATGCCCTCGTCCTTGGTGAACTCCAGCGGGTCGCCATTGCGCTGCGGGATCTTCACCGGCACTACCTCGTCGGCGAAGACACCGTCTTTCCATGCCGCGGCGGCCTTTTGGTGCGACCGCGCAGCGAACTCGTCCTGCTCAGCGCGGGTGAATTGATCGTCGTCGTTGCGCTGCTCGGTCAACGCGCCCATCGGCTGGTCGGTGAACACGTCGTGCAGCCCGTCGTAGGCCATGTGGTCAAGCACAGTGACATCGCCGTACTTGTAGCCCGCGCGGCTGTCCATCAGAAGGTGCGGCGCCTTGGTCATCGACTCCTGACCACCGGCGACGACAACGTCGAACTCACCGACCCGGATCAGCTGATCGGCGAGTGCGATTGCGTTGAGCCCGGACAGGCACATCTTGTTGATGGTGATCGCCGGCACGTCCCAGCCGATGCCGGCTGCCACCGCGGCCTGGCGGGCGGGCAGCTGACCTGCGCCAGCCGTCAGAATCTGGCCCATGATGACGTACTCGACGAGCGAAGCCGGAACCTTGGCGTTCTCCAGCGCACCGGAGATGGCGATCGCGCCGAGATCGCTGCCGGAAAAGTCCTTCAGCGAACCCATCAATTTGCCAACCGGCGTGCGGGCTCCAGCAACAATCACCGACGTCGTCATTCAATGCCTCCAAAGCTGTTCTGAACCGCTCAAGTCGCCGACCGGCGACGCGCGATCTTTCTCGTTAGGTTACCTTTGCGTTATGACCGCCGAGCAAGTCGATGCCCGTCCGCTCCTTGCCACCGCGCTCGTGACAGCAATCGACCACATCGGAATTGCCGTCCCTGACCTGGACATCGCGATCAAGTGGTACCACGACCACCTCGGCATGATCGTGCTGCACGAGGAGGTCAACGAAGATCAGGGCATCCGCGAGGCGATGCTGTCCGTGCGTGGCGCGCCCGTCGGCAGCGCTCAGGTTCAGCTGATGGCCCCGCTGGACGAGACCTCGACGATCGCGAAGTTCCTCGACAGGCGCGGTCCCGGTCTGCAGCAGTTTGCTTACCGGGTCAGTGACCTCGACACATTGAGCGAGCGGCTGCGCGAGCAGGGCATCCGGCTGATCTACGACGCCCCCCGGCGCGGCACCTCGAATTCCCGGATCAACTTCATCCACCCCAAGGATGGCGGCGGCGTGCTGATCGAGCTCGTCGAGCCGGCAGGCGACAACTAAGACCATCTGCGCGTCGGGCTGCGTGTCGCCCGGTGCGTCCAGCACGGCGTGTGCCAATGGCGCCGATCATCGACTGCGCTATCACCCGTATCTGCGGGCCATACGACTAAATGCGCTGTGCCAACGACGATTTCGTGATCGCATCCTGGGCAGCGATAGATCTTCGTCGCGCGTGAAGCTGGGATCGGCCTCACTTCGTATTCGCAGCCGTCGAGTCCGGTCTCGATCCGGCGAGCCGCAGGCGACGGCGGTAACGAGCGTTGCGGGCGAGGGGGGTTCCGGCGCCGGGGCATGCCACCAGTCTGTCAGAACAGCCGGAATTCGTCGCTGTCCATGCCACGCATCGCGTCGTAGTCCAAAGTCACACAACGGATCCCGCGATCGGTAGCGAGAGTTCGCGCCTGCGGCTTGATCTGCTGGGCGGCGAAGACCCCGCTGACAGGCGCCAGCACAGTGTCACGGTTGAGCAGCTCGAGGTAGCGGGTCAACTGTTCGACGCCGTCGATCTCGCCGCGTCGCTTGATCTCGACGGCCACCGAACGACCCTGCTCGTCCCGGCACAACAAGTCGACCGGTCCGATGGCGGTCATGTACTCCCTCCGCACCAGCGAGTAGCCGGTGCCGAGCAGCTCGACGTGCTCGGCCAACAACGCCTGCAGGTGCGCCTCGACGCCGTCTTTGACCAGACCTGGGTCGACGCCGAGCTCGTGGCTGGAATCGTGCTCGATGTCCTCCACCGTGATGCGCAGCTGCTCGCCTGCTTTGTTCTCGACGACCCAGACCGGCACCGGTCCGCCGAACTCCTCGGAGAGCCGGCACGGCGGACTCATCCAGTTCAGCGGTTTGTAGGCGCGGTCGTCGGCGTGCACGCTGACCGATCCGTCGGCTTTGAACAGCAGCAGCCGGCGCGCCGAGGGTAGATGGGCGGTGAGCCGCCCGACATAGTCAACGGTGCACTGGGCGATCACGAGACGCACCCGACCTACCTTAGGTCCAGGGCCGGCAAATTAGGCTGAGGCCAGGATGAACGCCAGGAAGAGCATCGCGCATCGGCTGGGCCGGGTTCTGGAGAGGGTCACCCGGCAGAGCGGTCGGCTGCCCGATACTCCGGAGTACGGGTCCTGGCTGCTGGGCAAGGCGTCGGAAAGCCAGCTACGGCGACGGGTCCGCATTCAGGTGATCCTGACGGTTTTCATCTTGAGCGCCAATCTGCTCGGCATTGGTGTGGCGCTGCTGTTGGTGATCGTGGCGTTTCCGGTGCCTAGCGTCTTCAGCGACGCGCCAGTATGGCTCACATGGGTCGTGTGCCCGGCGTACATCTGTCTGGCCCTGCTGATCGGCACGTTCTGGATCACCCGCCGGACGGTCGACGCGCTGCGATGGTCGATTGAGGAACGCACGCCGACACGGGAGGATCAGCTCAACACGTTTCTGGCACCCTGGCGGGTGGCGAAGGCGCATCTGATCCTGTGGGGTGTCGGGACGGCGCTTTTCACGACGCTGTACGGATTGCAGAACACGACATTCATTCCGCGATTCTTGTTCACCATCAGCTTCGCCGGTGTCGTCATCGCGACCGCTTGCTACCTGCTGACCGAATTCGCGCTGCGCCCGGTGGCGGCACAGGCGCTCGAAGCAGGCCCGCCGCCGCGTCGGCTCACCGCCGGAATCATGGGCCGACTGATGATCGTGTGGCTTCTGGGATCGCTGCCCGTCGTCGGAATCGCGCTGCTCGCTGTGTTCGCGATCTCACTGCAGAATCTGACCGAGACGCAATTCGCGGTTGCCGTATGGATTTTGGCGATCGTCGCGCTACTCGTCGGCTTCATCCTGATGTGGATCGTGTCATGGCTGACTGCAACGCCGGTGCGGGTGGTGCGCGCCGCGCTCAACCACGTCGAGCGGGGTGACCTCGACTGCAATGTGGTGGTGTTCGACGGCACCGAGCTCGGCGAGCTGCAGCGCGGCTTCAACTCGATGGTGGAAGGACTCAAGGAGCGCGAACGCGTGCGGGATCTGTTCGGCCGTCATGTCGGTCGTGAGGTCGCCGCGGCCGCGGAACAACAGCGCCCCAAGCTGGGTGGCGAGGAACGCCAAGTCGCCGTGATCTTCGTCGACATCATCGGCTCCACGCAGCTGGTCACCGCCCGGCCGGCGACCGAAGTGGTCGACCTGCTGAACCGGTTTTTCGCGGTGATCGTCGAGGAGGTCGACCGCCACCATGGGTTTGTGAACAAGTTCGAGGGTGACGCCGCGCTGGCGGTGTTCGGCGCGCCAAACCATCTCGACCGCCCCGAAGACGAGGCGCTTGCGGCCAGCCGCGCGATCGCCCGGCGGATCCGCGATGAGGTGCCGGAGTGCGAAGCGGGAATCGGCGTGGCGTCCGGAGTGGCGGTGGCTGGCAATGTGGGCGCCAAGGAGCGTTTCGAGTACACAGTCATCGGTGAGCCGGTCAATGAGGCCGCCCGGCTGTGTGAGCTGGCCAAGTCCACGCCCACTCACCTGCTCGCGTCATCCGAAACGGTCCAAAACTCCAGCGAAAAAGAGTGCAGCCATTGGACTTTCGGTGACACCGTGACGTTGCGCGGCCACGACGAGCCAACCCGCCTGGCCTTACCGGTCTAGCGGATTTCTCAATCCCGTTGATAGCAAACGGTTGTCTATCTGTTACTGCTTGCACAGCGCGCGCACATTGCCAACACAGAGCCATACAATGTCCGCACCTTAACGTCACTCCGCGTGGCAAGCACTGCCGCATCGACGAGAAACGGAGTGAGGAAATGTCTTTCAAACGTGCGTTGTCTGCATCGGCTATCGCAGCCGGAATCGGAGTTGCCGGATTGTTAGGTGTCGGACTTGGAACGGCCAGTGCAGATCCTTGGGGGTGCGACCGTCCAGGCACTCCACCATGCGGTGACCATCGAGACGACCGTGGCCCGACCCCTGTCGACTGGCACGGTCGCGGCATCGACCAGGGCCGATTTGACCACCAGCCGTTCAATTGGATGGGTCAGCAGGTGAACCCTTTGCCCGCAGGCAACGGAAACGGATGGGGCTTCTGGTTCCTCGGTCAGTGGATTCCGCTGTAAGCCAATATCATTCGAGGCGGGTCACTATGCTGGTGGCCTGCCTCGAGGCGCTTGGGTTGCGTAAGTCTCAAACTTCTTGCTGGGTTCGGCAAAGCCGTCATCGGCGAAGACCTTTCGGCCGGTTGCGCCTGTGACGTCCTGTATGAACTTCGTCGCAAGTCCGGCCTGATCTGAATCCTTCATCGGAGCAATCCACGATGTCACCGTCGCGTCGGCGGCCTCGGGAAAATCAAACCACGAGACGTTGTCCCCGACGTTCAGCGCGTCGGTCTTGAACACCAAACCAGCATCGACCCTTTTACTCGTGATGTCCCTGAGGACATCGGTACCCGTCGTATCGATGTTTTGCGGATGAAGGCGGACCCCTGTGCGGTCCTCCAGCTGTTGGGTGGCCGCCCCGCACGCGCCCGGCCCCCCACATACCGCCGCACGCACATCCGGTCGGGCCAGGTCTGCGAGTGAGGCGAGATTGCTGTGGTTGCCCGGGTTCGTGGCGATGACCAGGCTGTTCGCTGCAATCGGCAATGGAGTAGAAGCAATGAGGCCGGCGTTTGCGACGGCTGACATGTTGTCGTAATCACCCGAAACGAACACGTCGGCGTCATTGCCGTCGGCCAACTCCGCCGAGAGATCCGATGAGCTCGCGAAGATGAACTCCACTGAAGTTCCAGGGTTTTCGGCCTCGAACTGCTTGCCGATCGCGGTCAGGCTGTTGATCATCGCCGACGACGCGAACACCGTGATGGACGTCGTCGCCGGATGCGATTGTGAGCTGCAGCCGCTCGCCAAGACCGCCGACAGGATCCCGACCGCCATCGTTTGCTTCAATCCGGCGCGCATCGGTCATGACCATACCGATTTCCTCTCAGCGAACGAAATGGCCGTCGGCATGTTTAGTTGTGGACTTGCACCACATCCGCTGCGAATTGGCTTACGTTGAGCCCATAATCCATTGCTTCACGGCACGCTGGAGGACGTGGGCGAGGTGACAGGCATGATTCGTCGGCACAGCGCCGCCGGATCGGTCGAGCGGCGGGATCGCTCCATGGCCGTGCAACTGCCCACGCCGATACCTATCACGCCGGCGGACGACTCGACCCTGCGACCCCCCGCGGGCGAAGTCACACTGCGAGGAGGAGAACGCTTACGTTCCCGCGCAGGTCGCGGTTTGTTGTTGGTCGAGGGACTGGCAATCGGTGTGCTCGGCGGCGTCGCGCTGGCCTGGTCGATGGGATTCACGCGATTCGGCGCTGACGGTATGCCGATGCTCGGTCTCAAGGTGACGCCGACGCATGCGGGGCTTCTCCTGATCGTGGGGACGCTGGCTCTGTTGGCCTGCCTGGGACGACGGACAGCGCTCATCTTCAGCGCACTCACAGCATTCGGTTGGGCGGCATTGACAATCGTCTGCGCGCTCAACGTCGCACATCACGCGCCGGGCGTTCTCGGATTCGATCCGCGCGACAGCGTCCTATATGGCGCACTGAGCGCCTACAACCTCGTGACCGCATTACTTCTGGCGCTCGCGCTGTTCAGGTACCACCGGCCGGCTTAGCCGACGCCGTTGATCCCGGGATGTTGGCCGGGAGGAACATTCGGCGCGGGAGGCGCTACCACTGGCGGTGTGAAGAGGTTTCCCCCAGTCGGGTTGATGCTCTTTTCGGTCGGGGACGCCGGTGCACTGCTCGGCGGCGGCGCCGTAGTGGTGGTGGTCGTTGTCGTCGTCGTGGTCGACGACGGCGCCTGGTTACCACTGGTTCCGCAGCCCGCGGTCAACACACCAACCGCAATCAGTACGGCCCCACCGGCCACCGCCATTCGTCGACGATCAACGCAACGAGAATCCATCTGCAGCTCCTATCCAATCTGTTTGGCGAGTGAGTATTTCGGCACACCGCTACTTGTTGCGGTGAACGCCTGGAGGTTCTGTTGGCGCCGGAGGCGCCAGTACTGGGGGCGTAAAGAGGTTGCCCGCGGTCGGGTTGATGCTCTTTTCGGTGGGCGCCGGTGCACTGGGCGGTGGTGCTGTGGTGGTGGTCGTCGTCGTTGTGGTCGTAGTGGTGGTCGACGGCGCCTGCTTACCGCTGGTACCGCAGCCCGCGGTCAACGCACCAACCGCAATCAGTACCGCCCCACCCGCCACCGCCATTCGTCGACGATCAACGCAATGTAAATCCATCTGCAACTCCTAACTTTCTATCCCTTTGTTGGCTGTTGGCTCACTTGTTTCGCGAGTCATCGCCGCCCAACAGACCGTGGTACCCGAGCCGCGTCTCGACATCTCCGGGTTCGTGAAAGCCGCGGTCGAACAGCTTCTGAATTCGCGCCTGCGCTTCCGGGCGCGCAAGCGCAGCGACAAATGCGTCCCATTCGGGGCGCGATCGCGGCGTCGGCGGCAAGCTGTTGATTTCACGAGACGTTTCGTCTCCCCGATCGCGTGATCGTCGAACGACGAGATCCTCGTGGCATGCGAATCGACGAAGGAGTCGAGTTCGGAGTCAGGAAGCGAGCGATTCACGTATCCATATAGCTCAGAGAGATCGCCGTCCATGTCGTCCGCGGCGAGTAGAACTTCCAACGCACGTCCGCGTCCGATCAGCCGCGGACGTGCCATTGGCCCTCCGCCCGGCACCAAGCCCGCGCCCACCTCCCACTGCGACAGAATCGCCTTCTCTCTACTCGCACGGCGCAGCCGCGCAAGCATGTCGGGAAGCGCCTGCAAGCCGGTCGGCCCGGGCGGAAATTTCGTCGACTCCGCGGGCTTCGCCAGAAAGCTGTAGTGCGTCAGGAAGAATCCGTCGACAGCGCTGTCAAAGACGACGACTTTGACTTGCTCATCGGCCTCCAGGGCCGTGATGACTTCGCTGAGCCCTGGAATAGTCTCTGGCCCAAAGATATTCAGCGGTGGGTGATCGAACGTAGCTCGCCAGTACGCGGGTGACCGTCGGGTGAGAAGAATCTGCCGGGCGGTCGTTGCGTCGGTCACGGGCCGCTCCTCGTATATGTATCCATCTGTTCGATGGCTGTCAGGCAATTGTGGTGCCGGCTGGATCGCCTCGCCTGGGAGCATGCTGGGAATCCGCTGGGAACTTGCCAACCCGAGCCCGGGTACACGTTCGACCACCTCGCCGAGATCATCGAGCAGTTCACTGACGAAATCGGCCTCACCCGCTACTCGCTCGCGGTGCAGGACTACGGCGGACCCGTTGGCATGCGCCTGGCGCTGCGCCGACCCGAACGGGTGAGCGCACTCATCGTGCAGAACGCGGTCTGCCACGAAGGCGGCCTTGGCCCGCTGTGGGAAACCCGGCGCGCATTCTGGTCCGACCGTGCCCGTCACGAAGAAGCGCTGCCGTCATTTTGCGCTCGACGAAGCCCCCGACCTCGTCGCAGACCTCACCGGCAACTTCCTCGATGAGACGACGGGTGGCGAGTCGTCACGAGTTTGATGTGGGTCCTGACGTCCACTGTCGGCCCGCAATCGTTCGAGCTGGGGGAACCCGTACGCCATCTCAGCCGTTCGGATGTTCGCCGAATTATGTGATCTACCAACTGAATTGGGTCGATGGTGGATATTCTCTACGATCCATGAATGACGCCAGCTGTGCGATACCGAATCCGACGTCCAACAGTCCTCCCCGACGCGCTCGAATTCGTTTCCCGCCAAGATTTCCGCAGAACTGGTTATTACCACGACGGTCGACGAGGACGCACCATCCGCCCTTTATCGCACTTGCCCGCGATCGTTGGCTGCCGCCGAAGTTCGACATGGTGATCGAAAGCCGGGGGGACCCCGGTGATGGGAACCGCGCTGGTGGGCGCAGCCACGTTAGACGAACTGCCGACTCAGCTTGGCGTGCCGATTGACGTCCTTGTAGAGCAGGTACCGGAACCTCCCGGGCCCGCCGGCATAACAGGCCTGCGGGCAGAACGCGCGCAACCACATGAAGTCCCCCTCCTGCACCTCGACCCAGTCGTTGTTTAGCAGGTAGACCGCCTTGCCCTGTAGCACATAAAGACCGTGCTCCATCACGTGGGTCTCCGGGAACGGAATCACGCCGCCGGGCTCGAAATTGACGATGTTGACGTGCATGTCGTGTCGGACGTCGAGAGGGTCGGCGAACCGCTGAGTGCTCCACCGCCCTTCGGTGCCGGGCATCTCTATTCCCTCGACGTCGGTCTCGTTGGTGACGAACGGCTCCGGTGCCTCGATGCCGTCAACATGCTCGTACGCCTTGCGGATCCAGTGAAAGCGGGCCGTCTCGGCGGTGTTGTTGCGCAGCGTCCATTCGCTGCCCGCGGGAAGAAACGCGTATCCGCCGGGCGTCAGGTCATGCTCATCGCCCTGGAGCGTGAGCGTCAAGCCGCCCTCGACGACGAACAGCACGCCCTCGGCGCCGGCGTCGTGCTCGGGCCGGTCGCTGCCGCCGCCGGCGGACACCTCGACGATGTACTGCGAGAAGGTCTCCGCGAACCCGGACAACGGGCGCGCGATCACCCACAGCCGGGTGCCCTCCCAGTGCGGCAGATTGCTTGTGACGATGTCGCGCATGGTGCCGCGGGGCAGCACCGCGTACGCCTCGGTGAAGACTGCGCGATCGGTGGTCAGTGCGGTCTGCGGTGGGTGGCCGCCCGTCGGCGCGTAATACTGTCGCCCGGTACTGGTCATGCTGCACCTCTGCTCAGGAGCCGGCCCAGCGGCTCGTCGTTGATGTCAATCTGCTTGCCCCGCAACCAGGTGCCGCGCACCTGACCCGCGAGGGGACGTCCGTCATACGGCGTGATGGCGTTCTTGTGGTGCAGGCGGTGCACGTCGACCACGAACGCGTAGTCGGGCGCGAAAACGCAGAAGTCGGCGTCGTACCCGATGTCGATGCGCCCCTTCCGACGTAGACCGGTCTGCTTGGCCGGCGCCTGACACATCCATCGGCACACGTCGACCAGGTCGAAGCCACGCTGACGCGCCTGGGTCCACACCGCGGACAGGCCGATTTGCAGCGAGGAGATGCCGCCCCAGGCCACGCCGAAGTCGCCGATGTCCAGACACTTCAGGTCGGGTGTGGACGGCGAGTGGTCGGAGACGACGAGATCGATGATCCCGTCGCGCAGGCCCTGCCACAGCAGTTCCCGGTTACCACCCTCCCGTATGGGCGGGCAGCACTTGTATTGCGTTGCGCCGTCAGGGATCTCCTCCGCGGTGAAGGTCAGGTAGTGCGGGCAGGTCTCGGCCGTGATGCGCACTCCGTCGCGCATGGCTGATGCGATCATCGGCAGTGCGTCGGAGCTGGAGACGTGGAGGATGTGCACTCGGCAGCCGGTCCACCGGGCCAACTCGATCACGTGGGCGATGGCGAGGTTCTCCGCGCCTCTGGGTCTCGAAGAGAGGAAGTCGCGGTAGAGCTCGCCGTGCGCGGTCGGCGCGTGCTCGATCGCGTGGGTGTCCTCGGCGTGCACGATCATCAGCCCGTCGAACGACGCGATCTCGCGCATGGCGGCCTCGAGCTGCTCGGGGTCAAGCGGTGGGAACTCGTCGACGCCCGAATGCAGCAGGAAACATTTGAAGCCGAAGACGCCAGCGTCATACAACGGCCGAAGGTCGGACACATTGCCGGGCACCGCACCGCCCCAGAAGCCGACGTCGATGTGAGCCTGGCTTTTCGCGGTTTTTCGCTTCACCTCGAGCGCCGCCACATCGACGGTGGGCGGGATGCTGTTCAGCGGCATATCCACGAGCGTCGTAACGCCGCCGGCGGCCGCAGCCTTCGTCGCGCTGGCGAAGCCCTCCCACTCGGTACGACCGGGGTCGTTGACGTGCACGTGTGAATCGACGACTCCTGGCAGCAGCGCCTCGTCGTCGGCGAGTTCGATCACCTGCGGTGCCGTCAGGTCCGAGTCCATCGGCTCGATGGCGACGATCGTGCCGTCTTTGACGCCGATGATGCGGCTCACCTCACCCGAGGTGCTCACCAGGCGTTGGGCACGGATCATCAAGTCGAGGTCGGTCATGCCTTGGCCTCCTGCTCGGCCGGACCGCTGTCCAGCTCCGGTTGCCGGAAATCACGCGCAGAGATGAAGTAGTAGATCAGCGCGGCAATCACCACGCCGACGAACCACGAGAACGCAGACCAGTCCTGCCACGGCTTGAAGAAAGCGACGAACAGCGAGAACACCGCTGCCACACCACCTGCGATGAGTGCCTTCGGGTTCCAGCCGCGCCGGTAGTAGTAGCGGCTGCGTGGGTCGTCCAGGTACAGCTCATCAATCGTCACCCGCTGCCGGCGCACCAGGTAGTAGTCGGTGAAGATCACGCCGAACAGCGGCCCGAGTAGGGCGCCGAGACCGCCGAGGAAGTAGAAGATGGCGTCCGGGCTGCTGTACAGGTGCCACGGCGTGATCACGACGGCCGCGATCGCGCTGATCAGGCCGCCGCGGCGGAAGTCGATGTACTTGGGTGCGACGTTGGCGAGGTCGTAGGAGGCCGACACGAAGTTCGCGACGACGTTGATGCCGATGGTGGCGATGACGAAGGTGATGGCACCGATGACCGTGACCCACACGTTGTCGATTCTGGCGACGATCTCGACGGGGTCGGTGATCGCTTCGCCGAACACCGCGATGCTGCCTGCGGTGACCGCCACGGTGACGACGGCGAATGCCATGAAGTTGACGGGCAGGCCCCAGAAGTTGCCGCGGACGACCGTGGATCGGTTGGGTGCGAACCGGGAGAAGTCGCAGAAGTTCAGCAGCAGCGTCGAGAAATAGGTGATGGTCAGCGCGGTCGCGACGAGGAAGGCCTTCACCGCGGCGCCGCCGGTCTTCTGGTTGTCGGTCAGGTTCAGTGAGAAGTCCGATCCGGCCTCGATCACGATCCACGCGGCGAGCACGAACATCACAACCCAGATAGCCGGACCCGCCCAGTCCTGGAACCGGCGAACCGTTTCCATGCCGCGCCGGATGACCAGGAGCTGCAGCACCCAGAGAACCGCGAACGCCGCCCAACCGAGCATGTCGAGGCCGAGGAACTTTGGGCCGTGGTGGTCGGCGACCCCGGGCCAGGCCGCGACCGCGAGCACCACCACGGCTTGTGAGGCCAGCCAAGTCTGGATGCCGTACCACGCGATCGCGATCACCGCCCGGATCAGTGCAGCGAGGTTGGCGCCGAACACACCGAACGAAATGCGGGCGATCACCGGGTAGGGCACGCCAGTGGCTTGGCCGGCGAAGCCGGTGAGATTCATCAGGAAGAAGACCACGGTGATGCCGAGCACCAACGCGACGAAGACCTGCCAGCCGACGAGCCCGGTGAAGAACAGCCCGGCGGCGAACGTGTACCCGCCGATGCTGTGCACGTCGGACATCCACATCGCGAAGAGGCTGTAGGTGCCCCACTTTCGCTCGCGTGCGGGCGCGAGGTCTTCGTTGTAGAGACGTGGGCTCGGCTCGATGGCGGCGGGCCCGCTGATCGTGGTGTCGCTCATGACTCCTACTTCGTCCTCGGTGGTTGATCGGCCTATCTACATCCGCAGTGCACTGCCGCCCTCAGTCCAGCAGCGCGATGGCCGTCGGGGCATCCTCGCCCGCCAGGGCCAGTTCCTCGAACTCAATGACGTTGTCGATCTCGGTGCCCATCGAAACGTTGGTGACCCGTTCGAGGATCACCTCGACGACAACCGGCAGCCGATGCTCTCTCATCAGCTCCTTGGCGCGCTCGAACGCGGGCAACAGATCGTCGGGTTCGGTGACGCGGATTGCCTTGCAGCCCAACCCTTCCGCCACCTTGACATGGTCGACTCCGTATGCTCCGAGCTCGGGGCTGTTCACGTTTTCGAAGGACAACTGCACGCAGTAATCCATGTCGAAGCCGCGCTGCGACTGCCGGATCAGGCCCAGGTACGAGTTGTTCACCACGACGTGGATGTAGCCGAGGTTGAACTGGGCGCCGACCGCGAGTTCTTCGATGAGGAACTGGAAGTCGTAGTCACCCGACAACGCGACGACAGTGGCGTCCGGATCGGCGGTCGCGACTCCGAGGGTCGCGGGGATGGTCCACCCGAGCGGGCCCGCCTGCCCGGCGTTGATCCAGTGCCGCGGCTTGTACACGTGCAACAACTGTGCGGCTTGGATCTGGGACAGGCCGATGGTGCTGACGTAGCGGGTGTCGGGGCCGAACGCCTTGTTCATCTCCTGGTAGACCCGCTGTGGCTTGATCGGGACATTGTCAAAGTTGGTTCTGCGCAATAGATTTCGCCTGCGCACCCGACACGATTCCGCCCAGGCGCCGCGGTCGGGGAGCCGGCCTTCGGCGTACCACTCCTTGGCGGTCTCGACCAGCACCTCGAGCGCGGCCTT
>Ga0207665_10001552_pt1 | contig 15467 bp, 17 predicted proteins | sample LARL112metaG_FD_184351 | JGI IMG/M metagenome (GOLD analysis project Ga0207665, IMG submission 184351) | Corn, switchgrass and miscanthus rhizosphere microbial communities from Kellogg Biological Station, Michigan, USA - LAR L11-2 metaG... | ecosystem: Host-associated > Plants > Roots >...
CGAGCCCCGCATAAGCTCGTCTTCATGACTGCTTTTTCAGCAAATCCTTGTGGACCGTCGCCATCATCTCAAGCAGTTGGCGCCAGACCTTCTCGACGAAATTCATGACCTTGTTGAGATCGGCGTCATTGGGCAATTGCAGACGAGGGTCGTCGGGACTGGCAGCCGGCGCCTCCGGCTTGATGGTGCCAGGCAGCGGCAGATTGCGCGCGATCAACTCTTTCTTGATCGCTGCGTTTTCAGCCTGAAGGCGCGCGATCTCCGCCTCGAGCGCGGTACGCTCGTCGGGCACCGCCTGGCATGCCCATCCGGCCGGCCGCTGCAGGCAGAGCGATACTTGGCCGGTGCGGCCGTCAAGCCGCAGATAGCCGTCATCGACGCGATTGAACGTGTATCGCCTATCGTCGGTCTGCGGCGCGGCGGTTTGTCCCCAAGCCACGGACGATACGAGACCTAGTCCAGCGACGACGAATAGACCCGTGCGGATCATGCGATCTCTCCTTGGTTTTGTCGTGCAATAGACGATCGCTCAGGACCGATTCAATGGTGCCACGGGTACCCCAAAGCCTAACACTCCCGGAATTAATGACCCTGAGAGCATTCGTCCGCAGCACATCACCACCTCCTTCAGAGCGTCAACTCCAACCTTGCCCAGCGCGCTCTTCTATTTCTTTTTCAGGTACTTAGCCGGAGCCGCAATTCTTGACTTGCATAATCCCAATCAGTATGGTCCGCGCGGCTTGGGGGCGGAGTTGATCTTGCCGAAATCAGCGCGGGTGTCGAAAGCATGGCCGACGACCCGCGCGAAAAGGAAGATCGCGAACAACCTCTGGCCGATGAGGCTGCGCTCTCCGCAAGGCTCAAGCGTCTGGGCGAGGAACTCGGCCACGTCCAACCTGGGCGTTCAGGCGAGAGCAGTCCGGGTCAGCCTGCGGCCTCCGATCCGTCAGCGATGGCCCGCGGGTTTCGGCTCTCGACCGAGCTCGTCGCCGGGGTTTTGCTCGGCGCGGCATTCGGTTGGGTGCTCGATCACTTACTAGGAATTTCACCCTGGGGACTGATCGTGTTTCTGCTCCTCGGCTTCGCAGCCGGCGTACTCAACGTGATGCGGGTTGCGGGCGCGGTTCCGAGCGGCCCATTGGAACCGAAAAGATGAACGCCGCCGCGCGCCGAGAGTCCTCCTATAGCGGCGCGGCACTGAGGATTTGATCGCGTATGGATCCCATTCACCAGTTCGAGATCAAAAACCTGCTTCCGATCATTCACATCGGCGGCACCGAGATTGCCTTCACGAATTCGGCGCTGTTCATGCTGATCGCGCTCGCTCTGATCGTTGCGTTGATGCTCGGCGCCACCCGTTCGCGCGCTCTAGTCCCCGGGAGGCTGCAGGCAGTCGCTGAAATGTCCTACGAGTTCGTCGCGGACACATTGCGAAGCTCCACCGGCCCGGAAGGCATGAAATTCTTCCCGCTGGTGTTCTCGATCTTCATGTTCATTCTTGTGCTCAACGTGATAGGTATTATTCCATATGCTTTCACGGTCACGAGCCACATTATCATCACCGTTGCGTTCGCGCTGCTGGTCTTCGTCACGGTCGTGATCTACGGCTTCTGGCGGAACGGATTGCGCTTCCTCAAGCTGTTCGTGCCAAGCGGGATACCCATCTACATCCTGCCGCTGGTGACCGCGATCGAGGTGATGTCATTCTTCTCACGGCCGGTCTCCCATAGTGTGCGGCTGTTCGCCAACATGCTCGCTGGTCACATCACCTTGAAGGTGTTCGGCGGGTTCGTCGTTATGCTCGGTGGTTTGGGATTTCTAGGCTGGCTCGGCGCCGCGTTGCCGCTTGCTCTGACGACGGCGCTCACTGCGCTCGAGCTGCTGGTGGCTTTGTTGCAGGCCTACGTCTTCGCCATTCTGACTTGCATCTACCTCAACGATGCGGTTCATCCTGGACATTGAATACCGTTCCTTCAAACAACCCTCGAACAGGAGCTTCCTCATGGATCCGACGGCCGCAAAATACATTGGTGCTGGTATTGCCTGCATCGGCATGGGGGGCGCCGGCGTCGGTGTCGGCATCATCTTCGGCAACTACTTGGCCGCGGCGATCCGAAACCCGTCTGCCGCGGCCGGACAGTTCGCCAACTTGATTTTCGGTTTCGCCATCACTGAGGCGCTCGGCATCTTCTCGCTGCTGATTGCGCTGCTTCTGCTGTTTGCCCTCGGCTGACCCAAGTACCGAACCCCTGGGCGCTAGCCGACCGCGGCACAGCCCATGGAGACAGCTATGGCCCAAAGTAGTGCAGAGCCAGTAGGAACCGTCGAGGTTCCGGCAAGCGAGCACGGTCGCGGGTTTCCGCCGTTCAATGCCGAGACCTTCGCCTCTCAGCTGCTGTGGTTGGCGCTCATCTTCGTTGCGCTTTATCTCTTGATGTCGCGAATTGCGCTGCCGCGCGTCGGCTCGATCCTCGAGACGCGCCGCCAGCGTATCGAAGACGATCTTGCCGAGGCGCAGCGCTTCAAGGACGCATCGGACGCCGCGATTGCGGCCCACGAGAAGGCGTTGGCGGAAGCGCGCGCGCGGGCGCAAGCGCTCGCCAGCGAGACGCGGGCAAAGGCGGCGGCGGCAGCGGAGACCCGTCGCAAGGAAGTCGACACGAAGCTTAATGCCCGTATCGCGGAAGCAGAGAAGACCATCGCCGGGACCCGATCGGCGGCGCTGGCCAATGTGCGCACTATCGCCGGCGAGGCTGCGGGCGCCATTGTCGAACGGCTGACGGGTATCGCGCCGGCAACCGAAGAGGTCGGTCAGGCCGTCAGCAATGCCATGAAGCGCTGAGGAAATCGATGTTTGAAGCGGAGTTCTGGGTCGCCGTCGCCTTCGTCGTCTTTGTCGGCGTGCTCGGCTATGTCGGGGCCCATACCCGCTTGCTCAAGGGTATCGACCAGCGGCGGGAGCGCATCAGGTCGGAGCTCGATGAGGCACGTAGGCTCAAGGCGGAAGCCGAGGCCCTGCTTGCCAGCTACCAACGCAAGCAGCAGGAAGCCGAGCGCGAGGCAGAGACGATTGTCGCTAGCGCCAAGGGCGAAGCTGAGCGTCTCGCCGCGGAAGCCGAGGCCAAAATCGAAGAATTCATCGCGCGGCACACCAAGATGGCGGAAAACAAGATCGCCCAGGCCGAAGCTCAGGCGCTGGCGGACGTGCGCTCTGCCGCAGCCGAGGTCGCGGTCGCGGCAGCGGAGACGATCCTCAACCGCACCGTCAAAGACAAGGTGGCGGACGACCTTCTGGCCAAAGGCATCGCCGATTTCAAGGCCAAGCTGAATTAGGCCCCTTTCTCGGCAGGTTCGGACCGGCAATCAACAAACTGTGCAAAAACGATTTCCGGGCCGCACAGCGCCCGACTTTTGCCACGGCCGCAATTCCTAATTTCTTGAGTTCCGATTCGTCGAGCAGCATGTCAGGCCTGCGCGCGCCCCGTAACGCGCTAATGAGAGGCTCCCGGTGATCATCTTTGATTGCAACGGTGTGCTGGTCGATAGCGAACAAATCGCTGCCGAAGTGGCCGCAGACGAACTCGCGCGCGCAGGGATTACGGTCACGCCCGAACTCATGATCCGCTATTTGTCCGGGCGCCGCCCAGCGGACGTGTTTGCCTCGATTGAAAAGATTAGCCAGCGTAAGCTGCCGGCGAATTTTGGCACGACCGTTGCGAAGGCAACCGTGAAGGGGCTGCGCGCCGATCTGCGCGCTATTGCGCATGCAGCCTATGCGTTCACCTGGCTGCGGGGACCGAAATGTGTGGCATCGTCCTCGCCCCCCGAGCGGATCCGAGCCAGCCTGGAAACCACAGGTTTGGCGAGGTTCTTCAAATTTGTCTTTTCCGCAAGCGATGTGCCGAACGGCAAGCCTGCGCCCGATCTATTCTTGCACGCGGCAGCACGGATGGGCGTGCAGCCGGCCGACTGCATCGTGGTCGAGGACTCTGCGGCTGGTGTGACCGCGGCCACAGCGGCTGATATGACGGCGATCGGGTTTGTCGGCGCGAGCCATGCGGGCTTCCAGCTCGGCGAGGAGCTCAAATCCGCGGGAGCGCGGATGATCGTCGCCGACCTGCGACATCTAAAGAGCGCCGTTGTTGCGCTCCGTGGATGGTAGGTAGCGCCACCGCCCTTCTATTACTGCCGTGTTGTGGTCTTTTTCGCCGTCTTCGGCGGCTTCTTCTCGTTCTTGTCGCCGATTTCGTCAAAGCCGACGTAAACGACATACGCGTCGAGTTCCGACCGCGATGGCAACGGAAACGTCAGGCCCTCCTCGATATCGACGAACTGAACGTGTGTCTGGGCCGGCGGAACGATGACCGAAATCCGTTTGAACTTTGTGGTGACGGTCTTCGGCTGCGGTCCCTCGCGCACGACCGCATAGCGCACGGGAACGTCGACTTGCCCCGGCCCGCCCATCGGTCCGAGTATGACGCGGCCTTGAACACCCACCTTGATGCTCAGGTTGGCGCCCTGTACCGCGCATTCGCGGGCGGTTTGGCCGAACGAAAACTGGTAGCGCAAATCCCCGGCGGTCGCATCGGCGGTCTTGGCGGCGACATTCATGGTCGAAGCGCCAGTGCGAATATCGACTCCGGGGCATTCGACTTCGGGCGCCGTCGGCGTTGGCGAATGCGGCTGAGTGACGCCTGGCGTCGCACCGGAGAACAAGCTCGTGAACCGGCTGGTAAATGAGGGCGAGTCATCGGACGAGCCCACGCTCGAAGCGAGCGAGCAGCCGGACAGCAGTGCGGCACTCACAACCAGCGCCGCGGCGCCGCACCGGCCGCGCGTTTGCTCCCGGTCATTTCCCCGGCCCATTGAATTCACTCAGCTTTTTGACAAAACCCGGCTTTTTTGAAGCTTATATCAACCAATTCATGGCGGCCCCAAGGCCGACCGAACGCGGCTAATCGTCCTTGAGACGGGCGAACAGCAGGTGATCCTGCCAGATGCCATCGATGCACAGGTATTGGCGGGCAAAGCCCTCGCGCCCGAAACCCGTTTTCTCCAGGAGCCGAACCGACGCAACATTGGCGGGAATGCAGGCGGCTTCTATGCGGTGAAGCCTCAGCGACCCGAATGCGAAGGGAACGATGGCATTCACTGCGGCCGTCATATGACCTTGGCGCGCGAAGAGTGCTCCGATCCAGTACCCGAGGCTCGCCGCCTGGGCACAGCCCCGGCGAATGTTGGCGAGCGTCAATCCGCCTAGCAATACGTCGTCATGCTTGCGGAAAATGAAGAAGGCGTAGGCGAGGTCGTTACGCTGGTCTTCGGAATAGCGCCTGATGCGCCGGCGAAAGGACGCGCGCGTGAGATCGTCGGCGGGCCACGTCGGCTCCCACGGCGTGAGGAAATCGCGACTTGCTTCCCGCAACGCCGTCCATTCGCCCCAGTCGGACATCTGCGGGGTCCGTAGCACGACGCCGTCGCCGGCGACGGCGGGCATCTGATCGGCCAGGCTGACGGTGCGGAAGAATGCCATAATGATCAGCAACCAGACCGTAAGCAGACGCAGGAGCCACAGCGGAACGCCGCTGTGGACTCATTCATCCGTCATCAGACTTCACGCTGCCCGGCGAGCGAGACTGTCGGCGATCGTGGCGGCACTTTCAAGTCCAGGACCGGGACCGAGCGCGGCTATGGCGGGCCGACCACGCGCAATCAGGGCGCGCCCAGCAGCGCGAGCGCTCTCGACCGTCACGCCCTCAATTTTTTCGACCAACTCCTGGAGCGGCACGGGACGGCCCCAATTCAAAAGCTGGCGTGCGAGTTGCTCGGCGCGGGCGGTCGAGCTCTCGAGGGCCATCAGCAATCCGGCCTTCATTTGCGCCTTCGCGCGCGCGACTTCCGCCTCGTTAATGGTTTCGGCGGCAGCATTTATCTCGCCAACCACGACGTGCATCAACTCGGCGAGATCGGCGGCATCCGTTCCGGCGTACAGGCCAAACATTCCGACGTCCGAATAGGGTGCATGGAAGGCATAGATTGCGTAGCAGAGGCCGCGCTGCTCGCGTACCTCCTGGAACAAGCGTGAGGACATGCCTCCGCCGAGCACGTTCGTGAAAACCTGTAGACTAGGAAGGTTTGGATCACGATGCGGCAATCCATGCATTGCGAGCGCGATGTGAACTTGTTCGAGATCGCGCGTCTCGATGCGAGAGCCTCCAATGAAGCGTGCTGGTTCAGGCGTAACGGGTCCCGGCCCGGCGAAAGTCGCGAATCGGCTTTCCACTTCCGCCACCACGGCTCGATGCTCAACCGCGCCTGCCGCTACAACGAGCATGTCGGGACCGCGATAGTTACGTCGCAGATAAGTCGCTAGACGCGAGCGATCGAACGATCGCACGGTCGCCGGCGTGCCGAGGATGGAGCGGCCAATCGGCTGACCGGGGAAGGCGATTTCTTGCAGCTTGTCCCAGATGAGATCGTCCGGCGCGTCCTCGGACGCCCCAATCTCCTGCACGATGACGTTCTGCTCGCGCCGCAGCTCCTCGGGGTCGAAGGTGGGATCGGCAAGGATATCGGACAGCACATCCAGCGCGAGCGGCACGTCGGCCCGCAGAACGCGGGCATAGTAGGCAGTCGTCTCGACCGAGGTGGCCGCGTTAAGGTCGCCGCCCACCGCCTCTATCTCCTCGGCAATTTGCCGGGCCGTGCGGCGCGAGGTTCCCTTGAATGCCATGTGCTCGAGCAGATGCGAGATGCCATGCTCGTCCGGCTGCTCGTCGCGGCTGCCGGAGCCGACCCAGACGCCAAGCGCAGCAGTCTCCAAATGCGGCATCGCGTCGGTCACCACCACAAGCCCGGTTGGAAGACGCGTAACTTCGACGGTCATGCAGCAGCTCCTTCGTGTGCGGCGCGACTAACCGAGACAATATGGCGCTCGACGGCCCTCTGGTCGACTGGCATCCGGATGACGCGCTCCGGCCGGCGATCGAGGTCGGCGAGCCATTCGGGCAGCTGCGGGCGCACGCCGCTAGCCGCCTCTACGGCATCGGGAAATTTGGCTGGGTGGGCGGTACCGAGCACGATCATCGGAATCGATTGATCGCGGATTTCCTTTTCGGCGACCGCAATGCCCACTGCCGTATGGGGGTCGACAAGGTGCCCGGTCTCGCGCAGCAAGGTGCGAATCGTCGCCGCGGTTTCGTCCTCGTCCGCCCGGTCGGCGGAAAACACCGCGCGCAGCGCCGAGAGCGCGGACGCCGAGAGCGCAAACCGGCCCGATTGAGCGAGGGAGGCCATCAGCGCGCGCACCACCCGGCCGTCGCGACCATGAATGTCGAACAAGAGGCGCTCGAAATTCGACGCGACCTGGATGTCCATTGACGGTGACGAGGTGGGCACGACCTCGCGCAGCTCGTATGTACCTGTGGCGATCGTGCGCGCGAGGATGTCGTTGACGTTGGTGGCGACCGTCAGGCGATCGATGGGCAGCCCCATACAGAGCGCGACATAGCCCGCGTAGACGTCGCCGAAATTGCCGGTCGGAACGGTGAAGGCAATTTTGCGGCGCGGAGAGCCGAGCGCAACGGCGGCGGTGAAATAGTACACCACCTGCGCGACGATGCGCGCCCAGTTGATCGAATTCACACCCGAGAGTCGCACCTGATCGCGAAAAGCTTGGTGGTTGAACATGCCCTTCACCATCGCCTGGCAATCGTCAAATGTCCCCTCGATTGCCAGCGTGTGGACATTGTCGTCGCCCACCGTCGTCATCATCCTCCGCTGCACGTCGGAAATGCGCCCGTGCGGGAACAGGACGAAAAGATCCGCTCGTGCGCGGCCGCGAAATGCCTCGACCGCGGCCCCACCGGTGTCCCCGGACGTGGCCACGACGATGGTGGTGCGCTCGCCTCGCGCCGTGAGCACCTCGTCCATGAGCCGGCCGAGCAGCTGCATAGCCAAATCCTTGAACGCGAGCGTGGGCCCGTGAAACAGTTCAAGGATGAAATCGCTCATGCCGAACTGCACGAGTGGAGCGACCGCCGGATGATGAAACCTGCCATAAGCCTCGCGCGTCATGCGGGCGAGATCGGTGTCGGGGATGGCATCGCCGACAAAAGGCCGGATGACCTCCACCGCGACTTCGGCATAAGGCCGGCCGGCAAAACCGGCGATGGTCTCGGCATCGAGCCGCGGCCAAGCAGTGGGCACGTAAAGGCCGCCGTCGCGGGCAAGCCCTGCCAGCATCGCCTCAGCAAAACCGAGCGTCGGGGCCTCGCCTCGGGTGGAAAGGTAATGCACGCGCCGCGGGCTCCGTTTCGAGGCCAAGATCGCCGTTGCGCTCGGCGTTTGCGGCCGGGCGGACACACGAGGTAACATATTGACTTCGTTGGTTTTCTCGGAACGAGGTCAGGCTCCGGAAAGCAACGGCTGCAAACATAGTGGGAAGACGGCGCCTCCACAAGGAAAGCGCCCTCATGCCGCTCACGCCGCGCGTCCCGCTCGGCCTCTGACCCAAAACACGAACATGGTGACCACAACCAATGCCAGGCCGTACCAAGTAATCGCATATTGGAAGTGCTCGTTGCGCAAGTTCGCCCTGAGACGGCCGGCGCGGGGCAGTCCGTTGGCTGGCTGCGGGCTTTCCAATTCGATGTAGAACGGTGCGATGTCGCCCCAGCCCTTGGCGGCTGCAATAGCGACCGGGTCCCGCACGAACCAAAGATTGTGGCCAGGATCATCTTTTGGTGAGAAGGCGCCGCGGGATTCCGGCCAGCGCATGACGCCAACCAACTCGGCGTTGGCCGGCGTGCTGCCGGCGTCACGGATTGCCGGATCCTGCCATCCCTGCGGCACGAAGCCGCGATTTACCACGACGAGGCCGCCTGCCGGGAGCCGGGCCGGCGCGAATACCCAATAGCCGGCCCCGGAAACATCGCTGCGTAAGGCCGAGCCGCTGGTATAAACGAGCGCGTCGGCGCTAGGCAGCAACGCGGCGGAGAACCTCACGTGCCGGAACTCGTCGTCGGCTGGATCAAGCGTTGCCCAGCGCTCCCGCGGCGGCAGATCGACGGGCGGTGTGGAAAGGCGCTGTTCAAGGCTTTCGATCAGCGCCTCCTTCCAGGCCTTGCGCTGAAGCTGCCAACTGCCGAGCCCGATGAAGATTACGACCGCCACCAGCGCGAACACCGCCGGCACGGCAAACCCCGGTCCCCGCCATGCTGATGCAGCGTTCACGGCGCTCCGCCGCCGGTAAACCGGCTTTCGGCGGCCTTGTAGTGATATTGCAGCGCGATCAGAAGTCCTTTGACCGGGCGCAATGGCAACAACGTCGTGATGAGGATCAGCGGTCCCCACAGAAGCGCGTGCACCCAATAGGGTGGTGCGTAAAGGACTTCCACTACTAGAGCCGAGCCGGCGACGATGAAGCCGGCAAGCAACATGACGAAAAACGCGGGCCCGTCAGCGGCGTCGGCAAACGAGAAATCGAGACCGCACCGCTCGCAGCGCGGACGCAATGCAAGAAATCCCTGGAACAGAAGACCCTTGCCGCAACGCGGACAGCGGCCCATGAGTCCCGATGCGAGAGGTGAAGAGGGTGCTTCAGGATGATCCGTCACTTGGAACGCCGGCCTGGAAGGAACTGTCCGGTAAATGGCGCCCCATGCTCTGAGTCGCAAGTATCGCAGCATCCATCATGCTTGCGCTCACGACAACGGCCTGAGGTCACCCAACATCGTAGGGATGAACTCGGAGACCGTCGGATGAATGTGCATGGCCCTCTGCAGAACGGTGTATGGCGCCTTGGCATACATGATGTCCAGGATGCAGTGAATCGCCTCGTCGCCGGAAAGCCCCAGAAGCGAAGCCCCGAGTATTTGCTTCGTCTCCTTGTCGACCAAAATCTTCATGAAACCTTTCGTCTCGCCTTTCTCGAATGCTCGGCTCACGTCTTCCATGGCTATGGTCGCGATCAGCGCCGGTCGGCCGGTTTTGCGCACCTCCTTCTCGGTCATGCCGGCGCGGCCGAGCGGCGGATCCGTGTATAGCGCGTAAGCGGCAATACGATCGCTGACGCGTCGTGCCTCGTTATCGAGAAGGTTAGCCGCGACAATCTCGAAATCGTTCCAGGATGTGTGAGTAAAGGCGCCTTTTCCGTTGCAATCGCCTAACGCCCAGATCCCGGGGACATTCGTGCGCAGCTCCTCGTCGACTTCGATGTAGCCGCGGGAATCGGTGGCAACGCCTGCCTTGTCGAGACCTAGATCATCCGTATTCGGCCGCCGCCCGATCGCGAGCAAGAGGTGAGAACCAACGATCCGCGACTCTGCTCCTCCACTCTCTATGGTGACAGCGATGTCGTTGCCGTGTTTGCCCACCGCGACCACCTTGCTGTTGAGCCGAACGTCGATATTTTCATCCTTGAGGATTTCGGCAACGGCGCGCGAGACATCCTCGTCCTCGCGGGCGATCAGATGCGGCGCAAGCTCGACGACCGTGACCTCGCTTCCAAAGCGCCGATACGTTTGCGCAAATTCCAGCCCCACATAGCTCCCGCCGAGCACGATGAGGTGCGGGGGCAGAAAATCCACATCCATCATGGAGCTGTTGGTGAGGTAAGAGACTTGGTCGAGCCCGCGGATCGGCGGTATCACCGCCCTGCCGCCCACGTTGATGAAGATCTTGTCGGCGGTGAGAGCCTCATCACCGACTTGCACGTGCTTCGGCCCGACGAAGTGGCCGTGACCTTCCAGCACCGTGCATCCTTTCAGTTGCTTCAACGATCGCTCGACGCCCCGGCGCGACGGGAGCGAAATGGCGTCCTTGCGCGCCTTCACCGCCTTCATATCCATGCCGACCGGACCGCCGATGGTCACGCCGTAGTCGGCGGAGCGACGCGCGAGGTACGCCGCATAGGCACTCGCGACCAAGGCCTTGGTCGGCGTACAGCCGGTGTTGACGCAGGTACCCCCGAAAAACTTCCGCTCGATGACAGCGACCTTCCAGTCCGCGGCAACCAGCCGCCGCGCCAAAGCCGGCCCAGCCTGTCCCGTGCCGATGATGATCGCATCATACCCCGCCATAGCCGACCTCTCGTTTCTCAGCGGCCGTCACACCAAATCGGAATGCCGGCGCGGCTAAATCGAGTCGACCCGGCATCAGCGCCTATGTCAGCCAGCCGCAGAAGCTAGGCCGCCATGGCCACCTTTAGAGGCGGATCCGCCTCAACGCTCGGGGCGCGAGCCAACTAGATCGATAAAACGGGCTGCATGTTGCGCTGACGCGTGGCTAATGTCCGGCGGCATGTGCCACGTTCGCTCCGCCCGAACCCCACACGTAAATGCAGGAAAACAAGAAGATCCACACGACATCGACGAAATGCCAATACCAGGCGGCGAATTCAAAACCGAGATGCTGCGTGGGCGTAAAGTGTCCGAGATAAGCGCGAAGCAGACAGACGATCAGAAAGGTCGAGCCGATGATCACATGCGCGCCATGGAAGCCAGTCGCCATAAAGAATGTGGCGCCGTAGACGTTGCCACTGAAATTAAACCCGGCGTGGCTGTACTCGTACGCCTGAACGCAGGTGAATGCCAATCCAAGCGCGATGGTGAGAATCAGACCCCACTTGAGCCCTTGCCGGTCGTTCTCCAGAAGCGCGTGATGGGCCCAAGTCGCCGTCGTGCCGGAGGTGAGCAGGATTAGGGTGTTGAGCAGGGGTAGGTGCCAGGGGTCGAACGTCTCGATTCCCTTTGGCGGCCACACTCCGCCGAACAGCTGCTCGCGCGTGAGCTGCTGCACGTCGGCCGGGAACAGCGCGCTGTTGAAATAGGCCCAGAACCACGCCACGAAGAACATCACCTCGGAGGCGATGAACAGAATCATGCCGTAGCGGTGGGAGATCTGGACGACGCGGGTGTGATAACCCTCATAGGTGGCTTCACGGGCGACGTCGGTCCACCACCCGATCATCGTGTAGGCGATGCCGATCACGCCGACGCCGAAGATGTAGGGCGCGGCCGCGAACATGTGGTGCATCCAGGTGATGCCGCCGAATGCCGTCACAAATGCCGACACCGCGCCAACCGCAGGCCAAGGGCTCGGCGCGACCAGATGGTAGTCATGGTGTGGCTTGGCGTGAGCTTCGGCCATCTTGAGCGTCTCCATGTCGCGGCGAGCAGCTACGGCGCTCGTTTCCTTTTCGCAGTTTCAGCTTCGTCCGGCCGCAAGCGCTGCACCGTTGTCTCCTCGCGCTGGCTCAGCTTGGCGCGCCGGATACATGGTGTAGGAGAGCGTGATAGTCTCGAGACGATCCTGCTCCGAATCCTTCACGATGTCCGGGGCGACGAAGAAGACCACCGCCATATCGCGTGTTTCGCCAGCCTTGAGCCGCTGATCGGTAAAGCAGAAACAGTTGATTTTCGAGAAATAGGCACCGGCGGTGGGCGGCGAGACGTTATAGGAGGCAATTCCTACCGTCTCGCGCGCCGATTCGTTGACGACGCGATAGCTGACCGTCACTACCTCGCCGACTTTGACCTCGATCGAACTCTGCTCCGGCTCGAAGCGCCAGGGGAGGCCGCCGGCGACGTTGGCGTCGAAACGCACCTTGAGCTTGCGGCCCAGAATATCAGACGGAGCGGCGGTGGCGACCTGAGGCGTGCCGCCGAAGCCGGTGGTTCGACAGAACCAGTTGTAGAGCGGTACAGCCGCGTAGGCGGCGCCGACCATCGCCGCAACGAAAACCCCGCATGCGCCCGCGACAAGAACATCGCGGCGCCGTTGCGAGGAGATTTTTGACATACCCATGATAATTACAACGGCCGGTTCAGCACCGCAGGTCCTTTCACGAGCGTGACGACATAGAACAGTATCACCAGCGCGGCAAGCGCGAGCGCAATCGCGATCGACCGCGCCCGCCGAGTGCGCCTCTGTTCCTCGCTGAGAACGATCCGCTGTGGCTTCTCCTCCATGCCATCACCATCAAGCGTCTAACCCACCACGCGCGCGTCGATCAGCAGCACCGCAAACAGGATGAATAGGTAAAGAATTGAAAATGCGAAAAGCTGATGCGCCGCGCGGTTGGTGCGCTCGCCTTCGCGTTGTTTGCATACGCGCCACGCGAACATGACCATCAGTGCCCCGGCACCGAGCGCGGTCAACCCATAGAGGGCATGTGCATAGCCAAAAAGCCATGGCGTTGCGCCGATAGGCACGAGGGCGAGCGAATAACACAGGATCTGCCGTCGTGTTTCCTCTATTCCAGCAACTACGGGGAGCATGGGAAGTCGAGCACGGGCATAGTCGTCGACACGAACAAGCGACAATGCCCAGAAATGCGGTGGTGTCCAGAAGAAGATAATGAGGAACAGAAGACACGGTTCAACCGCCAGACCGCCGGTCGTTGCAGCCCAGCCGATGACGGGAGGCAGCGAGCCGGCGGCGCCGCCGATCACGATGTTCTGCGGAGTCCATCGCTTGAGCCATGCCGTGTAGACAACGACGTAAAAAAAGATCGTGAAGGCAAGCAACGCCGCCGCAAGCCAATTCACTAGGAGGCCGAGCACGGCCACGGCGAATGCAGCGAGCACGATGCCGAAGGCGAGCGCCTCGCCGGGAGCGATGCGCCCGCGTGGAATTGGACGGCTCAAGGTGCGGCTCATCAGAGCATCTATGTCTGCGTCGTACCACATGTTAAGCGCACCCGCCGCCCCGGCGCCGACCGCGATGCACAGGAGCGCCGTGAAGCCGATCATCGGATGGATGTGTCCCGGCGCGATCATGATGCTCACCAACGCGGTGAACACCACGAGCGACATGACGCGGGGCTTCATCAACGCCAAATAATCCGTGACGGTGGCAATGCTCGGCTCGCAGGCGAGCGGAGCCATCCTACGTCCCGCAAACTGTGCACCCTCACTCAGCGATGACATCGATCCCGCGCTCTCGATTGAAGACCGGACATACGCGACTGCAGCTCATCACTTGATCAACGGCAACTCGTTATATTGGTGGAACGGTGGTGGCGAGGGCAGCGTCCATTCGAGCGTGGTCGCGCCCGCACCCCACGGGTTGTCCGCCGCCTGCTCCTTGCGCATGAAGGCATGGGCCACGCCGAAGAAGAACACCAGCGCGCCGACTCCCGAAATATAAGAGCCGATCGAGGAGACCAGGTTCCAGCCGGCGAAAGCGTCGGGGTAGTCGGCAACGCGGCGCGGCATGCCGGAGAGCCCAAGGAAGTGCTGAGGAAAGAAGACGATGTTGACCCCAATGAAGGTCAGCCAGAAGTGCAACTTGCCGATCGGCTCGGAATACATGTAGCCGGACATTTTCGGGAACCAGTAATACCATCCGGCGAAGATGGTGAAGACGGCGCCCAGCGAAAGCACGTAATGGAAATGCGCCACCACGTAATAGGTGTCTTGGAGCGAACGATCGACACCGGCATTGGCAAGCACCACGCCGGTCACGCCGCCGACCGTGAACAGAAATATGAAGCCGATCGCCCACAGCATCGGCGTCTTAAACTCGAGCGAGCCGCCCCACATGGTGGCGATCCACGAAAAAATCTTCACGCCGGTTGGGACGGCGATCACCATGGTGGCGACCACGAAATACGCTTGCACCGCGGTCGACATGCCCACGGTGTACATGTGGTGCGCCCACACAAGGAATCCGATTCCGCCGATCGCCACCATGGCGTAGGCCATACCGAGATAGCCGAACACCGGTTTTCTCGCGAACGTCGCCACGATCTGACTGACGATCCCGAAGCCGGGCACGATCAGGATGTAGACCTCGGGATGTCCGAAGAACCAGAACAAGTGCTGGAACAGGAGAGGGTCGCCGCCCCCGCTGGGAGTGAAGAAGGTGGTTCCGAAGTTGCGGTCGGTGAGCAGCATGGTGATGGCGCCGGCGAGCACCGGCATCGCGAGCAGAATAAGGAATACCGTCACAAGCTGCGACCAGACGAACAACGGCATCTTGTGCATCGTCATTCCCGGAGCACGCATGTTAAAGATCGTCGTGATGAAATTGATCGCACCGAGGATCGACGATGCACCGGCGAGGTGCAGCGACAGGATGGCGAAATCGACTGCTGGCCCCGGATGGCCGGTGGTCGAGAGCGGCGCATAGATCGTCCATCCCGCGGCCACGCCCGGCGCACCGGGCTCGCCCTCCACGAACAGCGAGATGATCAACAGCGTGAAGGATGCCGGCAGCAGCCAAAACGAAATGTTGTTCATCCGCGGAAACGCCATGTCGGGCGCGCCGATCATCAGCGGTACCATCCAGTTGCCGAACCCGCCGATCATCGCCGGCATGACCATGAAGAAGATCATGATCAGACCGTGCGCCGTCGTGAACACGTTGAACATGTGTGCGTCGTGGAAAAACTGCAGCCCAGGATGCATCAGTTCGAGCCGCATGCCGATCGACAGCACCCCGCCCACCAATCCGCCGAGCAG
>Ga0207665_10001553_pt1 | contig 15465 bp, 11 predicted proteins | sample LARL112metaG_FD_184351 | JGI IMG/M metagenome (GOLD analysis project Ga0207665, IMG submission 184351) | Corn, switchgrass and miscanthus rhizosphere microbial communities from Kellogg Biological Station, Michigan, USA - LAR L11-2 metaG... | ecosystem: Host-associated > Plants > Roots >...
TGACCCTGCCTGTTTTCCACGCAACGTTTGGCGCCGGCTAACCAACTGGCGTATGCAATCTTCGAAATTCAACCTGACGTATTCGGGTACTCCGAAGGGGCTTCGCGAGTTGCGTGAAACACTCGCCGGGTATCTGGGCGCTTCTCACGGGATTTCATGCGGCCCAGATCAAATCGTAATCGTTACCGGCGTTCAGCAGGCGCTCAATGTCGCCGCCCACCTCTTCGTCCGCGCAGGTACGACGGTGGCAGTGGAAGCGCCTGGCTGCAGTGCAACTGCGGATCTTTTTCGGGCCTACGGCGCAAATATTGCGCCCGTTCCTATCGATCAAAGTGGAATCGTCGTAGGGCATTTGCCGCAATCTGGGGCTAGCGTCGCCTTTGTCACACCAGCACGTCAGTACCCGATGGGCGTCATGTTGTCAGCATCCAGACGCGAAGCATTGCTGGACTGGGCAGATCACACGGATTCCCACATCGTCGAAGTCGATTTCGACACCGAGATTCGTTATCAGGGCTCACCGCCGCTGCCCCTGAAAAGCCTCGACACCCACGGACGGGTGGTCCACGTCGGCTCGTTTGCGGCTTCCATCGGCCCGGGACTAAGGGTGGGATACATGGTCCTGCCACCCCACTTGGTGAATCCTGCCGTCCACGCGGCTTCACTACTCGATCACGGCTTTCCGTGCAGCGGTGTTCCGTGGCTCGAACAGGCCGTGCTGAATGATTTCATCGAAACTGGCGCCTTTGAAAAGCACCTGAGAAAGATTCGCAGAACCTATATGGCACGGCGCGACTGCCTGGTCGCGGCGCTGCAAAAGCATGTCGGATCCGTCCAGACAAACCCGGTACATTGCGGCACGCATTTGGTATGGGAACTGCCGCCGGATTTTCCTAGCGCTGTTAAATTGCAGACGCGGATGTTGGAGCAACAGGTCGGCGTCTATACGTTACGCGATCGGAATATCGGGGACGCGGACTACTTGGAAAATTGCGATCGGTACCTCTTATTGGGATTTGCAGCGCTGCCAGAACCGGCCATCGAAGAGGGAATCTCAAAGCTCGCCAGGGCGCTTTGAATACGAGAAGTGGAGTCGACCACGACTGACCTACGCAGCCCGGCACACCATGCGATATGACCTCGGCAATTTTATCGTCCGCCGATGCGAGACGGTGCCACAATCTCAACATTAGCGGCGAACCGGTACCATCGGGTTTGCCCGCACCGGCGCTGTGATGAGGACCCCCGCTTTACTAGGTTATTCCCGGAAATTGCAGGCGAGTTCCTACTGCGATAGCGCCGGCAGTTAGGAGCGCCGGCGGCTGTTTTCCACTTCGGGTCATGGCGCTGCTGGTAGACACCACAAGGGAGCAAATCGATGAGTGGCACAGCTACGAATTTGGGCGACTATGAAGCCATCACAAAGGTCGTTCAACACTATCTGGACGGCGCAAAATCTGGCAAGGGAAGCGATATGAAACCCGCCTTCCACAAGGACGCTACGATTTTTGGATATGTGGGAACTGATCTGTTTGCAGGACCTATTCAGGGACTCTACGACTGGAACGACTCTAACGGGCCCGCCACGGGAATCAAATCCCGCATTTCAGAAATCGACGTCGTTGGCACGATCGCGAACGTGCGTTTGGAAATCGACAACTGGACGGGATCACGCTTTACGGACATGTTCACGTTGTTGAAATTGGATGGCAAGTGGCAAATCATGAACAAGGTCTTCCATCTCCACAGTTGATGCTGGGACCGACGTTCAAGTCATGCCGCCGACGGCTTTTTGGCAGTGTAATGCCACCTCGATCAAACGCACCGAATTGTGTCGTCTTCTCGAGGAGGAAGTTCATCGGCGAACAACTATCCCAACGTTCACCACGGTCTTTTGCGAGATCGGCATATTATCGATTTCGTCGCCCTGCGGTTGGTGACCAGCGGTCCTTTTCCCCTCCACGGCGTGAGCATTCTCCGTGTGAGCACCTGGATCCGACTCCGGTCGGATCTTTTTTTCTTGCACACAGCCGAGGTCTATGGATCTGACCTTAGAGCAGGTGATGTCGAGCGTCCGACAAGACGCTCCGTGCACCTTTTTCTGCGATCATGATTGTCGGCGTATTGGTGTTGCCCGAGGTGATAGTCGGCATCACCGATGCATCGATAACGCGCAGTCCATCGAGCCCGATTACCCGTAGATGGCTATCAACGACCGCCAAGGGATCGTGTTCCATTCCCATTTTGGCCGTGCCGACGGGATGAAAGATCGTCGTTCCAATATCGCCGGCGGCCCTGGCAAGGGCGGCCTCGCTGTCATCGACCGATGGCCCTGGAAGATACTCCTCCGGACGAAAAAGGCGGAGCGCCTCCTGCTTCATCAGACGGCGAGTGACCCGAATCGCGTCCGCGGCGACGCGTCGATCCTCGTCGGTCGAAAGATAGTTCGGTGCGATCACCGGTTTCGCCGAAGGGTCAGCCGAGCGCAAGCGAACGGTGCCGCGGGACGTCGGGCGAAGATTGCAGGCTGCAACCGTGATCGCTGGAAAGCGATGCAACGGATCACCAAACTTATCGAGTGAGAGCGGCTGAACGTGAAACTGGATGTTTGGGCGGTCGAAGTCGAGCGATGAGGTCGTGAAAATTCCAAGCTGCGATGGCGCCATAGTGAGAGGGCCGCGCCGAAACACTGCATATTCGAAGCCCATCAGCGCACGTCCAATCAGCGAGTGATAGGTTTCATTGAGCGTCTTGATGCCGTGAACCCGGTAAATGGCCCTTTGCTGCAGGTGGTCTTGCAGATTGCGACCAATGCCAGGCCGGTCGGCTACAATGGTGATGCCAAATTCGCGGAGCCACTCAGCTGGTCCCACGCCGGAAAGTTGGAGAATCTGGGGCGAACCGATAGAGCCGGCAGACAGGATGACCTCGCCTTTCGCACGAACCTCGATCGTACGTCCATGCTGCCGAAATCGGACACCCACGGCGCGCTTGCCGTCGAACAGCACCTTCTCGACCAAAACCCCTGTTTCTAGGCGCAAGTTGGCGCGATGAAGCACCGGCTTCAGGAAGCCGCGCGCCGACGACCAGCGAAAGCCACGCTTCTGATTGACGTGAAAGTAACCGGCACCAGTATTGTCCCCGGTATTGAAGTCCGACGTCATCGGGATACCCATCTCGACGGCCGCCTTCGCCACGTTGTCAAGTATATCCCACTTCACGCCGGGTCGTTCCACACGCCACTCGCCACCGACTCCATGATGCTCAGATTCGCCCATAAAATGATCGTCAAGGCGCTTAAAGACTGGACGCACGTCATCCCAGCCCCAGCCGGTGAGGCCCAGTTGACGCCAGTTATCATAATCAGCCGCCTGTCCGCGCATCGAAATCATGGCATTGATCGCTGACGAACCGCCGATCACCTTGCCCCGCGGATATTTCAGCGACCGACCGTTAAGGCCCGGTTCGCTCTCTGTCTCGAACATCCAGTCCGACCGCGGATTGCCAATGGCGAAAAGATAGCCGACCGGAATATGAAACCAGATCCAGTTGTCGTTGCCACCGGCTTCCAGAACCAGAACACGGCTGTTACGATCGATCGACAATCGGTTCGCGACGACGCAACCCGCAGATCCGGCACCCACGACAATATAATCGTAGTCGCCGTCCAGTTCGATGCTGGGAACCACCGTCTTCTCCAACTGTTGGATTTGCGTTGCAAAGCGCAGCCCATGCCTGCGCTTGTCGGGGATCAAAGGCCGCAGCGGTCGCCCGGAGCGCCGAGCACTTTAGCGATGGCGGAAGACCGGCGCCCGCTTGTTGACAAAGGCGTTCATGCCCTCCTTCTGCCCTTCCGTCGCAAACGCGGCCTGGAACAGAAGACGTTCGTGGCGCAAACCTTCGGAAAGTGGTCCCTCGAACGCGCGGTTGACCGCTTCCTTCGCCATCTTCACCGCCGGCGCGTTGTAACCGGCGATCGTATGCGCGGCTTCCAACGCAACCTGTAAAAGATCCGTATTCGGTACGACGCGTGCAACGAGACCGAGGGACTTTGCCTCCGCGGCGCCGATAGTACGGCCGGTAAGGACGAGATCCATGGCAAGCGACTTGCCGATCGCGCGCGTCAGCCGTTGTGAACCTCCAATACCGGGCAAGATCCCAAGCTTGATCTCCGGCTGGCCGAATTGCGCGTCTTCCGATGCAATAATGAAATCGCAAAGCATCGCAAGTTCGCAGCCACCGCCAAGGGCAAAGCCGCCGACAGCCGCTATGATCGGCTTGGAAACGAATTTGACTTCGTCCCAGGGCGCAAGAAAGTCCCTCATGTAGAAATCAGTGAACGGCTTCTCCGCCATCTCCGCTATGTCCGCGCCGGCCGCGAAGGCACGCGCGCTGCCCGTGATCACGATGGCCCCGACCTGGTCGTCTGCGTCGAACGCCTTCAATGCCGCCAGCGTCTCGATCGCTAGTTGGCGGTTCAGGGCATTCAAGCTCTTCGGCCGGTTCAAGGTGATGAGGCCTACACGGTCCCGGCGCTCGACGATAATTGTCGGCAGCGAGCCATTCGCCACCGTCGCTTCCGGGGATTCTGAAGGGGGCTGGCCCTCTTTGCGGATCGTTGCAACGGTATTGCTCATATCCTGTTTCCTTCGTTTCGGAGATTCCCTTGTCATTCGGCCGCCCGCGACAGTGAGCCTGAGGCATCGATGTCGGCGGGCGTGGCATCATCCGGCGCCGCGTTGGAGTAAGCGCCTCGAGTTGCCATCAGCTCATTCAGAATTGCTTCGCGGTGCTGATTGAGTCCCGGCGAAACGGAGGGCGTTTCCACATCGTTGTCGGGGTATCCGGACAGACGGATGGGGTTTCCCGCAGTACGGATAGGACGCTCACCCTGCCCTCGCACTTTGACGATCATGTTTCGGGCTTTGAGCTGCGGATGATCGAACAATTTGTCGATCGTGTTGATTGGCGAGCATGGGACGCCAGCCTCGTTGAGTTTTGCAATCCAATGCTCAACCGGCTCGCGCGTGGTGATCGCCTCAATAGCCATGATCATTGCGGGACGATTACTGCACCGCAGGTCATTGCTCATGAAACGCGGATCGAGCGCTAACGCCGGCGATCCAAGCGCATCCGCCATCAACATGAAAAGCGTGTCGTTGCCTGCGGCGATAATGACGCGACCATCCTTTGCGGCGAAGCTTTCGAAAGGAGCCAATGAAGGGTGACTGTCGCCGGTGCGACCAGGTACCTTGCCTTCGACGTCATAACGCGCGAGTGCCGTCTCCATCAGCGCCGCCTGGCAGTCAAGCATGCCAATATCGACACGCGTTCCCTGCGCGTTTTGCATTCGTTTGTAGAGGGCGGAGACGATGCCTACAGTGGCGAAAAGAGCAGCACCGAGGTCGCCAAAGCTGGTCCCGACGCGAGAGGGCGGACCATCCGGCCATCCTGTCAAGCTCATCACGCCACCCATGGCTTGCACAACCATGTCGTAGCCAGGCAGATCACTGAATGGCCCGGTGTGGCCAAATCCCGAAATCGACGCGTAGACAATATGTGGGTGTGTTTTGGCCAGCCGTTCGGCGCCATAGCCGAGACGATCCATAACGCCGGGACGAAAATTCTCGACAACCACATCGGCGCGATCCAGGAGTCGCTCGAGCAATTCCCTGTCGCGCGGCGACTTGATGTCAAGAACAATGCTCTCCTTGCCACGGTTGAAACACATGAAATAGGCTGAATCACCGTCGACGAACGGACCAAACGCCCGCGTATCGTCGCCTGTGCCGAACTTTTCGATCTTGATTACACGTGCGCCGAGGTCAGCCAGCACCATAGTGCAATACGGTCCGGCCAGTACCCGCGAGAAATCGAGGACCGTGATACCTTCGAGCGGTCCCTTTTTCGGGGCCTCAATAGCTGTGCCCTGCATGATAACTCCTCTCAAGGCGCTGGACGGTGTGCTTTCGGTTGCAAACAAGCACTGAGAATCCCGGCACCAATTGGCATTCGCGTCGGGACGCATCCCGGCCCTCATAGGGTTGAGAAGCGATCAACGGTAGCCGTCGCACAACAGACGGCGTCTCAGCTCAAAGCAGCGAAGCTCGATAATTCAACCCGAATACCCGGCCGGTGAAGTACCGGTTCGACTGAAAGACCTGAGTCCGCCGGCCGGCGGCAAGAAACTCCAATACTCAACCCGGATCACTGGATGGATAAGCGAGGGAGCCTTCGGGTCGCCTTGCGTCATACAACGACCTGATCGACCACACGCTTGCCGACAGGAGCGGCTGCGCCGGCCGCCGCTCCTTCATTCTGATCAATGACCGGCGCTCTGGCCGCCGTCGACGTGAAGGATCTCGCCAGTGACGAAAGGGGCGTTTTCCAGGAACAGGATCGCGTCGACAATGTCTTGAATTTCTCCCATGCGTCCGACCGGGTGCAGCTTCGCTTTGAACTCATGTGTTTCGGGAGCATGCATCGGCGTCTTCATGACGCCTGGCGCGACGGCGTTGACCCGAACTCCCTTTTTTGCATACTCGATCGCTAGGGACTTTGTGGCTGCGTTTAGCCCGCCTTTGGTCATCGAGGCGAGGACCGACGGAACGTTACTGTTGGCGTGGTCAATAAGGCTGGTCGTAATCTGCACGATGTGACCCGACCCTTGCTTCAGCATTTCGGCCGCAACGCGTTTGGTGACCCGGAAGAAACCTCCAAGATTGGTGGCCAGCACCGAAGCGTAATCCTCCTCGGTATAATCGACCAGCGGCTTGGCGATGAAGATACCGGCATTGTTGATCAGCGTGTCGATGCGTCCAAAACGCGCCAAGCCCTCCTGAACAATCCGTTCGGCCGTCTTCGGATCGGCCACGTCTCCCGCGATAGTCAGGACGTCCGAATCCTTGCTGGGCTTGATTGACCGGGAAATAGCAATTACCCGATAATTGCGGTCGCGATACGCCTTCACGAGCCCCGCGCCGAAGCCCTGCGAGGCGCCGGTGATGACGGCGACTTTCTGCTCAGTTCCCATGGTGTTTCTCATTGATCTGCGGACGACCCGATTGTCATCCGCCAGACGGTCCACATCTGATGGGGCATACCTAGTGCCATTTGCGCGCATGCGAATGGCCATGGGCCGGCAGCTTCTGTTTCCGAAATCGAAACAGTGGGTGGTCGCGCAACATATGAAACGGCGAATTTGAGTCAGTTCGTGAATTCTCGACGAGCCTTCTCGTTTCCCGGCCGTTGGCACGATCGCGCCTCATCGAAGTCCGACATCCATGTCGCAGGGTGTTAGGTGGCACGAAGGTCGGGATGCTGACTATGGAGACGATTGTGAAGGTCCGATCTGCTTATTCCGTCGATGATCAGGCGATCAAGGCGATCTACCGACAATCTGGTGTATTGCGGAGCAAGTGCGTCGTCCATTCTGGACCGACGGAATTCCGCTCGGAGGCCACCACCACTTGGCGTGTCGTTGCTGGTCCTATCGGTTGACGTCGACGACCGTGCGTCCCCGGATTTGGCCGCTCATGAGGCGGCCAGCGGTCGCTACGACGTCTTTCAAACCGACCTCCATCGCCGTCCTCTCGAGGTCCGCTTCGGTCAGCAGCGAAGCCAGCCGAGTCCAGGCATCGATGCGTTCTGCCTTCAGGCGCGTCACGCTGTTGATGCCGAAAAGCGCGACACCGCGGAGGATGAACGGAGCGACGCTGGAAGGGAAATCGAGACCTTGAGCCATGCCGCATGCGGCCACCGCGCCGTCCGCCTTGATGCTGGCGCACACGTTGGCCAGCGTATTGCTGCCGACCGAGTCGATCGCCGCGATCCAGCGCTCCTTTTGTAGAGGCTTGCCGGGCTGCGAGAGCTGGGTCCGATCGATGATCTCGGAAACTCCCAGGCTCTTCAGATACGGCTCTTCTTCGCGCCGGCCGGTCGATGCGACGACACGAAAGCCGAGCTTATCGAGCAGCATGATCGCAATACTGCCTACTCCGCCGCTGGCGCCGGTCACCAGTACATCGCCGGTTCCGGGATGGATGCCATATTTTTCGAGCGCCATAACCGATAGCATTGCCGTATAGCCGGCGGTGCCGATGATCATCGCCCGGCGGGAAGGCATCGATCCTGGCAGCTTGATCAGCCAGTCGCCCTTGACCTTGGCTCGCTGCGCCAATCCGCCCCAGTGGTGTTCTCCGACGCCCCAACCGTTGAGGACCACGCGGTCGCCCGCTGCGAACCTCGGATTGGAGCTTGAACTGACCACGCCCGCGAAATCGATTCCTGGCACCATCGGAAAAGATCTAACGATCGGGCCTTGTCCGGTGATGGCAAGGCCATCCTTATAGTTCAACGTGCTGAATTCGACGTCGACCAGCACGTCTCCGTCAGGGAGGCGGCTTTCGGGCAGCTCGACCACGTCGGCGCGATATCCCCGTTCGTTCTTCTCGATGAGTACAGCTCTGAACAAGCGCGAGCTCCCTTTTACGACTTCTTCTTCCGCCGGGCGTTTGACCGATGGTTACTGGCGAACCAGCGGACGCTTTGCTTTGCCCTTTTTACGCTTCGGTTCAAAGGTCATCTAGAAACAGCTTTGCGCTGCGGACGATCTCATTTGTCTCTAGTGCACGTCGTCCGAGCATGCCCTGATCCACATCGTGAACCAGAGCATGCTCCACCAAAGGTGCGAGCAACGTCAATCAAATACTGGTACCCGGAACTGTATCGATACCTTCCATGTCCCTGGTGAACTCCACGAGCCGGTTCTCTGCAAGCGCACGAGAGTCGTAACTGGGGTCAGCAAGGATTCCATGTACACGCCGTCGTTGCATGCCGAAATTGCCGCCGTCGTAAATGGGGAAGATTGCCGATTCTTTGAAGAACTTTGCGAACGGAAGCTTTCGATCAGCACTGTTCGTACCGACGACCTGCATACACTTATATACACAGTCGAACATGGTCTCGGTCACGAACGACTTGCACATCGCGCCAATCATCTCACCATGATAGTCATGGCTATCGAGGTAATGGGCCGCCTTCCAAACGAAGTAACGGCACGCTTCAATTCTCGTCGCGACGTCACCTAAAACATAGCCGACGTTTTGATATTTGATGATTGGCTCAGGGCCACCCGCAGAGTTGTTTTTCGCCCACTCTAAAGCATATTCATAGGCTCCCCGCGCGTTTCCGAGCGCGGCGGCCGAGACCAACGGGCCCGACCAACCAAAGTTACGGTTTATTAGTAGATCGCCATTACCGAAGGTTCCCTCGATAAGGTTCTTCGCTGGCACGCGAACATTATTAAAGATTACTTCGTCGTTGCGCGCCCCGTGATGCGCCATCTTGTCGATCGCCTTATAACTTATGCCAAGTGTACCGCGCTCAACCATGATGGCGGATATGCCTGACTTCCCGCCACGACTGGGATCGGTGCGGACGACGAAGAGATTCAGATTCGCCCCTAGTCCATCCCAACCACCAGTCGTGCTCGGCCAATACTTTCGGCCGTTGAGAACATACTCCTCACCATCGCGTGTTGCCGTCAGGCCGATACCTGCCGGTGCCGGAAGCGGGACATCGAAGTTTGCCGTCCCGCTGTGGCGACCCGACGGCTCGGAAACACCATACCCGGCAACGAATTCTCCCGATGGGTCCGATGTCGCCGCGCGGAGGAAGCGGTCCTTCTGTTCTTCATTTCCGTAGTACACGACGGGCATCAGACCCAGCCCATTGGCGACCACCGTTGTGGGAACGCCTGGATCAACCGCGCACAACTCTTCAGCAATGATCGCGTAGTCGAGTGTACTCAGGCCCGCGCCCCCGTACTCCTTTGGTAAGAATCCGAACGCACTTCCATCGGCGTATGCAGCCTTGTAGGCTTCTTTCGTGAGTTGGAAGCGCTTCTCGGGGATCGGCTCGCTCTCAACCTTATCGATCAACGGACGCAGTATCTGATCACCAAACTCCCGCGCCTGCATCCGCAAGCCGAGCTGTTCTTTCGATAGCTCAAAATCAATCGGCATGTTCCCTCCACACCGCACATTTGGCCACAGCTCGTCTGGGAGCTTAGCCGAACGCATGGAGCGGCCGTAGTACCGGTCGATATGAAATCAATAGTACCAAGTCGCTGAACAACAGCGATACGCCGCTCAAATCACCCGCTCGAAGACTTATCTTTGTTACCGTCAGCGTGCTCGCTAGGACCGTAATCCCCCGCACCCCTCTCGCGCGGTGACGTCGGCCAGCTCCTCTTTCGAGCTGCACTACCTCCGCGAGTCGGGCGAACCTGTCTCCCCCTCGAATCAAATCCAAACGACAATCGGACCTCAATGACCGTCAGGTCAAATTGCGTCGCCGGTGGTCGTCTTTTTGCGGCGTGCCCGTCATGTCAGCGACGTGGCTCGGTGGCCACTAAGAAGTCCGGCTGCGTCCGTCGCCATTCGGTTAACTATGACGGAAGCTGGTTCGATAGTGCTGACCAGACCAGCCGCTTCGCCGAACCAGACGCCTGTGTTGTCAGGGTCGCCCTCGGAGAAGGCCTCTCTATAGCGAGGTCCCTCCACGACGATATTTTGTTCAAGCAAGCCCTCACGATCGTGCCAGCGCTGCGTGAAAGCATTACGACGAATTCTTGCCGTGAAGCCGCGAGGCCAAGGTATTTGACGCGCGATATCGGCGATCGTCGTGCGTATCGTTTCATCACCCGTCGCTTCAATGATAGCTTCGTGATGCCGTTTGCTCACAAGCGCCTCGTTCGAGGCCCACAAACGGGTTCCGACCAGAACACCATCTGCGCCCAGCATGAGTGCTGCGGCGAGGCCTCGTCCGTCGGCGATGCCGCCCGCCGCAAGCAACATTGAATTGGGTGAATGGGCGGCAAGGAGGTCAGCCGTCTCCGGAACGAAGGATAGCGTACCGCGAAGCGCTCCATGACCTCCCGCTTCGGCGCCCTGCGCCACCACGATGTCGGCACCGACGTCGATAGCATCCCAAACGTGATCGATATTTTGACACTGGCAAATAACCAGCGCGCCCGCTTTACGGATTTCGTCGACAAAGGGACGCGGATCACCAAAGGACAACATCACTGCTGCGGGATGGCGCTTCAGCACGTCCGTCAGCAACGACGGAGACTTTCGAAGCGACCAAGTGATGAAGCCGACGCCAACCCGCTGAGCTTCAGCGGCTTCAAACTGTTGGTCTAGCCAAGTTGAATCTCCATACCCGCCGCCGATCAACCCCAGGCCACCCGCTCTGCTAACTGCCGCGGCCAGCGCCCCACCCGCTGCTAAGTGCATCGGCGCAGATATGACCGGATGCCTAATATTAAGGGCTCTTGTAAGCCGGTTTGAGATGGCTGTCATTTTGGTTCTCTCGCTAAACCGAGCGATTGAGCCACCTATCTATCTTCTGCGCGCATTGGAATGGCCATTGACCGGCAGCTTCTGTTTCCGAAATCGGAACAGTCGGTGGTCGTGCAACATATGACATGACCCGATTGTCATCCGGCAGACGGTCCACATCTCATAATGGGCCACAGGCAAATCGCAGTCAGTCCGTAAATTCTCGACGGGCTGAGCGCACGCTTGCCACGATGTATGCATGCACCTCCGACACTCTGCGCGTATGATGGGTGTCGGGATGCGAAACCAGCCAATAGTTTCGCACGAATCGGACCTCAGGTAGCAGCCGCCTAAGCTCCGGAAACCGACGTGCGGCGTAGTCGTGCAGTATTCCCACGCCGTGGCCACCCCTCACCGCCTCCATCTGTGCCACCACGCTCCCGCACTCGTAGTGCCTGTTCATGAATTTTCCGAGCGCGGACGCGTAGTCGAGCGCTTGACTGTAGACGAAATCTTCGACATGTGTGACGAAGAGATGATCCGCGAGATCAGCCTGTTTCCTGATTGGTCCCAGGCGCTTCAGATAGCTCTCTGCGCCATAGACGCTGAGTGTGTAGTCGGTGAGCTTTTTGACAATGAGCCGGCCCTGCTTCGGGCGGTCCAGCGTGATCGCAATGTCCGCCTCCCGCCTCGACAGCGAGAATGTACGCGGCAGCGGAACAAGTTGAACGAGCAAGTCGCGATGTCGCGCGGCAAGCGCGCCAAGTTGGCTGGCAAGAAAGTAGTTCCCCAGTCCATCGGGAGCGCCGACGCGAACAGTGCCTGAGATCGCCTCCGACGATCTGCCAAGGTGAGCGCCGACTTGAAGGAATTCCGATTCAGCCCGCTCCGCTGCGGCAACGAGCGCCTCGCCTGCGCTTGTCAGGACGCAGCCCGTCGTACGTCGTTCGACCAACTGGGTTTTCAATTCCTGCTCGAGGGCGGTCAGTTGCCGAGCCACGGTCGCATGGTTCACGCCCAAACGCCGAGCGGCGCCGAGAATCTGACCCGTGCGGGCGACTTCCAGGAATATGCGGATACGATCCCAATCCATCGACTTCAATTTCCGCACAACAAAGTCCGCGATAGTTATCGTTGATGTGCAGACTTTAACATTTCATATCGGACTTATGGAAACAAGGAGGCGTGTGCGAGCCGCATCTTTCGCTCACTTCGAGACTGCTTCACGCCCTCGATGCCAGCAAATGAGCCGACGTCTCAGGCTGAGTTCGTTCTGGCCGCCGTCGCACAGAACCCGCGATGGTTCGCATCGTTGGTTGTCGGCCACCGCCCGCCTAGGTCCTCTACATCGAGTAGCGTCGAAGTTGCGCAAAGAGTGTCAGGGCAGCGCTTCAGAGCGCGGTTCAACGAACAGGCCTAGCGACCTAACCCGCCACAGCGGACTTTTGCACAAAGGTCCGCGAGAAACGGACATCGTCACAACGATGCGAACAACCGGAACAGAACTCGCGTAGCAATTTGGGCGGTGTTACCATGCCGCCGATAGAAGCAAGCCCAGCGGGGACGGTCATCCGATGAGTTATTCAGAATTGCCACTGACGCGTTACGCGATGAGCGGGGATGTAAGCGTCGCCTATCAGACCATGGGAGATGGTCCCATCGACATCATCGCCATCCCCGGCGCCATTTCGCACGTCGAGTTCTTGCATGAAATGCCAGGGTATACGGCGTTCTTGCAACGTCTTTCAAAATTCGCCCGCGTCATCACCTTTGACAAGCGTGGCCAGGGACTGTCGGACAGGATATCAGGCGCCCCCACGCTCGAAGAGCGCATGGATGACGTTCGAGCTGTTCTAGACTCCGTTGGCGCACAACGTGCTGCTCTGCTTGGCTTTTCCGAGGGTTGCGCAATGAGCGCAATGTTTGCCGCGTCCTATCCCGAGCGCGTATCACACCTCGCTTTGTTCGGATCGTTTGTCCGCTACCCGGAGCTTTTTCCGGACGCTGACCCACAGGTGATCGCTCAGGAGCAGATGAAATATTGGGGGACCGGGGCCCTGATGAAGGGTGTGATAGCCAGCAGGGCATCCGACCCTGAAGCGGTTGCGAAGTTTGCCAAATTTGAGCGCCTGTCGGCCAGCCCCGGCGCAATGAAGGCCATCCAGTTGTTGAACTTCCAGATCGACGTCGGTCATATCCTTCCAGCCGTGCGCGTCCCGACACTCGTGCTGCACCGGGCAGCCGACGCACTGGTCCCGGTCCAGTTGGGACGCGACTTCGCGGCGCAAATTCCCGGTGCCCAATATATCGAATATCCCGGCGGCGATCATGCATTCTGGTCGGGCGACGTAGAGGCATTGCTCGGCGACATCGAAGAGTTCATCACCGGGCATCGCGAGACTGAATCGGCCGATCTGGAGCGCATCCTGGCGACCGTGCTGTTCACCGACATCGTCGACTCAACTCGTCGCGCTGCCGAAATGGGCGATCAGAACTGGCGTCGGTTGTTGGACAGTCACGATCAGCTGGCGCGCCAGACGGTTGAAAGACACCGTGGCAACCTGATCAAGAACACCGGTGACGGTATTCTCGCCACCTTCGATGGACCCGGTCGCGCCGTACGTTGCGCGCTGGCATTTTCTGCCGCGGCCAAACAGATTGGCTTACTCCTGCGTTCGGGTCTGCACACTGGAGAAATCGAGGTCAGGGGCCGCGATATCGGTGGCATCGCGGTCCACGCCGCGGCCCGGGTAATGGCAAATTCCGGGCCCGAGGAAGTCCTCGTATCCCGCGTGGTCTCGGATCTCGTAGCGGGGGCAGGACTGAAGTTCGACAAACGCGGAGCATATGAGCTCAAAGGCATCCCCGGTCGATGGGATTTGTTTGCAGCCAGTACGTGAAGGGATAAGTTTCATCTGAGCTTAATGGGCGACAGCCTTGCATCTGCTCGTCGGGCCAAAGCCGGATGTGCCTCTAAGTCCACATTTGAACCCAGACGAATGATCCCAGGCTAGTATTCGACCGGCCCGCGCATGTTGATCGTCTCATGGCCGTTACTATTGCTTGGCGATTGCTGCCGCGCATGTTGGTGCTCATGAATTGGAGATCGAGAGCCAACGCCCGCGATCTAAGCGCATCCACCGCGCGACCAGGTCATGGTGACTTCGCTCGGGTTCTGGAGGTATTACTCAGATCCCCGCATACCACTCATACCCGCGATCTTCCCAATAGCCGCCGCGGCCGCCATGCAGGCCGGCGAGGCTCTGCACTAGCTCGATGCGCATGATGTATTTCGCCATCTTGTAGCCGAGCTGCCGCTCGAGGCGCAGCCGCAGCGGCGCGCCGTGGGGAACGGTCAGCGGCTTGCCGTTCATGTCATAGGCGAGGATCGTCTGCGGATGCGCAGCATCGATGAGGTCGATACTCTCATAGTAGCGGGTGCTCTCAGGATCGACGCTGAACTCGCCATCGTCCAGGGTATCGGCGCAATGGAACACGACAAAGCGCGCCTCTGGCTTGACGCCGCGCGCGACAAGATCTCCGCGAGCGGCACACCGGTCCATTTGCCGATGCAGCTCCAGCCCTCGACGCAATCATGCCGAGTGATCTGGGTGCGCGCGACAAGGCTGCGCAGCTCCTCGAGAGACAGCGACAATTCGCGCGCGACGAGGCCGTGAACTTTCAGGCGCCAATCGGCAAAATGTTTGTCAACGAGATTGAGGTAGTCCTCGTCCTGGGGGTCGGTTGAACCATTGGGACGAAACGCCGGAGAGATGTCGGCCTCACTGTATTCCGGCGCGAGCCGATGAACCCCAATGAGCAGGCGCTGCACCTTGTAGGTGAGGCTGTTTGCGGCATCGAGCAGCCAACGGAAACGCGGTGTACTCGCTACGCGGTCACAACCCGACAACGCGAGGCCGCCGATTGCGACAAGCGCCCGCAGTAAATCGCGGCGCCGCGGATGATCACGCGACATCGGTCATCCCCGGATTTCCGAGATCGTACCAACCGGTGACCATCGAGCGCAGATTGTTCCAGACACCCGAGACCAGCACCATCACGAGATGTACAAGGACGAAAAGCGCGAGGCTCGATGCGGCGAGAAAGTGGATCAGCCGCG
>Ga0207665_10001554_pt1 | contig 15460 bp, 18 predicted proteins | sample LARL112metaG_FD_184351 | JGI IMG/M metagenome (GOLD analysis project Ga0207665, IMG submission 184351) | Corn, switchgrass and miscanthus rhizosphere microbial communities from Kellogg Biological Station, Michigan, USA - LAR L11-2 metaG... | ecosystem: Host-associated > Plants > Roots >...
GAGCAGGTCTGGCGCCTGGCCGCAGCCGGCTGCCGCTACCTGCAGTTCGACGACACCAGCCTGGCATACCTGAACGACCCGGCGCAGCGTTCCATGATCGCTGAGCGCGGCGAGGACGCCGAGCACCTGCACCTGCGCTACATCCAGCAGATCAACGCCGCGCTCGCGGCCAGGCCCGCCGGGCTGTCGGTGACCACGCACATGTGCCGCGGCAACTTCCAGTCTTCCTGGGCGGCGGAGGGCGGCTACGACTTCGTCGCGGAGGCGCTGTTCGGCGAGCTGAACGTAGACGGCTTCTTCCTGGAGTACGACGACGCGCGGTCGGGCGGCTTCGAGCCGCTGCGGTTCGTTCCCCCGGGCAAGATGGTCGTGCTCGGCCTGGTCACCACCAAGCGGGGCGAGCTGGAGTCCAAGGACACCCTCAAGCGCCGGATCGACGAGGCGGCCAGGTACGTCCCGCTAGATCAGCTGTGCCTGTCGCCGCAGTGCGGCTTTTCCTCCACGGTCGAGGGGAACAAGCTGACCGCCGGGGAGCAGGCGGCCAAGCTCCGCCTGATCGTCGAGACCGCGGCCGAGGTCTGGGGCTGACCCCCGGCCTCAGCGGCGGATGTATACCGGGATGCCCTCGCGTGGCACGAGGCCCGGGAAGAACTGGGCGATGTCCATCGGAATCCGGACGCAGCCGTGCGAGACCGGCTGCAACGGCACGTCGGTGTCGCCGTGGATGGCGAAGCCGCCGTAGAAGAACACCGGGTTGTACAGGAGCCCGAGCGGCGCGGTGTGCCAGCCGTGCACCCGCCACTGGGTGTGGAAGTTGCCGGTCGGCGTGATCGCGCGGGAACACGAGCCCGCCGAGCAGTAGTAGTAACCGCCGCCCGAGGAAATGTGGCTGATCAGCACGATCTGGCCGTGGTGGTAGACGTAGAGCACCTCGTGCCGCAGGTCCACCTCGACCCGGAGCGGGGCGCCGTGGCGGATCAGCGGCCGCGGCGGGGCCGGGTGCGCGAGCCGCCAGTCCATGCGCTTGCCGATGACCCCCGTCACCGGGATCCGCTGGACTTCCTGGAACGCCCAGACCGCCTCGAGTGTGTCCGGGCCGAAGTTGCCGTCCCGCGGACCCGGATAGTACTTGAGCTGTGCGAGCCGTTCTTGCAGCCGCCTGACGTCCGCGCCGTGCATGCCTTCCCTGAGGGTACGCCCCGCTGGGGTGTAGCCGGAGGACTCTGTCGCTGGGACCGCCGCCTGGGCGGGTACCGTCAGCACGCCGGTCAGGGGAGCGGGCGGCATCAGCATCGCGGATGCTCCGGTGGCCGATGCCAGGGTCAGCACGGCGGTCAGTGCCGTGGCCCCCGCGGTAGCGACCGCGATGCCGGCCGCCCGCCTGATGACCGTCGGGTTGATGAGCTGCCTCACGAAGTACCCCCTCAGCCGGGCCATGTGGGCGGCAACCGGGCCGCGCTGGCGGCCGGTCCCGATGATCTCTACGGAGGGTGACAGAGTGACACATCGGCCGGCGCAAGGGAACTACCGCGCGGCGAGTCGCGTCAGCGTTAACTCGATCGCATAGTTGACTTTGCAGATCGAAATTAACTAAATTCAGCCCGGGCAACACGCTGCGGCCCGCACTAACCGGCATCCACCGACGAGGCAGGCCTGCGTACCGTTGTCATCCCGGCTTCCGTTCGGCAGTATCACGATCGTGCGGGGGAGCGGCCGACTGCCTGAGGAGCACGCATGACCTTCTGGAAGCCAGATCCGACCTTCTACCCGTCACCGAGGGACGCCGCGGCGGCGCCGCCGGAAAAGCTCGCCTACGTCGCGGCGCTGGCCTGGCCGGCCGACAAGCCGGACGCGCTGGCGGTGGTCGACGTCGACGCGTCCTCGGGCAGCTACGGTTCGGTGACCGGGTTCACCGAGTTGCCCGGCAGCATCGGAGACGAGGTGCACCACTTCGGCTGGAACATGTGCTCGAGCGCCCTGTGCCCGTACGCGCCGCACCCGCACACCGAGCGCCGTTACCTCGTGGTCCCCGGCCTGCGGTCGTCGCGCGTGTTCATCCTCGACACGAAGGAGCAGCCCGGCTCGCCCCAGGTGGTCAAGGTGCTCGAGCCGGCCGAGCTCATGAAGCGGGCGGGCTACTCGCGCCCGCACACCGTGCACTGCGGCCCGGAGGGCCTGTACATCTCGTGCCTCGGCGGCGGCGACGGCCAGGACGGCCCGGGCGGGGTGGCGCTGATGGATCACACCTCGTTCGAGGTGCTCGGCCGGTGGGAAGTGGACCGCGGCGACCAGTACCTGGCCTACGACATGTGGTGGCACATCGCGCACGACGTCGCGGTCACCTCGGAGTGGGGCACCCCGTCGATGATCGAGGACGGCATCGTCCCCGAGCTGCTGCTCGGCCGCAAGTACGGCCACCGGCTGCACTTCTGGGACCTGCGCAAGCGCAGCCACGTGCAGACCGTGGACCTGGGCGACGAGTACCAGATGACGCTCGAGCTGCGGCCGGCGCACGACCCGACGAAAAAGTACGGCTTCGTCGGCGTGGTCGTGAGCGTGGAGGACCTGTCGGCCTCGATCTGGCTGTGGCACGAGGACCCGGCCAAGTCCGGCGACGCCCGCTGGGCCGCAACCAAGGTCATCACGATCCCGGCCGAGCCCGCGCCCGCCGAGCAGCTGCCCCCGCTGCTGCAGGGCTTCGGCGCGGTGCCGCCGCTGGTCACCGACATCGACTTGTCGGTGGACGACCGCTTCCTCTACGTGTCCTGCTGGGGGACCGGCGAGCTCAAGCAGTACGACGTCACCGACCCGTTCCATCCGCGGGAGACCGGATCCGTGCGGATCGGCGGGATCACCGGCCGCGTCGCGCACCCCTCGCGACCGGACCAGCCGTTGCGCGGCGGCCCGCAGATGGTCGAGGTGAGCCGGGACGGCGAGCGGGTGTACTTCACCAACTCGCTGTACGGCGCGTGGGACGAGCAGTTCTACCCCGAGGGCGTGGGCGCCTGGATGGCCAAGCTCGACGTGGCCAGCGGCGGGGGGATCGCGTTCGACGAGCGGTTCTTCCCCGCCGGCGACGCGTTCCGCGGCCGCCGGGTGCACCAGGTCAGGCTGCAGGGCGGCGACGCCTCCAGCGACTCGTACTGCTACCCGTGACGCGCTGACGTGTCCTGGGGTCAGCTGATCGCGCTGGCCCTGCTCGGGGTGTTCCATGGGATCGATCCCGGCATGGGCTGGCTGTTCGCCGTGTCGTTCGGGCTGCAGGAGCGGAGCCGGCGCGCCGTGGTGCGCTCGCTGCCGCCGATCGCGCTCGGTCACGAGGCCGCCATCGCCATCATGATCGTGGTGCTGACCATCACCAGCTCGGTGTTCGCCTCGAAGGCGGTGGCACTCGTCGGCGGACTGATCCTGCTGGCCTTCGGCTTCTGGTCGATCCGCCGTAAGCAGCACGTCCGGTGGGTCGGGATGCGGCTCAGCCGGTGGCAGCTCGCGGGCTGGTCGTTCGTCATGTCCTCGGCGCACGGGGCGGGCCTGATGCTGATGACGGTCTTCGCGTTCTCGATGAGCGACGGGGTCAGCCCCCTTGATATACCTCGCTACGGTGTGCTGCACGCGGTGGCCATCGGCCTGCTGGCGATGGCCGTGCACGTGGGTGCGATGATCATCACCTGCGGTGTCGTCGCGCTGGCCGTGTACGAGGTGCTCGGGTTGCGCGTGCTGCGCAGCCTGTGGGTCAATCTGGACAAGGTGTGGGCGTTCGCCCTGGTGGGCGCAGGAGTGCTCACCCTGCTGAGTGTCTGAAACCGGAAAGGAAACCGCTCATGTCCGCTACCGATGAATACCTGGCCAACAACGAGCGCTACGCGGAGGGGTTCAACGGCCCGCTGCCGATGCCGCCGGCCAAGAACGCGGCCGTTGTCGCCTGCATGGATGCCAGGATGAACGTCTACGGCCTCCTCGGGCTGGCCGAGGGCGAGTCGCACGTCATCCGCAACGCCGGCGGAGTGGTCACCGACGACGCGATCCGCTCGCTCGCCATCAGCCAGCGCCTGCTCGGCACGCGCGAGATCATCTTGATCCATCACACCGACTGCGGGATGCTCACGTTCAGCGACGACGACTTCAAGGCCAGCATCCACGAGGACACCGGTATCAAGCCGCAATGGGCGGCGGAGTCGTTCAGTGATCTCGACACCGACGTCCGGCAGTCCATCGCGCGGATCAAGGCCAGCCCGTTCATCCCGCACACCGACCAGGTCCGCGGGTTTGTGTTCGACGTTGGGACCGGACGGCTTCGCGAGGTGAACTAGCGGGCGGCGCCGCCTACCATTCCCAGGCGAATCCGACCACCGCCCGTTCGACGGCATCGAGGTACTTGCGGGCCGAGAGCTCCTCGTCCAGTTCCATGGTCTCGCGCTCGACGAAGTCGGCATGCCCGTCGCGGTAGTCCCGCCACTGAGCCCACCACAGTCGCCGGGGCTGCTTGCGCGGGTGGAACTCGACCCGCATGTCCAGGTGCTCGACACGCTGATGCGTGGCCCGGCGGAACTCGGCCGGCGGAGGCTCGGAGTAGCGGAACAGCGTCCAGTAGTCCAGGAAGTGCTCTTCGCCGTACCCCAGGGGGTGCGGGAACACGATGTCCACCGCGTAGTACGTGTCGATCGGGTAGATCGCCGAGGGCGCGCCGCCGCGCCTGACCCGGATGTCCACCTCCCGCGTGTTCAGCCCGTACCGGTAGCTTTCCAGGCCTTCGGTCAGCGAGAAGATCGTCTGCTGGGTGTGGTGCCGGACCGGCAGGCCGGCCGCGCCGATGAAGTGGTGCTCGAAGAGCAGCCTGGTCAGGTGGTCTGGCGGCCGGATACTGGCCGCCGGTCCCGGCGGCGGCAGGTTCCCGACGATGATCGTAGGTGCGATGTCGGCCCGGTACAGCTCGTACACCCGCTGCGCGTCGTACGCCGACAGCTCGAAGCCTTCCACCAGCCAGCGCAGCGTCTCCAGGCTCAGATCCTGATCGCTGAGCGCCCGGCTTACCCGGTCTTTGAGCTTGCGAGGCAACTGGAGGTCCGCCTCGCTGCGCTCGCCCGTGTCCCACAGGTGCTGCGCGACGACCTGGCACACGGCCGACTGATTGATCACCCCCGGCGTGATGTCGTGGGCGTACGCCTCCCACCGGCGGCGGTACGTACCCTGCCTGAGCAGGAGCGCCCGCATGTGCCGGGCCGCGGCCCGCTGACCGCCTGTCTGCCTCTCGCTCGGGGGCATGGAGAACTCCGGTGTCGTGCGACAGCTTGCGACAGCTAACTCATAGACTCCCTCTGGTCGCGCCGAAACCCCGGACGCTGTTACCACATGAATACCACGGGTAGCAGGCGGAAAGGGCGTAGCGCAGCACGGCGGGAGGGCAGGCGTCAGCGCTTAACGGCGGGGGGCTGAAGCGGTGCCGGGTCAGGCAGCCTGACCCGGCACCGCTTCGCATTCGCCGCCGGTGCCCCGCAGCAGCGCGCCGCGGCGCGCGAGCCGGCCGGCAGATCACGCCCCGGAGTGCAGGATGACGCCGCGGATGTTCTTGCCGTCCAGCAGGTCCTGGTAGCCCTGGTTGACCTCGTCCAGCGTGTAGGTAGCGGTGATGAGCTCGTCCAGCTTCAGGTCGCCGGCCCGGTACAACTCGACCATCCGCGGGATGTCGTGGAACGGGTCGCCGGAGCCGAACAGGCTGCCCTGGATGCGCTTCTCGAACAGCGTCAGGATCGCGCCGGACAGCTGGATCGTGTCCTTCGCCGGGTCGGCCAGCCCGGTCACCACCACCGTGCCGCCCTTGCGTATCGCGGCGAACGCGCTGGTGACGACCTCGGCCGTCACGATGCCGACGGTGACGATGGCCTTGTCGGCGCCGACCCCCCGGGTCAGCTGAAGGATCAGCTCATGCGCCTGCTCGGCGGTCTCGCAGCTGTGCGTGGCACCGAACTGCTCGGCGGCCTCCCGCTTGTTGACCAGCGGGTCGATCGCCACCACGTTGCGCGCCCCGGCCAGCGCGGCTCCCTGCACGGCGTTGATGCCGATGCCGCCGACGCCGTAGATGGCGATCGTGTCGCCGGGCTCGGTCGCGGCGGCGTGCACCGCGGAGCCGAAGCCTGTGGGCACCCCGCAGCCGATCAGGACCACCTTGTCCAGCGGCAGGTCGTCGTCCACTTTGATGGCCGAGTGCTCCGAGATCGTGGCCCGCTCGGAGAACGTGCCGAGCATGCACATGCCGCCGATGTCCTCGCCGCCCTGGTGGAACCGGAAGCTGCCTTCCGGCATCGCGCCGTCCAGCAGGCCGGCGCCGAGGTCGCACAGGTTCGACATGCCGGTCGAGCACCACCGGCAGTGCCCGCACACCGGCAGGAACGAGCAGACGACGTGATCACCTGGCTTCAGCCGCGTGACGCCCGGCCCGACCTCCTCGATGATCCCGGCGCCTTCGTGCCCGCCGACGATCGGGAAGCGGGGCGCCAGGTCGCCGTTGCGCAGGTGCTCGTCGGAACGGCACAGCCCGGCGGCCACGAAGCGGATCAGCACCTCGCCGGCCTTCGGCCCGTCCAGGTCGATCTCGGTGACCTCGAAGTCCTGTCCCACCCCGCGCAGTACGGCGGCCCTGGTTTTCATCGGCGCTCCTGATTCCCGGCCCGGACGGCTGGCGGTCGGCGTGCCAGCGCTTCAACGATAAACCGTTAAGACCGAGCATCAGGCTCGCTATTGCACTACCAATGCTTCGCCTTAACGGGCCGGGTTGGAGCGCGGCGGCGCCGCAAAGAGCGTGGGCTACGGGGTGATGATGCCGGCGTCGTGGGCGATCAGGCCAGCCTGGGTGCGGTTCGCGCAGCCCAGCTTGTCCAGCATTCGCGACACGTAGCCCTTGATCGTGGCCTCGGACAGGTACAGCCGCGCCGCGATCTGCGCGTTGGACAGGCCCTCGCCGAGGCAGCCGAGTACCTCGACCTCGCGCTCGGTCAGCGATCCGACCACCTTGCGCGCGCGTTCACGCGCCGACGAGCCGTCGGCCGAGGCCGCGATCAGCCGACGGGCGGCGGCCGGGGACAGCACCGTGTGCCCTTCGGCGGCCACTTGGACCAGCCCGATCAGGTCCTCCGGCGGCGTGGACTTGACCAGGAACCCGGCCGCGCCGGCCCGCAGCGCGCGCAGCACGTACTGGTCGGCGTCGAAGGTGGTGAGCACGACCACGGGCGGAGGGCTGCCCAGCTCGCCGATCCGCTCGATCGCGGTGATCCCGTCCATGACCGGCATGCGCAGGTCCATGAGCACCACGTCCGGCCGGGTGCGTACCACCGCCTCGACGCCGGCCGACCCGTCGTGCGCCTCGGCCACGACCTCGATCGTGCCGGCCGAGCCGAGGATTGTCCGCAGGTGCGCGCACACCATCGGCTCGTCGTCCACCACGACCACCCGCAGCACGGTCACGCCGCCGGTTCCGCCGTGCGTATGTACGCGGGCAGCGTGGCCTCGACGCGGAACCCGCCGTCCGGCTCGGGTCCGGCGCGCAGCGTGCCGTGCACGAGCTCGATGCGCTGCCGCAGGTGAGCCAGGCCCAGGCCGGAGCCCGTGCCGGCCAGAGCGCCACGCTGGCCGGTTGGCGCCGTGTTGCGGATCGAGACCCGTATCCGCGCCTCGTCGTACTCCACCCGCACCATCGCCCGCGCGCCGGGGGCGTGCTTGCGCACGTTGGTCAGCGCCTCCCGCACGATGCGGTACGCGGTGCGCCTGACCACCGGCGAGGCGAGCGCCGGGTCGCCCACCTCGACCAGCTCGGCCGGGCTGCCCACCGCGGTGGACTCCGCGACCAGCACGGCGAAATCCGAGGCCGAGGGCGACTCGTCTCCATCCGGCTCGGTGCGCAGGATGCCGACCAGATCGCGCAGCTCGTCCAGCGCCTGGCAGCCGGCCGCGCGCAGCTCCTCCGCCGACCGCCGGGTCGGCTCGTCGGGCGCGGTCATCTGCAGCGCGCCGGCCTGCAGCACCATCAGGCTCACCCGGTGCGTCACGATGTCGTGCATCTCGCCGGCCAGCCGGGCCCGCTCCTCGGCGCGGGCCTGCCCGGCCAGCAGATGCCGTTCCCGTTCGGCCCGCTCGGCCCGCTCGGTGAGCGCCTGCACCAGCCTCCGGCGGGCCTCGAAGTACAGCGCCAGCAGCGGACCCAGCGCCACCCGGAGGATCGCGATCGCGATGATCGCGATCGACGGCTGCCACGGCCGCGCGACGATGACGGTGAGCAGGGCGATCGCGATGATCGCAGTGCGCTGGTTCCCCCGGGTCCGGCCGCATTCCAGCGGGGCGTACGCCGCGAGCGTGGTACCGAAAGGCGCCCACACGTTCCCGTCGTGCGCCGGCGTCAGCACGCCCGCGGGCGAGATAAGCAGCGTGACAGCCAGCGTGAACGCGGACAGGATGCCGATCACGGCGTACGGCGCCCGGCGCCGGGCGGCCAGCGAGGAGCAGGCTGCCGCCTGCAGGCCCAGCAGGACCCAGGCCAGCGTGCCCGGATGCGCCGGCCACCACGAGTTGCCCGCCAGCGTCGCCCCGGTGTCGAGCAGCACGAAGAAGACCGCGATCGCGATGTCTACGGCGACCCGGTGCCGCCAGTACCAGCGCCCGACGTTCACGCCGCTTACGGTATGTCAACTGCGCCCGCGCAGCCTAAGGAGTAAACCTTCGGCGGGGCGGAAACCTACGAAAGTCGCACGCCGCCCCGCAGGCCCCGTCCTTCGTCGGGCCACGACCAGACTGGCTGCCCTGCCGCCCGGCATCCCCGCTGCCCTGCAATGGGATGCATGCAGACGAAGCCAGAACACACAGCAGCAACGCCCCAGCTAGGCCGGTACGAGATCGACACCAGCTCCTCGACGGTCAGGTTCCGCACCCGGCACCTGTTCGGTCTCGGGCCGGTCCGCGGCAGCTTCGCGATCCGGTCCGGGACGGTCGACATCGCCGAGCCGGTGGCCGGCTCGCGGATCCGCGCCGAGATCGACGCGGCGAGCTTCCGCACCCGCAACCCGGCCCGGGACACGGCCGTGCGGTCGGCGCGGTTCCTGGACGCCGGCACCCACCCCGTCATGACTTTTGCCTCCGAACGGACGGATGGCTCGACCCTCACCGGCACGCTGACCGTCCGCGGCGTCGCCCAGCCCGTCACCCTGTCCATCGAGCAGTCCGCCGTGGCCGCGGGGTCGTTCACCGCCCGGGCCAGCACGCGCATCGACCGCACGGAGTTCGGGGTCACCGCACTGCGCGGTCTGGCCGGGCGCTATCTCGACCTGACCCTGGAGGTCCGGTGCCTGCGCAAGTGACCGCCAGCCACGCGGACATCGCCGGGTACGACGCGAGCCGGGCCGCGGTGCTCGGCTCGCTCACCGGCACCGTGCTCGAGATCGGCGCCGGAGCCGGGGCGAACTTCAGGTACTTCCGGCCGGATATCCACTGGCTCGGCCTCGAGCCGGACCAGCGTCGGCGGCGGGACCTGGCCGTCGCGGCCGTGGCGCACGGGCAGGATGCCCCGGTCATCGCGGCGGCGGCCGAGCAGATACCGCTCGCCGACGCCAGCGTGGACGCGGTGGCCGCGACCCTCGTGCTGTGCTCAGTAGCCGACCAGGACCAGGTGCTGGCCGAGGTCAGGCGGGTACTGCGGCCGGGCGGGAGGTTCGCCTTCTTCGAGCACGTCGCCGCGCCCCCGGGGACCTGGTCGCGCCGGCTGCAGCGCTGGGTGGCGCCGTTCACGCGCCGCCTCGACGCCGGCTGCGACCCCGGCCGGGAGACCTGGCGGGCCATCAGGGCGGCCGGCTTCCGGCAGGTGTACGCACGCCACTACTCACGCCGGGCCGTTCTCGGCATCTACAGCCCCTGCCTGGGCGGAGTCGCTCATGTCTAGCGCGGTGGTAGTGCCCTACGGTCCCTGCCTGGACGGGGTCGCTCATGTCTAGCGCGGTGGTAGTAGCGGGGCTGGACAAGAACTACGGCTCGGTGCGGGCCGTCCGCGACGTGAGCTTCACGGTTGCGCGGGGGGAGATCTTCGCGCTGCTCGGCCCGAACGGCGCGGGCAAGACCACCACGCTGGAGGTCCTGGAGGGATTCCGCACCCGGGACGCCGGCCGGGCCGAGGTGCTCGGCATCGATCCCGGCGCCCGGGCCACGGCCCGGGCGCTGCGCGAGCGGGTCGGGCTGGTGCTGCAGGACATCGCGGTCGAGCCGTACCTGACCGTCCGTGAGACCGTCGCCCGCAACGCCGGTTACTACCCGGCGCCGCGCGACGTCGACGAGGTCATCGCCCTGGCCGGCCTGGCCGGCCAGGCGCGGCAGAAGGTGCGGGTCCTGTCCGGCGGGCAACAGCGGCGGCTGGACCTGGCGCTGGGCATGATCGGCAATCCCGAGTTGCTGTTCCTGGACGAGCCGACCACCGGCTTCGACCCGAGCGCGCGCCGCGGCGCGTGGCAGATCGTGCGCGCCCTGCGGGAGGCGGGGACCACGATCGTGCTCACCACGCATTACATGGACGAGGCGCAGGCGCTGGCCGACCGGGTGGCGGTGATGGCCGGCGGCCAGATCGTCGCCCAAGGCACCCCGTCGGCGATCGGCGGGCGCGACACCGCGCGGACGCGGATCCGGTTCGCGCTGCCCCGCGGGAGCACGCTCGGCGACCTGCCGGCCGCGGCGGTGCCGGGCGACGACGGCCTGGTCACGGTGCAGACCACCGAGCCGACCCAGACGCTGCACCGGCTCACCGGATGGGCGCTGGGCCGCGGCACGGTCCTGGACCGGCTCACCGTGGACCGGCCCAGTTTGGAGGACGTCTACCTGCGCCTGACCGGCGATGACGAGCCGGCCCCGGTGCTGGAAGGGAGCACCCGATGACCGCCGTCACCACCCCGGGCCGGCGTCGTGACCTCGCGCTGCTGTGGCATCAGGTCCGCTACGAGCAGCTGTCATTCTGGCGTAATCCGCAGAGCGCGTTCTTCACGTTCGTCTTCCCCGTCGTGATCATCGTGCTCTTCGGCGCGCTGTTCGGCCACGGCGCGGGGAGCTCGTACTTCTACGGCCTGCCGGCGCTGCAGTATTACGTGCCGACGATCGCCGCGGTATCGGTGCTGGGCTCCTGTTACAGCCAGCTGGCCATCGTGCTCGCGCTGCGCCGGCAGAACGGCATACTCAAGCGGGTGCGCGGCACGCCGCTGCCGGCCTGGGCCTATTTCCTCGGCCTGCTGGCGCACTGCGTCATGGTCAGCGTGATCGACGTCGCGCTGATCGTCGGCGTCGGCCGCCTGTACGGCGTGCCGCTGCCCGGCAACTGGGCAGCCATCGCGGTGGCTTTGCTGCTCGGCGCGGCCAGCTTCTGCGCGCTGGGCGTCGCGGTGGCCTCGCTGATCCGCAACGCCGAGGCCGCGCCGCCGGTGGTGCAGCTCGTCCTGTTCCCGCTGATATTCGTGTCCGGCACGTATTTCCCGATTCACTCCGCGATGCTCAACCGGATCGCCGGCGCCCTGCCTGTGCGCCCGTTCAACCAGGCGTTGCTCGGCCCGTTCGCCCATCACGCCGGGCTCGACTGGAAGAGCCTCGGCGTGCTGCTGGCCTGGGGCGCGGTCGGGGCGCTCGTCGCCATCCGCCGCTTCCGCTGGGACCCCAGGCCGCAATAGCCGGCCGGGCGCGGGCCGGGCAGCCCCGGCCCGTGGCCTTACCAGGCGATCGCCGCGTCCACCACCCAGCGGGCGTTCAGCGGCGTCAGCCGCCCGGTAGCCAGGTCCAGCCTGGCCAGCCGGGTCGGGCCATCGCGCAGGGCGTACTCGATCATCAGGAACCGGCCGGTCGGATCGGGGGCCACGGCGGCGGGCGTGCCCTGCGTCCCCGGCAGGCTGCGCACCAGGCTGGTCCGCCCGGTGGCGAGGTCGAACGCCCGCAGCTGCCAGCCTCGCCAGGTCGGTTTATCGTGCCGGACGCGGAACGTGTCGAAGTACACCGTCTTGCCATCCGGGGCCACCTCGAGGCCGCCGAGGACGACCGAAGGGCCGAACTCGCCGCTGCGCGCTACGACGCGACCCCGCCGTACCAGGCTTCCTGGCGGCGCGTTCGTACGCAGCACCCGGTCGCAGAAGGCGACCAGATGCCCGCCGGCGCTGAGTGATACATCCCCGGTGCAGTCCTGGAAAGGCTGGCCTGCGCTGGCCGTGCCTACGCCGAAGGTCCACCGTCTCATCTGCCCGGTGGCGGTGTTCACCACGGCCAGGTACGCCTTGCGCGGCTGGCCGCACGCCAAGGTGGCGTAGGCGATCGTCCGGCCGTCCCTGGCCAGGGCCATGTCCCACGGCGACCCGATGACTCCGGGGACCGACGCGAAACGGGTCAGGGTGGTCGGCCTGCCCCGCGCGCTCACCCTGAACCGGTACAGCGAGGTGCGGCACGCGGCCGTCCGCGCGGCCGCCACGAACGTCCGGCCGTCACCGGTGGCCACGCCGGTCAGTTCGGTCGCCCGGAACGGCAGCCTGATCGTCGCCCCGCGCGTCCCCGTCGTCGCGTTGACCACGACCATGGACGGGTGCAAGGACCAGTTCAGCGCGACGAAGAAGGCCGGCGTGCCGCGGCCGGCCGCCGCGGTCTGCGGCGGCCCGCTGCGATCGGGCGCCGGGCGCGGCAGCAGAACGGACGCGCCGATCGCCACCGCGGCGACGGCGGCGGCCGCGGCGAGCGGGATCAGCAGTCGGCCCCGGGCCGGCCAGCGCCTGGGCCGCCGGGCGCGGGGCGGGTCATCGTCACGCAGGCCGCGGACCCCCTCCGCGAGCACCGTCTCGGGCCGGACCGTCTCCGCGGCGGCGCGGTAGGCATCGCGCAGCCTGTCTTCCACCGTGTTCACGGTTCCTCCTTCAGCGCGCGGGCGAGCGCGGCCCGCGCCCGAGCCGCGGTGGACGACACGGTGCCCCGGCTGACCCCGAGCGCCGCGGCGATCTCGTCGTCCGGCAGATCCAGGTAGTAGCGCAGGGCCAGCACCTCCCGGGAGCGGCGCGGCAGCCTGGCCACGGCGAGCAGCACTTCCTGGCGCGCCTCGCCGTCGATCACCGCGGACTCGGCCGACCACACCGCGGGCTCGTGCGGACTCCGCCGCAGCAGCGCGCGCCTGCGCGCCCGCAGCACCGACCGGGCTCCGTTGATGACCGACGCGCGCAGGTAGGGGAGTGCCTTGTCGCGGTCCCTCAGCCCCGGCAGGCCCCGGTACAGCCGGAGGAACGCATCCTGCACCACGTCCTCGGCGCTCGGCTGATCACCGAGCAGCAGCACCGCCACCCGGACCAGGCTGACCGCGTGCGCGCGGAACATCTCGTCGACGAAGTCGTCTGCGGACGGCGCGGGCTGGCTGGCCTTGCCCAGCGAGTCGGCCGTGTTCGTCGCCATACACCTAAGACGCTTAGCCGGCCGTTCTTGCTGAGCATTTCCGATGATGATTTGCGCGGGTCGCTGCTACCGCCTCATGGGCGGGAAATTCCGGCGCCGTCCTACCGGACCGCCGTGCGGGCGGGCTGTCGTGCGCGGGCGGGCTCCCGGCTGATCAGCCGGGCTGGCCAGCTGCCGACCCGGCCGAACGGCACGACCAGCGCCGGTACCAGCAGCGACCGGACGACGAACGTGTCGATCACGATCCCGAGCACCTTGGCCGCGACGACGGCGCGGGCGCGGCTATCGCCGCCCGGTGAACATGCCGTGCAGGGTGGCGATGCCTTCCGCGCTGGCCGAGCGCACGTCGAGCACGATCTGCCCGGAGTCGGCCCGCACCGTCCAGGCGGCCCAGGGGCAGCACTCGTTCTCTATGGCCGCGAGCGCACGCAGCTCCTCCTCGGCGCCCGGCTCGCGGCGGAAGCAGAGGCGCAGGCCGTCAGCGGTCTCGGCTCGTCCGGTCATCGCCCGGGCCGCGAGTTGCTCCCACCGGGAGCGCTGAGCCGCCAGGTCCGCGGAGCTGAGGGTGCAGGCCACCGCGACCGGGTCGCCCTGCCTGCCGGTTCCGGCGTCGTGCACGGTCATGGTCACGCCTCCTGGCAACAGCTTGCCACCCGCGGCATCGGAAATGAGAATGGCCTGGCGAGACCACACCCGTACCGACCGAGGAACTGGTTATGCGGAAATCGCCCTGGTTCGGTGCCCGCGGGTCCGCGCGCAGGCAGAGCTGGCTGCGGCGCCTGGTCATGCCCACCGGGCATGACGACCCGCAGATCGATGAACTGAAGAGGGTCGCCGCCGCAGACGTCGCGGAACTTGAGGAAGACGACAGGCATTTCGACCCGGACGGGCCGGGAGACGATCGGGATGAGCTGTGAGACCGGCGTCACTCTCCGCGGGTGATCCGCTCCGCGGTCACGCCGACGATGGTGTGCCCGTAGCGCACCGCTGTCATCGCTTCCCGTCCGCCGGGGAGCCGCGGGAAGCGAGAGGACGGTCATGGACGTCGGGCCGGTAGAGCTGATCGTGCTCCAGTTTCCTCGCCAGCAGGCTGATCCCGCGGTGGTCGGCGTGCTGGCGGACGTGGTGTCGCGCGGCTACGCGGCCGTGCTGGACCTGGTGTTCGTCGCCCTCACCCCAGACGGGTCACTGCGGGTCACCGATGCCCATGACAACCTGCACAGCGTCGGCCTGGGCGGCCTTCAGCCCGGTGCGCAGCCGTTGATCAGCCGCGATGACCTGGACCTGATGCGCGATTCGCTGCGCCCCGGCACTTCGGCGGCGGTGATCGCGTACGAGCACCGCTGGCCGCAGCGCCTGGCCGCCGCGGCCAGGGACGCCGGCGGCCAGCTGGCCCTGCACGTACAGGTCCCGCGCGACGCCCTGGCAGCGGCCGTCGCGGCCGCGGTCCCGTAACGGGAGGAAGGCTGTCATGCCCCTGGTCAGGTACGGGCTTCCCGGGCTGCTCGGCTCCATCGCCGGCAGCAACGTGGTCGCGGCGAGCGCGCCAGTGGCGGCGGCCATCAACCGCCGGGCGGCGCGGCACGCTCAGCAGCAGCAGCATTCCGCCGCGTACACCGAAGCGGAGCAAGCGGTGGCGGCGGCCGAAGCCGAGGCGGCGGCCGCCGAGCAGGCCGCTCAGCAGTACGCCAGGTTCGGGCCGGTGCCGCCGCAGCCGGCCGCCGGCCAGGACGACGTGGTCAGCAGGCTGGACGACCTGGCCAGGCTGCGCGACGCGGGTGTCCTGAGCGCGGCGGAATTCGAGGCGGCCAAGGGCAAGCTGCTCGGCCCCTGACCACGGCGGGCGGCCTAGGCGACCTCGGCCGGGCCCGGCCGCATCGGGGGGCCACCGCCGGGCGGCCGCGCGGCGAGCATCTGCCGGTACGGGCCATCCGTGCGCACGAGTTCTCGGTGCGTGCCGCGCTGGGTCACCTTGCCCCGGTCCAGCACGATGATCTCGTCCAGAGCATCGAGCCCGTCCAGTTCGTGAGTGATC
>Ga0207665_10001556_pt1 | contig 15453 bp, 10 predicted proteins | sample LARL112metaG_FD_184351 | JGI IMG/M metagenome (GOLD analysis project Ga0207665, IMG submission 184351) | Corn, switchgrass and miscanthus rhizosphere microbial communities from Kellogg Biological Station, Michigan, USA - LAR L11-2 metaG... | ecosystem: Host-associated > Plants > Roots >...
CGCGACACCTTCCTCAACAACGGTTACCAGTCCATCCCGGTGGTGGTGTTCTTCGACAAGGACTGGAACGAGATCGGCCGCTGGATGGAGCGCGCCCACGGCGCCACCGGCGCGGCCACCGGCATCCGGGCCCGCACGCTGGGCGCGGTGCCCCAGGGCGCGTCCAAGGAGCAGCAGGACGCGGCGATGAACGAGTTCCGCAAGCAGGTCCAGGCCGAGTACGACAAGCCGGGCGGGGCCCTCTGGCGCGCCGCCGCCGCGGAGGTGAAGCTCCTGCTCGAAGCCCGCGCCAAGAAGTAGCGGGCGACCCATGCGCCCACGGAGGCCTCGATGACGGTCAAGCTCGGCATGTTCACCATGCCGTTCCACCATCCGGACCGCGAGTACTCGGCCATCCTGGAAGAGGACCAGGAGGCCATCGTCCTGGCGGACCGGCTGGGCTTCACCGAGGCCTTCGTGGGCGAGCATTTCTCGTCGTGGAGCGAGCGCATCACCTCGCCCCTCATCTTCTTCGCCACCCTGATCCCGCGCACCACCCAGATCCGCTTCGGCACCGGGGTCATCAACCTGCCCCAGCTGCATCCGGCCACGGTCGCCGCGCACGCCGCGATGTTCGACCAGCTCTGCCGCGGCCGCTTCATCATGGGCATCGGCCCCGGCGGCCTGGTGAGCGACCTCGAGATGTTCGACGTGGGCCAGGCCGAGTTGCGGCCGCAGATGGTCGTCGAGTCCATCGAGACCGTGCTCAAGCTCTGGGCCCAGGACCCGCCCTACGAGATCGACGGCCGCTTCTGGAAGATCTCGCTGAAGAACGGCGTCTGGCCCGAGTTCAAGGTGGGCTACGTGCCGCGGCCCTACCAGAAGCCCCATCCGCCCATCGCGCTCTCGCTGCTCACCCCCAACTCGAGCAGCGCGGCCACCGCGGGAGAGCGCGGCTGGATCCCGGTGTCCGGCCAGTTCTTCCACCGCCGCTATCTCAAGGGCCACTGGGAGAAGTACGTGGAGGGCTGCGAGCGGGCCGGGCGGCGGCCCGATCCGAACATCTGGCGCGTGTCGCGCAGCGTGCTGGTCACCGAGAGCGACGCGGAGGCCGAGGAGTACCTCGCGGACCCGGACAACGGGCTCTCGTTCTACTACCACTTCTTCCACCACAGCTTCTCGAAGGGCCGCAAGGCGCTCTTCATGCTGAAGCCGGATCTGCTGATCCCCGACGAGGACGTCACCGAGGACATGATCAAGCGGGCCCTCGTCATCGCGGGCAGCCCGCGCCGGGTGCTCGAGCAGCTGGTGGCCCTCCGCGAGGAGGCCGGTCACTTCGGCACCCTGCTCATGGGCGGCCACGACTGGGACCGCCCCGCGCTGTGGCGCCGCTCGATGGAGCTGCTCGCGACCGAGGTCATGCCGAAGTTCTCGCAGCACGCGACCGCGCCGCGCCCGTGAAGGTCGCCACCTGGCGGGGGGGACTCCGTTTCACTGTAGACGAGGCGCCGGATCCGACCGCCGGCCCGGGGCAGGTGGTGGTCGACGTGACCGCGGCCGGCATCTGCGGCACCGACGTGCACGCCACCCAGGGCCTGTTCCCCTGGACGCCACCGATGGTGATGGGCCACGAGTACTCGGGGGTGGTGCGCGAGGTCGGCCGCGGCGTCAACCGGCGGCTCATCGGCCGGGCGGTCGCCTGCGAGCCCTCCTACGGCTGCGGCGCGTGCCTGCACTGCCAGCAGGGCCGGATCAGCCAGTGCGCGAAGGCCACCCGGGTGGGCGGCTTCGCGGAGCGCGCCGCGCTCCCCGCGCACTGCGTGCACCCGCTGCCGAAGGGGCTCGACGCGGTCACCGCCGCCCTCGCCGAGCCCGCGTCCTGCTGCCTCTCCGGGCTCGAGATGTTCACGATGCCGCGCGCCGCCACCGTGGTGGTCATGGGCGGTGGGATCATGGGTCTCCTCACCATGGTGCTGGCCCGCCGTCGGGGCGCCGCGCGCCTCATCCTCTCCGATCCGCTTGAGGAGCGGCGGCAGCTCGCCCGCAAGCTCGGCGCGCGCGTGGTGGTGGATCCGACCCGCGAGAGCCTGCCCGAGCGCGTGATGGCCCTCACCGGCGGCCGCGGGGCGGAGGTGGTGTGCGAGGCGGTGGGCAAGCCCGAGCTGGTCGCCGAGGCCTTCTCGATGGTGCGGCCGACCGGAGTGCTCCAGCTGGTCGGGGTCAACCCGAAGGGCAGCCGGATGCCGATCGATCTCTTCGACGTTCACTTCCGCGAGGTCCGCGTCCACGGCGCCTACGGGCGCGGTACCGCCTTCCGCCGCGTCCTCGCCCTCCTGCCGAAGCTCGGGGTGAAGCGGCTCGTCGGCGCGAAGTTCCCGCTCGAGCGTATCGAGGAGGCCTTCGCCCACGCCACCGCCGGGCGCGGCGCGAAGACGGTCATCATCCCCGCCTCCGCGTAGTCCGCCGCCCACCCGACACCTCCCGCCTTCGCGGTGCCGGACGCCTCGTCGCGCATCACCTCGCTCGACGCGCTCCGCGGAGTGGGCGTGCTCGGGATCCTGCCGGTGCATATGCAGTCGTTCGCGATGGTGGTGGCGGCCCGGGTGAACCCCGCGGTGTCCGGCGACCTCCACGGCCCGAACGGATGGATCTGGCTCGCCACCGCGGTGCTGGCCGACGGCAAGTTCATCGCGATCTTCGCCATGCTCTTCGGAGCCGGGCTCCTGCTGCTCTCGGGCCGCGGCGGCGCGCCGGACGCGCCCGACGTGGTAGAACGCCTCCACCGCCGCCGCATGGCCCTGCTCCTCGGGATCGGGCTCGCGCACGCCTACCTGCTCTGGTACGGCGACATGCTGGTCACCTTCGCGCTCTGCGGCGCGGTGGTGTTCGCCTTCCGCGCGCTGCCCCCGCGCGGGCTGCTCACCCGCGGGGCCCTGGCGCTCGCGATCGCCTCCGCGCTGACCCTCGCCCTGGGCCTCTCCCAGCCGTGGTGGCCGCCTGCGACGCGGGCGCAGTTCCTCTCGGTGTGGGCGCCGTCGCCCGAGATGATCGCGCGGGAGATCGCCGCGTACCGGGGCGGCTGGCTCGCGCAGATGGCCTACCGCGCCCCCGAGGCGTTCCAGATCGAGACGTCGCAGCTGGTGCTGCGCGGTCTCTGGCAGGCCGGCGGGCTCATGCTGGTGGGGATGGGGCTGTTCAAGCTCGGGGTCCTGAGCGGCGCCCGCTCGGCGAGCTTCTACGGGGCCATGACCGCGCTCGGATTCGGCCTCGGCCTGCCGGTCGCGTGGTACGGCGCCGAGCGCGGCCGGGCCCTCCAGGGAGACCTCGGCGACTTCATGCTGGTCGGCAGCCAGCTCGCCTACTGGAGCGACCTCGCGGTCGGCCTCGGGTGGATCGGCCTCGTGATGCTGTGCTGCCGCGCGGGCTGGCGGGCGCGGGCGGTGGCCGCGGTCGGCCGCACCGCGCTCAGCAACTACCTCCTGCAGACGGTGCTCGCCACCACGATCTTCTACGGGCACGGTCTCGGGCTCTTCGCCCGCGTGGATCGGGTCGGCCAGCTCCTCCTCGTGCTCGCCATCTGGGGCGTCCAGCTCGCGGGCTCGGTCTGGTGGACCCGCCGCTACGCGGTCGGGCCCGTGGAGTGGGCCTGGCGCACCGCGGCCCGCCGCGCCGCCCGTTGACCGACTCCGCGGCGCGCCGTATGGTGTTTGCGTGAATTGTCCGCGATGTCACGCGGAGAATCGCCCGGACCGGCGCTTCTGCGGCGGCTGCGGATTCCCATTCGCCTCCCGGTGTCCCGCCTGCGGCTTCGCGAACGAGGCCGCCGAGCGCTTCTGCGGCGGCTGCGGGGCCGCCCTCGCCGCCGCGCCGGCGGAGGAGCCGCGATTCGGCCCGCCCCAGGCCTACACTCCGAAGCACCTCGCGGCGCGCATCCTCGACTCGCGGGCGGCGCTCGAGGGCGAGCGGAAGCTCGTCACCGTCCTCTTCGCCGATCTGCAGAGCTCGATGGAGCTGCTCGCCGACCGCGATCCGGAGGAGGCGCGCCGGGTCCTCGACCCGGTGCTGCAGCTCATGATGGCCGCGGTGCACCGCTACGAGGGCACCGTGAACCAGGTGATGGGCGACGGCATCATGGCCCTCTTCGGCGCCCCGCTCGCCCACGAGGACCACGCCACGCGCGGCTGCTACGCGGCGCTGCAGATGCAGGAGGCGATCAAGCGTTACGCGGAGGAGGTGCGGCAGTCGCTCGGGGTCGCGGTGCGGATCCGGGTCGGGCTGAACTCGGGCGAGGTGATCGTGCGGACCATCCGCAGCGACCTGCGGATGGACTACACCGCGGTGGGCCAGACCACCCATCTCGCCTCGCGCATGGAGCAGCTCGCGGATCCGGGCCGCATCCTGCTCACCCCCGGCACCCTCGCGCTCGCGGAGGGCTTCGTCCAGGTGACGCCGCTCGGGCCGACCCCGGTGAAGGGGCTGGCGGGGCCGGTCGAGGTCTACGAGCTCACCGGCGCGGGCCCCGCGCGGTCCCGCCTGCGCGCCTCGGCGGCGCGGGGCCTGACCCGGTTCGTGGGCCGCGCCACCGAGATGGGCCACCTGGTGGACGCGATGGGGCGCGCGCGCGCCGGGCACGGGCAGCTCGTCGCGATCCTGGGCGAGGCCGGGGTCGGGAAGTCGCGCCTCTGCTACGAGTTCACCCATTCCCCCGAGGCGCGGGAGTGGGTCGTGCTCGAGACCGGCGCGGTGTCGTACGGCCGGGGCGCCAGCTACTCGCCGGTGGTCGATCTCCTCAAGCACTACTTCGGGATCGAGGGCCGCGACGACCACCCGCGGATCCGGGAGAAGGTCGCGGAGCAGCTGATGGCGCTCGACCCCGCGCTGGCGCGCTTCCACGCCGCGCTCCTCTGGCTCCTCGACGTGCCGAGCGACGATCCGCAGTGGGCCGATCTCGATCCGACCCAGCGTCGGCGGCGCGCGCTGGACGGGGTGCGGATCTTGCTGGTGCGCGAGAGCGTGCGCCGGCCGGTGGTGCTGCTGTGCGAGGACCTCCACTGGATCGACCCCGAGACCCAGAGCTTTCTCGACGAGATGGTGGCGAGCCTGCCGACCGCACGCCTGCTGCTGGTGGTCACGTACCGGCCCGAGTACCAGCACGGCTGGGCCAACCTGCCGACCTGCACCCAGTTCCGGATGGAGGCGCTCCCGGCCGACACCACCGACGAGCTCCTCCAGACGCTGCTCGGGAGCGATCCCAGCCTGCGCTCCCTCAAGCGCCTGCTCGTCCAGCTGACCGACCACAACCCGTTCTTCCTGGAGGAGACGGTCCGCACCCTCAGCGAGGTGGGGGTGCTCGCGGGCGAGCCCGGCGCCTACCGGCAGGCGCGCCTCATCGAGGCCCTCCAGATCCCGCCCACCGTCCAGGCGATCCTGGCCGCCCGCATCGACCGCCTGCCGGACGGGGCGAAGCGCCTGCTCCAGTCGGCCGCGGTGGTCGGCATGGACGTGCCGCTGGTGCTGCTCCAGGAGATCGTGGAGGAGGCGGACGCGGATCTCCCGGAGCACCTGGCCGCGCTGCAGGCCGGCGAGTTCCTCTACGAGTCGCGGCTCTTCCCCGACTTCGAGTACACCTTCCGGCACGTGCTCACCCACGACGTGGCCTACGGGAGCCTCTCGCAGGCGCGCCGCCGCGCGCTCCACGCGCGTATCGCGGGCGCGATCGAGCGGCTGCAGCCCAAGCGGCTCATCGAGGACGTCGACCGCCTCGCCCATCACACCTACCGGGGCGAGGTGTGGGATCGCGCGGTCCGCTACTCCCGGCAGGCCGGCGGCAAGGCGCAGCAGCGCTACGCCCATCGCGAGGCGGTGGCGTGGCTCGAGCAGGCGCTCGGCGCCCTGGCCCACCTGCCGCCGGACGCCGACACCCGCGCGCTGGCCGTCGATCTGCGCCTCGAGCTGCGCGGATCGCTCTACGCCATCGGCGAGCTCGAGAAGATGCACGGCCGGCTCCGCGAGGCCGAGACCCTGGCCGATCAGCTCGGCGACGCGCGCCGCCGGGGATGGGTGTCGATGCACCTCGGCGAGTACAGCCGGCAGATCGGTCACTTCCGGGAGGCGTCGGCCCTGATCCAGCGCGCCCACGAGATGGCGGGCTCCGTCGACGATTTTCCCCTGCGGCTGGCCGCCGACCAGTATCTCGGCATGGCCCTGCACGCCCTCGGGGACTACCGCCGCGCCGCCGAACACGAGCGTCGCGCGGCCGAGTTCCCGCGCGACGAGCCCGCGCCGGGCGGCTTCGGCCCGACCCAGGCCGGCACGCCGGCGGGATTCCGCGCGGTCTCGCTGGGCTGGCTCGCCCGCTGCCTCGCCGAGATCGGGGAGTTCGACGAGGGCATCGCGGTCGGGCGCGAGGCGGTCCGCCTCGCGGAGGAGCTCGACCGCCCCTACACGCTCGTCTCCGCGTGCTGGGGCCTCGGCTATCTCTACGGGGTCCGCGGCGACCTCGACTCCGCCACGATGCTGCTGGATCGGGCGCTCGGCGCGGCCCGCGGCGCGGGGCTGACCCGTCTGCTGCCGCAGGTGATGCGCGCGCTGGGCTCGGCCTACGCGCTGATGGGGCGCGTGGCCGAGGGGACCGCGCTCCTGCAGGAGGCGCTCGTCCTGTCCGAGTCCATTCACCTGCGGGTGGCCGAGTCGAGCTCACACGTGCTGCTGGGCGAGGCCCACCTCCTGGCCGGCCGCCCCGACGACGCCTTCGTCTCCGGCAGCCGTGCCCTCGCGATGGCCCGCGGGCGCGGCCAGCGCGGCGACGAGGCGGCCGCGCTGCACCTGCTGGGAGAGGTCGCGGCGCGCCGCGAGCCGCGTGAGCTGGAGGCGATCGAGCGCCACCTGCGCGCCTCGGTGACGCTCGCCGAGGAGATCTCGATGCGGCCGCTGGTGGCCCGCGGCCGTCTCGCCCTCGCCGAGCTCCACCGGCGCGCGGGCCGCGCGGCCGCGGCGGCCCCGGAGCTGGAGGCCGCGACCGCGCTGTTCCGCCAGATGGGCATGCGCTTCTGGCTCGCCCGGGCGGAGACGGAAGGACTGAGGCTGGACGCGGCGACGTCCCGCGACCGCGGGGACGCGCCGCTCGACGGCTAGGCGGCTACCGCCGCCGGGTGAACCAGAGGTAGATGATCACGATCACCAGGATCACGATGATGATCGTGCACGCGACCGGGGGCAGCGCGAACGCGCCGCCCGCGTAGGCACGGACGGGCAGCATCAGCGCGAGCAGGGTGAGCAGGGCCGTGACCATCGTGACGATGCGCATGGGCGACTCCTTCCAGGTGGTCGATGGTGCGCCGCGACGGCCAGCATCATACGCCAGCCCGTCGCGGTCCGACAAGGTGGCGCGGGAGGGCTAGGGGGCCGCGCGCCAGGGCTCGCGGACCGATCGCGCGTGCTCGACGCTGACCCGCCCCGCCTTCACGATCAGGTGGCAGGGCCGCTGTGCGCTCACGATCTGCTCGGCGCGCTCGGCCTCCCACACCACCAGGTCCGCGCGCGCGCCCACCCCGAGGCCGTAGTCGGGGATTCGGAGGATCCGGGCCGGCTGCGTGGTCAGCGTCTCGAGCACCTGCCCCAGCTCCGCGTCCGCTCCCATGTGCGCGCCCACGCTCAGGAGGAAGCCCATCAACGGTAAACCCGCGGTGCCCACCGGGGTGAACGCGTTCTGCACGTTGTTGGTCGCGGCCGCCACCGTGACCCCCGCCGCGAGCAGCCGCTTGACCGGCGCGAGCCCGCGCCGCGGGGAGCGGACGTCCTTGCGGCCCATCAGGTACAGATCGGTGGCGGGAAGCACGATCACCGCGACGCCGGCCCGGGCCAGCTCGCGAGCCAGGGTGTCCTGCTCGTCGGGAGGCAGCGCGGCCATCTCGCTCATGTGGCCGAGGGCCACCCGGCCCTGCCAGCCGCGCCGCACCGTCTCGGCCGCGATGTAGCGCGCGTGCAGGTGCTGGGGCTCGTCGAAGAAGTCGGCGTGGAAATCGGCGTCGACGCCGAACTCGGCCGCGAGATCGAACACGATGTCGACGTGACGGCGCGGGTCGGGGTCGACGTAGGGGACACCGCCCACCAGGTCGGCGCCCGCGCGCAGGGCTTCGCGGAGCAGCGCCTCGGTGCCGGGAAATTTCAAGATGCCTTCCTGGGCGAAGGCGCAGAGCTGCAGATCGATGGCGGGCGCGTACTCGCGCTTGAGGGTCGCGAGCGCCTCGAAGCCCATCAGCCCCACGATGGGATCGATCTCGGCGTGGCTGCGCATCGCGGTCGTGCCCTGCCGCACCGCCATGTCGAGCGTGCGGCGCGCCCGCGCCAGGATGTCGTCGCGGGTGAAGCCGCGCTTGGCCTCCGCGGTCACCCGCAGGGCCTCGGCCAGCGAGCCCTCCCGGCTCGGCGCCCGGTCGCTGAGCAGCGCCTTGTCGAGGTGAATGTGGGCGTCGACGAGCCCCGGCGTCACCGCGCGGCCCTCGCCGGCGATCTCCCGCGCGGCCGAGCGCCCGCTGAGGCTCCCGAGTAGGGCGATGCGCCCGTCGCGGCAGCCGATGTCGACGACGCGCCCGTCGGGCAGCCGGCATTCGCGCAGCAGGAGATCGAGCGGCGCGGTCATCGGCCCGCCAGCGTCACGGCCAGCGCGGCCAGGGCCTCGGTGAAGCAGGCGAGGGGCGCGCGCACCGTGCCCGCGCCGATCTGCCCCACGCCCGGCCGGCGCCCCGCGATGCCGGTGTTGATGAGCGGAGCGATGCCGGTCTCGACCACGCGGCGCACGTCGATGCCGAGCGGCGCGCCGCGGTCGTCGAGGGTGGGGATGCGGAAGTGCGGATGCTCGCCGACCGCGATCTCCGCCATCTCCTCGGTGACCGCGATGGCCTCGCGCAGGCCGCCCGCGCCCACGAAGCCGGCCACCGCCGGCGCGGCGGCCATCGCGAAGCCGCCGAGGCCGATGGTCTCCACGATCGCGCTGTCGCCGATGTCCGGGTTGGCGTCGGCGGGCCCGAAGCCCGCGAAGTAGAGCCCGCTCGGGGTGTTCACCGGCGCGATGAGCCAGCGGTCGCCGAGCCCCGCCACCCGGATGCCGAAGTCGGTGCCGTTGCGCGCCATCGTCACCACCAAGGTGGAGCCCGCGCGCCCCACGCCCGGGTCGGTGGCCGCCTTGCCCGCGGCCATGGCCAGGTTGAGGAAGAACTGATCGTTGCCGCCGATGAACTCGGCGAGGCGCGCGATGATCGCCGCGTCGCCCGCGGCGCGCGCGATCGCCGGCATCAGGAGGCGCGCGAGGAGCGCGGAGGCCGCCATGTTGCGCTGATGCATCTCGTCGCCCATGCGCAAGGCCTGGCTCATGAGGGCGCGCAGGTCCACCCCGTCTGCGGCGCGCAGCGCGGCGCCGAGCGCGGGGCCCGCCTCGGTGGCGAGCCACTCGAGCCGGCGAACCACCCGCTCGTCGTTGGCGCCGAAGCGGAGCACCGCGCCGAGACCCTCGTTGATGGTGGCGAAGGCCCGGTTGCCGGCGGCGCGGTTCTCCACCACGAACACGGGCATGGAAGCGGTGATGAGCCCGGTCATCGGCCCGACCGCGCCGCGCCCGTGGCAGGGGGCCAGGGTCACCGCGCCGCGCTCGACGAGGGCGCGGGCCCCCGCGTCGTCCGGCGCCCAGCCCTCGTAGCGGATCGCGCACAGGACCGCGGCCTGCATGGTCGCGCACGCCCGCGCCCACTCGAGCGGCGGCCCCGCGTGGAGCACCACGCGCTCCTCGAGACCCATCGCCTCGCGCGCGGGCCGGCAGTCGACGAGCACCGGATGGGCCGCCGCGAGCGTCTCCAGCACCGTCTCGTTCGCGGCCCGGATGATCGCGGCCACGCGGGGCTCCGCGAGCGCGTCCAGATGGCGCGTCGCGGCCGGGTCGCCGCCCGCGGGCGGCCGCCAGCCCACGTGGAGCAGGGGGACGCCGCGCGCCCGCAGATCGGCCGCGAAGCTCTCCAGGCCCACGTTGATCACGCGGGGGCCGTCGTGGAGCAGCGCGCGCCCCGGATCGGGCGCGGTCACCCGCGCGCTCCCGGGCCGAGCAGGCGGTCGAGGACCGGCTCGCCGCCGGCGATCGCGGCCGCGGCGCGCGCGGCCTGCGCGTTCGACGGCAGCACCCAGACCCCGGCGGCCTCGAGCCGCGCCACCTGGGCGGCGAGCCCCTGGGGGTCGCCGGCGGTGCCCACCACCGAGGCCACGACCGCGAGGCCGCGGCCTGCCGCCCGCGCCGTGGCCCTGGCCGCCTCGATCGTGGGGGCCACGTCGCCGGCGGGATCGGCGGCGGCGCCGTGGCCGAGCACCACGTCGAGCAGCAGCACCGCGAGGTCGGCCTGCTCGCCCGCGCGCCCAGTCATCTCCACGCGAATCGTGGGATCGAGCATCGGATGCGCGCGGGCGATCGTGAACGCGTCGGCGCCCAGATCCAGCACGCGATGACGGCCCCGCCCGCCGGTCAGGTTGGAGGCCACCGGACCCAGCAGCGCCTCCAGGATGAGGAGACTCTCGTGGGCCAGTGTGCCGCCCGCGAAGAGACCGAGCACGGTGGACTGGCCGGCATCGAGCGCGCGGCGGGCCTCCGCGATCCGGCCCGCCACGTCGGGCGCCGAGAACGGGCGCGGCTGCCAGGCCGCGTGGCCGAGCGCCGCGTCGGCGGCGAGGGCGGCGTCCTCGAGCGTCGCCACCGTCGTGACCGCGCCGTCGGTGCGCGTCGTCACGTCGCGGCCCAGCAGGCAGACCACCGCGGGCTTGCCGATCTCGGCGAGCGCCGCGCGGACGCGCTCGCCGACCGCGGGGGCGGGCGGCTTGCCGATCACCACGATCAGCTCGGTGCCCGCGTCGTCGCCCAAGCGCTCGAGCCCGGCCAGGGTCATGAGCCCGCCCACCGCCTCGCTCATGTCGCGCCCTCCGACGCCGATGGCGTGGGAGACGCCGCGGCCGCGCCCGGCCAGCTGCGTGGCCACCTGCTGCAGGCCGGTGCCGGAGGCGGCCACGAGGCCGACCGGACCGCGCGGCACCACATTGGCGAAGCCGAGCGGCACGCCCGCCACGTACGCGGTGCCGCAGTCCGGGCCCATCAGGAGGAGCCCCTGCGCGAGGGCCTGGCGCTTGAGCGCGATCTCGTCGGCGAGGGCGACGTTGTCACTGAAGAGGACCACATGGAGCCCGGCCTCGAGCGCGGCGCGCGCCTCCGCGGCCGCGAACGCGCCCGGCACCGAGATCAGGGCCAGGTTGGCGTCGGGCATCTGACGGACCGCGCCCGCGATGGTGCGCGGCCGCGCGCGCCCGCCGCGCGCCTCACGCGGCGCCCCCTCGGCCAGCAGCGGCGCCGTCGCCCCGGCCGCGGCCTCGGCGCCGGCCGCGGTCTCGGCCTCCACCACCACGATCAGGTCGTTCGCGGTCGCGGTGCGGGCCAGGTCGGTCAGCAGACCGGCCTGGGCCAGCAGGTCGTGGTTGGCGGGCGTGCCCATGACCACCGCGGCCTCGCGCACCCCGGGCCGGGCGCGGAGCGCGCGCGCCAGCGTGAGCAGCGCCACCGAGTCGTGGTAGGCGCCGCGGGTCACGACGGTGGCCTGGGCCATGGCTCAGGCGGCGAGCGCGTCCCAGGCGAGCCGCATGCCGTGCAGGGTGTCGGCGCCCGAGGTGCCGCCCGACGCCGCGAGACGCGCGGCCGCGCGCCCGGCCTCGTCGCGTGACCGCGCGCGCAGCACCGCCAGCACCGGCTCGGAGAAGCGCCCGGCGAGAGCGTGCAGGACGAACTCGCGGGCGATCGTGGTCGTGCGCGCCTCCGCGTCGGCGGCGATCGCGGCGGCGATACCCGGGAGGGTGATCACGCTCGCATCGAAGGCGTGCAGCACCGCGAGCGCGCCGACCAGGCAGTCGTCGCCGGCGGGGGTGAGGCCCTCGCCGAGCCCCAGCAGCGCGCGGGCGCCCGCCATCAGCCGGGTTGGGTCGCGCTCGGCGATGCCGGCGGCCAGCGCCGCGCGGGCGTCGCGACCGAGCGGGGAGTCGAGGCCGGGCGCGTGAGGTGGCAACGCACCCGCCGGAGCCGCGAAGGCACCCGCGCAGCACGGACGGGGACCCGCGAGCGCGCAGTCGACGCGCTGGGCCCCCTGCCACGACAGGCCGAGGCCCGGCGCGAGGAGCCGGCCGGACTCGACCGTGACGATCATGTCCGGTCGGAGAGCGCCCAGCCGCGCTTCGTCGTCGACGGCGGCCGCGAAGGGGGCGAGCAGAGGCCCCGGCCCGTGCAGCGCGAGCAGGCGCCCGTCGCGCCACTGGACGTTGACGGCCCGCGCGAAGACCGAGTGCACGCGGCCGCGCGCGCCCTCGGTCCATTCGAGCCGCCGGGCGAGGTGGGCGCTCAGGCGGACGAGGCAACCCCGGCGGCCGCTCACCGGTCTACTTGGGCGCCGAGATGCCGTACGCCTTGAGCTTGCGGTAGAGGTGGCTGCGCTCGATGCCCAGGCGCTCGGCGGTGCGGGTCATGTTCCACTCGTTGGCCCGCAGCTCCCCCAGGATGAAGGCGCGCTCGAAGGCTTCGCGCGCCTCCTTGAGCGTGCGCTCGCGCTGGGCGTCCTCGGCGGGGGGCTCCGCGTCGCGGGGACGGAGCGGCGGCGGCAGATCCTCCGGCGCGATGACGTCGCGCGGGCTCATGATCACGAGCCGCTCCACCATGTTGCGCAGCTCGCGCACGTTGCCCGGCCAGTCGTAGGAGAGGAAGTAGGCGAGGGCCTCGACCGAGACCGTCTTGGGCCGCTTGCCGTTCTCGGCCGAGAACACGGTCACGAAGTGCGCGACGAGGGCCGGCAGGTCCTCCTTCCGCTGGCGGAGGGGCGGCACCTCGATCGGGATGACGTTGAGGCGGTAGTAGAGGTCCTCGCGGAACCCGCCCGCCGCGATGCGCTCGGGGAGGTTCTGGTTGGAGGCGGCGAGGACTCGCACGTCGACCCGGATGGTGTCCTTGCCACCCACCCGCTCGAAGGCCTGCTCCTCCAGGGCGCGCAGCACCTTGGCCTGGGTCTTGAGGCTCATGTCGCCGATCTCGTCGAGGAAGAGCGTGCCCTGGTCGGCCAGCTCGAACTTGCCCCGCCGCCGCGCCACCGCCCCGGTGAAGGCGCCGCGCTCGTGCCCGAACAGCTCGGACTCGATCAGCTCCTCCGGGATCGCCGCGCAGTTGACCTCGACGAAGGGGGCGTCGCGGCGCGCGGAGAGCGCGTGGATCGCGCGGGCCACCAGCTCCTTGCCCGAGCCGTTCTCGCCCTGGATGAGCACGCGCCCGCTCGAGGGCGCCGCGATCGCGATCTGCTGCCGCAGGTGCTCGATGAGCGCGCTCTGGCCCACGATCTCCTGGCCGCGCTCGAGCTGGGCCCGCAGGTTGCGGTTCTCGCGCTCGAGGCGCGTGTGATCGAGGGCGCGGCTCGCGATCAGGAGGGTCTTCTCGAGCGAGAGCGGCTTCTCGATGAAGTCGTAGGCTCCGAGCTTGGTGGCCTTGACCGCGGTCTCGATGGTGCCGTGGCCGGAGATCATGACCACCGCGGTCTCCGGGCGCACCCGCTTCATCTCCGCGAGGGTGTCGAGCCCGTCGATGCCCGGCATCCAGATGTCGAGGAAGATGACGTCGGGCGTCTCCTCCTGCAGCCGGGCGATCGCCTCCTCGCCCGAGCCCACCGCGCTCACTCGATATCCTTCGTCTTCGAGAACACCCCTCAGAGTCGTGCGGATCGCCCGCTCGTCGTCCACGATCAGGATGTGCTCGCCCGGCATCGCCGACCCCGCCTCAGGCCTGCACCGGCGCGGCCACCGGCCGCCCGGCGGGCAGCTCGATGACGAATCGGCTGCCGTGCGGCGCGTTGTCCTCGACCCGGATGGTGCCGCCGTGATCGGAGACGATCTGGTGGACGATCGGCAGGCCGAGCCCCATGCCGGTGGCCTTGGTGGAGAAGTAGGGCACGAAGAGGCGATCCCGGTCGTCCGCCGCGATGCCGGGCCCGTCGTCGGCCACCACGATGCGGGCCCGGTGGGCCTCGGGCAGCCACTCCGTCTGCACCACCACTTCCCCGGTGCCGCCCACCGCCTCCACCGCGTTGTCCACCAGGTTGAGGACCGCGCGCTTGATCTGGTCCGGATCCACCTCGATGGGCGGCAGCTCGGAGAAGACGGAGCGGATCGCGAGGCTCGGATGCGACTCGCGGTAGAGCACGACCACGCCTTCGAGCAGCCGCGCGAGGTCGGTGGGCTTCGGCGTCAGCGCGGGCATGCGGGCGAAGCGCGAGAACTCGTCGACGAGCTGCCGCAGCCCGTCCACCTCCTGGATGATGGTGCCGGTGGCCTCCTCGAGCAGCCGCTTCTCCTCCGGGCTCCGGCCGGAGGCGAGGCGGCGCCGCAGGCGCTCGGCCGACAGCTGGATGGGGGTGAGGGGATTCTTGATTTCGTGCGCCAGGCGCCGCGCGACCTCGCCCCAGGCGGCATCGCGCTGCGCCTGCAGGAGCGTGGTGATGTCGTCGAACACGATCACGAAACCCATGTCACTGTCCTCGCCCGGCAGCGGGGTGCAGGCGCACATGAGCGTGCGGCGTCCGGCGGCGCTGTCCAGATCGAGCTGCTCGCGCCACTCTTCGCGTCCAGCGGCAAAGCGCACCGCGAGCGCGGCGACGAACTGCCCCAGCCGCTCGTTGCCCGCGGCGAGCTCGGGCAGCGCGCGCCCGCTGGCCGCCGACAGGTCCGTCCCGAGGATCGCGCCTGCGGCCTCGTTGGCGGTGCGCACCGTGAGGCTGCGGTCGATGGCGAGCACCCCGGTCGACAGGCGCGCCAGGATGATGGCGAGGCGCTGGCGCTCGCGCTCCACCGCCTGCTGGCTGTGGGTGGCTTCGGCGCGCGCGCGCCGTAGGCGCTTGGTCATGTCGTTGAAGGAGTGCACCAGGAATCCCATCTCGTCGCGCGAGGGCAGCGGCAGGCGCGTCCCGAAGTCGCCCTTGCCGACCGCGCGCGTGCCCTCGATGAGGTCCTGCACCGGACGCACCAGGCGCTGCGCGGAGTAGATCGCGCCGTAGATGGCCGCCAGCATGGCGAGCAGCACCACCAGCGTGAGCGTGAGCCGGAAGCTGGTCTTCAGGGGCTCGCGCAGGGCGGCCAGGTCGCCGTACTGGTGGTAGGAGCTCTGCACCGCTTCCGACAGGGCGGCGAGCTGCGCCGGCACGGGGTAGATCGCCACCACGAAGCGCGCGTCATGGCCCGCGGCAGCGTCGCCGAGCGCCGCGCCCGTGCGGATAAAGTAGTGCCCGCCGGCGCGCGGCTCGAGACTGACGTAAGGCCGGCGCTGCTCCACCTGTCGCACCAGATCCGCAGGTGGCGGCGAGGGCATGCTTTCCAGGGGACTCTCGAGGCTCGCGGCGAGAATGTGCTCGTGTGCACCGAACAGCGCGA
>Ga0207665_10001557_pt1 | contig 15450 bp, 16 predicted proteins | sample LARL112metaG_FD_184351 | JGI IMG/M metagenome (GOLD analysis project Ga0207665, IMG submission 184351) | Corn, switchgrass and miscanthus rhizosphere microbial communities from Kellogg Biological Station, Michigan, USA - LAR L11-2 metaG... | ecosystem: Host-associated > Plants > Roots >...
CAAGCCGACAGCCGCCCCGCTGACGCCCTGCACTACGCTCGCGCCGCCCTTTACGACTTCCAGCGAACCGGCCCCGGCGCCGCCCAAAACGCAGCTAAAGCCCGGGATCTAATCACAGAACTTGGACAGACCACCGGGTAAGCCCGGCACCGGCAGGCACGGTTGGCCTGGATCACGGAGGCGGGGGGATACTGGACAGCGCAGCTCACGTCCGCACGGAGGGGCCGTGATCGCACGACGCCTGCACTGGCCGGCCGATACCCGCCTGATGGTGCGGCAGTTGACCGGCGCCTGGCTCTGCGGCTCCGTGCTGATGGGCACGGTGGCGTGGGGGTTCCTGTCCGCCCAGGTCACCGCCGTCCCGGTGGCGACGCAACTATCCAGGTACGCGCCCTGCCCCGGCCACGGCGCACCGTGCGCGTATCCCTCGTTCTTCCAGCTCATGCCGCTGGCCAGGGTGGCGGTGCTGGCGCTGCTCGCGCTGCTGTTCGTGGCGCTGACGGTCTTGTCCCGGTGGACCGCGGGAGCGTCCTGGCTGACCGGCGACGCCAGGGCCCGGCTGCTGTGGGTGCTGCTCGTCATGGGGGGCGGGCTGGCGGGCTGGTCCTACGCCGCGGTGGTCACCTATGCCGCGGGTTTCGATTCCACCATCCAGCTCATCCTCGCCTACACCGCGGGCGGGCTGCCGTTCGCGCTGGTCGCGGCGCTGCTGCTGCGGCCTTGGCGGGTGAACGTGGTAGCGGGCGGCGTGTGCGCAGGCCTGGTGGCGGCGGGTTTCCTGATGGTGGCCGGGCACCCTGCGCAGAACGTGTTCCTGCTCTACGCCGACTATGCTCGCTCGTTCTTCAGCGGTAGCTCCGCGGCGTTCCCTTATTACTAGGCAAGGTTTTGCCGTACTTCCGTTGCGTAAGCCGACACCGAATGCAATCGTTTTCCATGTCGCCGTGCGGCCCGGCCCGACCTGGGCGGCCGGGTGCGGCGGCGCCACGGGGCCGGTCAACGCGCTTATGCTCCGGAAACGGCTGGCACTGACAGCGGCGCCCGCCTGCTCGCTCGGGGGGAGCAGGCGGGCGCCGTCGTCAGCCGCTCGCGCCCTGCTGCGGGCGCATGCCGTCAAGGATCAGGGCCAGCATCCGGTCCGCCTGCCCGGGGTCGGTTGTCTTTTCCGTGGCGATGTTGACCGCGTGCACGAGCCTCATCAGGTCCTTGGGATCAAAGTCCGTGCGCACCGCCCCGGCCTGCTGGGCACGGGAGAGCAGGGATTCAGCCGCCTCCTTGATCTGTTTGGAGCACGCGGACAGCAGTTCCGAGTCCGTGCCGAGGGTGGCCAGCAGGGCGGTGGTCATGCTCTTTTTGGTGCTGCTGAACTTCATCAGGGCGCGCATCCAGTCGGCGAGTGCGTTGCCAGGCGACTCGGCGCGGAGCAACTCCTCCGCCCGGGCGCTGAGCGATTCGACCTGATCGGTGTAGACCGCTTCGAGCAGCGCCTGCCTGGTGGGGAAGTGGCGGTACAGCGTGCCGATCCCGACGCCGGCCCGCCGCGCGATCTCCTCCAGGGACACGTCGTCGGCGCCGTGTTCCACGAACGCGCCGCTCGCCGCCTCAAGCAGCCTTGCGTAGTTGCGCTGGGCGTCGGCCCGCATCGGGCGCGGCTCGCCCGCCTGCGCCCGGGCACCGGTCACGCTCATCGGCTCTCACCTGGTCAGTCATAAATCAGTTGCGAAACGGAGGCTGCCTCCGTATAGTTAACGGAGGTTGGCTCCGGTTACAGGATAACCAACGCAAGCCGGGCCGGTGCTCATTCCCTCCGGCCCCATCTCGAGTTCGTCCCTTGAAAGGAACTCATGTCGACCTCGTCGATCATGCAAGAAACCAGGCTGCGCCCTCGTCGCCGGACCGCGCTGCGGGACCGCAGGGGCCTGGCCCTGGCGATCGTCCTTGGCGCCCAGCTCATGATCATCCTCGACATGACCGTGGTGAACATCGCGCTGCCGAGCATCGCCCACGGCCTGAACTTCTCCGCGGCCGGCCTGTCCTGGGTGCTGAACGCCTACACGCTGACGTTCGGCGGCCTGCTGCTGCTCGGCGGGCGTGCCGGTGACATCCTCGGCAGGCGCCGGGTGTTCATCGCGGGCATCATCTTGTTCACCGCGGCCTCGCTGGCCGGTGGCCTGGCGCAGTCGGCGGGCATGCTGCTCGCCGCGCGCGCGGCGCAGGGCGTGGGCGGCGCGATCGCCTCGCCCGCTGTGCTGGCGATGATCACCGCCAGCTTCGCGGACGGCCGCGAGCGCGCCCGCGCGCTGGGCATCTACACCGCCGTGGTGATGGGCGGCGGGTCGCTGGGCCTGGTGCTCGGCGGCGTCATCACCGAATGGGTGTCGTGGCGCTGGGTGCTGTTCATCAACGTGCCGATCGGGGTGCTCGTCGCCATCGCCGCCCCCGTCTTCCTGTCCGAGACCGCCCGCCAGCCCGGCCACTTCGATGTCACCGGCGCGCTGACCTCCACGGCGGGCATGGTCTCGCTGGTATACGCGATCATCCGCGCCGCCGCGGACGGCTGGGGCAACCCGGTCGCGCTGGCCTCGTTCGCCGCCGCCGCGGTCCTGCTGTCGGGGTTCGTCTGGCACGAGTCCCGGGCGCGGCAGCCGATCACCCCGCTGCGGCTGTTCGCCGACCGCCGCCGGGCCGGCTCCTATCTGACGCGACTGCTCATCGTGGCCGGGATGTTCGGCATGTTCTTCTTCCTCACCCAGTTCGTCCAGGAGATCCTCGGATTCAGCCCGCTGCGCGCCGGGATTTCCTTCCTGCCGATGACCGCCGCCCTGTTCGGGGTCTCCCGGCTGGCGCCCCGCCTGGTGAGCCGGTTCCGGCCCTGGACGCTCATGGTGACCGGGATGCTGCCGGTGGTGGCCGGCATGGCCTGGCTGTCCCGCATCGCACCGGGAACCGGCTACCTGGCCGGGGTCCTCGGCCCGATGGTGCTCATCGGCGCCGGGATGGGTGTGGTGTTCGTGCCGCTGACCATGGCCTCGCTGGCCGGGGTGCGGCCCGAGGACTCGGGCGCCGCGTCCAGCATGGTGAACGTGATGCAGCAGGTCGGCGGCTCGCTGGGGCTCGCCGTGCTGGTCACCGCGGCGGGCAACGCGATGGGCCACGCGGCCGGGCAGGCCGCGGTGGTGCACGGCATGTCCCGCGCCTTCACCCTGGCGGCCGTCCTGGATGTGCTCGCCCTCCTGGTGGTGCTGACCGTGATGCGGACGGCACCGAATGAAAACAACGCAACAGCCACGAAGCAATAAGGCGCCGCGGCGCCAGGCTAAGGCAAGGGCGCAACATTACGTGCCTCCGAATTGATTTCCCCGGTCCCGGCCGTTGCCCTTGACGGCCGGGACCGGGCGGCACCGCAGGTGTGGCATCATGTGGCAGTGCCAGACCCGCAGGCCAGCCCGGCACCGGTGGATTCCGGGCCAGCCACGCGGATCCGGCTGGCTCGCCCGGTCAGCCGCAAACACGTCCTTACGTTGTGCTCGGGCTGATTTCGCTGCTCTTTTCGCTCTATCTGACCTGGCACCTGCTCGGTGATTTGCCGAATCGGATGGTGGCCGGCAATCCCGCCGACATCCGGCTCTTCATCTGGTATCTCGAACATGACTCGCAGGCCGCTGCGCGGGCACGACCCGCTGTTCTTCACCACGATGAACGCCCCGGCCGGCGTCAACGCGATATGGAACACCTCCCTGCTGCTCCCGGCACTCGTCATGACCCCGGTCACACTGCTCGCCGGGCCACTTGCCGCTTACAACGTGCTGCTCGCCCTGGCACTGGCGACCGGGCGCCCGGCCGCTAGTGGGCTGCCGCGTTACGGCCCGCGAAAGAGTTGATCTTGGTCCGGGGGTGAAGCCACGCCGCAGCGTGGCGTCCAGCAGGCCCGGCACCTGCTCCTGTTCGGCCTCGTTCGCCGCCTCCACGGTCCAGTCGGTTGGATCACATGGCCATGCGCCGGGCCCAGGTGTGGGGCATGATCTAACTACGAAGATCGACAGAGCAGCTTATGAGCGAAATTAGAACTAACTTTCCCATCCCAGGGGAATAGAATCTTGGCGCATAAGCGTCTACACTGGCTGACAGAAGCTTCTGTCAGCGCCCCCCAGCAGGTCGCGGGGACAACGCTTGGTCTGCTGCCAGACCCTTCCGGGCACAGCCCGGATTGATGCGCCCCGGGCCTGCTGGGGGGCGCTCGGCTTCTCTACAGGCCACCCGCAGGCCACCATGGCAAGGATGTGAAGGTGGCTTCGTTGCCAAGGACCTTGAAACCCCACCCCTTGCACTGGCCGCGCCAGTCGCGCCGGATTTGGTGGCGGATACGCAGCAGATGTGCCTCCTGGTAGCCACCAAACTCATCGGGTGTCACAGCGACGTTGAGCATGCCCGCGTATTGGTCGGCCGCCTGTAGGCCATCCCAGGAGGACTGATCGCTGAAGTGGACGTTTCCGTGAAGTCTGTTCCACGGGATCCACGATGACTTCGCCGCCTTGAGCGCGAAGTACCGCTGCGTGGTCGTGTGATCAAATCCCCGGACGTGCCCGAACCTGATGACGACATCCCGCGATCCGCCGGTCCAGTCCCTGGCGGCGAGCAGCAGTCGCTCCGTCATCATGCCAGCGGCGTAGTTGTAGAACACCTGATGGCTGGCGTGCAGCCCCGAACTGACGGGTATAGCCGTCTTCTCGACGATCACATAGATGATCATGATGCTCGGCGTTGCCGCCAGTTCTGTCGCTACATGCTGACGCCGTTGAAACGTCTTGACGTGCTGGTTCCAGTGCAATGCCTTGCCCGCCGGCACACTGAGATTCCGGCGAAGCTTGGACATGGCCGCCCTCAGGTCGCCCTCGTCCTCGTCGGCAACCAGAACAGCGGCGAAGGCGAAGAATGCGGAAGACTTGCCCGAGTGACCCCGATCACCCGTCTCATCGATGTAGGCCCGCAGGAGCGGAAGCGGCATGACTCAATGGTCCCCCCGTCGGGGCACAGATGGGACGACGATCAAGGAATCCTGATCCAACGAAGGAAGCGGGGCGGTCAGACAGGTGATCCCCAGGTGACTGCCCGCCGCAGAAAGAAACGGAACAGTTTGACAGGTCATCGTCCCGCTCTACTAGGGATCCCGCTCAGGATGGCCGTCGTAGCGCAGTGCGGCCCTTGATGAGCGCGAGGGTGGCGCTCGCCGCCTGGTCCGCGGCACTGCCGACGGGGTCTTGTTCGTCGTCGAAGGAACCGTCGAGCAGCAGCATGGCGTGCCCGTGCGCGGTGGCCTCCGCCACCGCCATGAGGGCGTCGGCGGCCCTGGCGTCCTGCCCGCAGACCTCCAGCGCGCAGGCGCCGAAGGTCTCCTCCAGGGCGTGGAAGGCGCGCCGGAACTCCGGATAACGGCTCTTGTCGATGCCGGTCACGAACAGCGTGTCGAACAGCGGACGCTGCTCGCCGGCGAACCTGACGTAGGCACGGGCCAGGGCGGCAAGCCGCTGCTGCGGGGAATCGGTGTCGGGCGCCTCCGCCGCAAGGGCGGCGGCGAACACGTCGAGCGCGCGGATTCCCACCGCCGCGAGCAGGTCGTCGCGGTCGGCGAAATGCCGGTAGGGGGCGGCCACCGTGACCCCGAGCCTGCGGCTGACCTCGGCCAGCGAGAAGTCACGAATCCCGCGCTCGGCGATCAGGCTGATCGCGGCGTCCACGAGCGCGGCCTTGAGATCGCCGTGGTGGTACCGGCCGCCCTTGGCGGGCGCCTCAGATGGCGTATCTGACACCCGTGAGCCGCTCCGATTCCTGCCACAGGCGGCGCTGCGCGCCTTCGTCGTGGGACCGCTCGCTTGAGCCGACCCGGACAGGGTAGCCCCGCTCCCCGCGCCAGCGGGCCGGCCCGTAGTAATCGCCGCCGGACACGGCCGGGTCGGTCGCGGCCCGGAGCGTGCCGAGCGCGCCGATCGCGGCGCGCTGCGCGAGCGGCCGCTCGACCAGGTTGTAGAGCGCGGTCATCGCCGGGGAAAGGTACCGTGCGAGGTCGGTCCTGGTCAGGCCCGGGTGCGCCGCGACCGCGATCGCCGGGCTCCCGGCCGCCTGCAGCCGCCGCTGGAGCTCGTAGGTGAACATCAGGTTGGCGAGCTTGGACTGGCCGTACCCGGCCGCCCGGCGGTAGCCGCGCTCGGACTGCAGGTCGTCGAAGTTGATCTGCCCTTCCTTGTGGCCGTTGCTGCTGACCGTGACCACCCGTGCCCCGGGCCGCGCCGCCACCCGGTCGATCAGCAGCCCGGTCAGCGCGAAGTGGCCGAGGTGGTTGATGCCGAACTGCAACTCGAAGCCGTCGGCGGTGCGGCCGTACGGCGGCATCATCACCCCCGCATTGTTGACCACCATGTCGATCCCCTCGCAGGAGGACCGGATCTGACCGGCCGCCGCGCGGACGGAATCGAGCGAGGCAAGGTCGAGTGGCACCGCCCGGACGTCGGCGCCCGGTGCCGCGGCACGGATCCTGGTGACCGCGTCGTGCGCCTTGCCCTGGTCCCGGCAGCCGAGGATCAGGCGCGCGCCGCGCGCGGCGAGCACCCGCGCCGCCTCGAAGCCGATGCCGGAGTTGCCCCCGGTGATCACCGCCGTGCGCCCGGACTGGTCCGGCACGTCCGCCTCGGTCCAGTCGGCCGTGGTGCTCTGCGTCCTGGTCTGCTGGCTCATCCCCGCCACCGTCCCTTCCGCGCCGTCCGCCTATGTGAAAGCCTCTTACAATGTAAGAGACGTTAGCTTGGCGACGCTGACATGTCCAGTGCGGGACTGGGCACGTCGATAGCGTGGGTCAGCCGCCGACGGGGGTGGCTTCGGCGAGGACACCGATCAGCGCGGTGACGGCTTCGGCCGCGTCGGGGCCGGCCGCGCGGACGGTGATCTGCTGGCCGCGGGTCGCGCCGAGGCCCATGACGGCGAGCACGCTCTTGGCGTCCGCCGTGTGCACGCCAACGGTCAGTTCCACCACGGACTGGAACTTGGCCGCCATCACTGCCAGGGATCCGGCGGGCCGGGCATGGAGGTCCCCGGTCAGCGTGATTGCTGCCTCACAGCTTCCTGGCATGACGCGCCTCCTCGGCCGCCTGCAGCACCGCCTTGACGTCGCCGCCTGCGGCGGCGGTGACCGTGGCCGCGACCGCGCCCTCGACGAACGGGGCATCCGCCAAGGCGACGGGCCCGTCGAATTCCTCCTCGGCGAGCAGCGCCCGGACCGTCAGCACCGAGCTGCCGAGGTCAGGCAGGATCACCACGCCGGCACCGGCGTCGGCATACTGCACCGCCCGGCGGACCCGCGCGATACTGGTCCCGATGCCGCCGTCGTCCGTGCCACCCGCCGCGGCGATGACCACGCTTCCGCCGCCGATCTGCCCGGCCACCTCGGCCGTGCCCTGGGCCAGCGCGGCACTGTGCGAGACGAGAACGATCCCTACCCTTGCTTCGTCGCTCATGCCTTATCCTGAATAGCGTTCGACATCACCGAAAGGGACTCATGATCCAGTCCGTGGAGCGCGCGGCGGCGATCCTGGGCGCGCTCGGCTCGGGCACCCCCCGGCTGGGGGTGACCGAGATCGCTGAGCGGGTCGGGCTGGCCAAGCCGACCGTCTACGGCCTGCTGCGCACCCTGGAGAAGCACGACCTCGTTGCCCAGGATCCCGATTCCGGCAAGTACAGCCTGGGCCCCGGTGTCCTCCAGCTTGGCAACGCCTACCTCGACGGTTCCGAACTGCGGGCCCGTTCCCTGCTGTGGGCAGAGGCGCTGGCGCAGCGGGCCAACGAGGCGGTGTGGGTGGCGACCCTGTCCGGGACGCGGGTGATCGTCTTGCACCATGTGTTCCGGCCGGACAACACCGTGCAGATCCTCGAGGTGGGGGCGGCCATCCCCTGGCACGCCTGCGCGCTCGGGCACGCGATCGTCGCTCAGCTTCCCGCCACGGCCAGCGCCCGGGTGATGGCGGCCGACCTGGCGCCGCTCACCGGCCGGACCAAGACCACGCGGGCGGCGCTGAGCCGGGCCCTGGCTCAGGTCCGTAAGAACGGTTATGCGGTGGAGGACCAGGAGGCCACCGTCGGCGATGCTGGTGTGGCCGCGCCGATCATGAACAGGCACGGCACGGTGGCCGGCGCGATCGGCGTCGTGGGCCCGGTGGAGCGACTGCTTGCCCCTGGCACCAGAGACGAACTGGCCCGTGCCGTGGTGGATTCGGCCCGGTCGGTGTCCAGGGACCTGGGCGCGGGCCGGGGTGGCGGCGCCGCGCTGTCCGCGCTGAGCTGACCTCATAGCGCGGGCACCAGCTTCCACACCGCATCCACGGTCGGGGCGGACAGCGCCCGCGCCGCCAGGTCCGCGCAGGCACTGGTTTCGAGTGCCGTCACCCAGGATCTGACCTGCGGTACCCGCGCCGCGGGAACGCTCAGCGTATCCACGCCAAGGCCCACGAGCAGCGGCAGCACCCGGGCGTCGGCGGCGGCGTCACCGCACACCGAGACGGCGATGCCGGCTTCGCGGGCGGCCTGCGTGACATGCCCGATGAGGCGGAGTACCTGCGGGTCCGCGGCGAGCGCGGGCCGCGCCGTGGGATCCTGCCGGTCCAGGCCGAGCACCTGGCCGGCCAGGTCGTTGGTTCCGATCGAGAAGAAGTCCACGGCCGGGGCGAAGGCCTCCGCCGTCGCGGCGGTGGCTGCCAGTTCCACCATGATCCCCAGCCGAGGCACCGGTACACCGAGCGCGGCGGCGGCCTCGGCCAGCGCGGCACGGACCTGGGCCACCTCGTCGAGCGAGCTGACCATGGGGATGAGCACGCCCAGCCTTGTGTCGTGGCCGGCCTCCAGAATCGCGCGCAACTGGTCACGAAGCGCGGTGGGATGCGCAAGCAGCGCGGCCAGTCCGGCCGCTGGCGCCTGGCCCGCGCCCGCCCCGGGACCACTCGCTGCGCTAGGCCCGGAAGCCGGTGCGCCGTTGGCATGGTGCCGGGCCAGGAACGGGGGGATCTTGTCTCCGGAGAAGTCGAGCAGCCGGACGGTGGCCGTGCGCCCGGCCAGCAGGCCCAGGATCGGCGCCAGATGCGCCTGGTGCTCGGCGAGCGTGGGCCAGGCCAGAGCGGCGATGAACGGGATCTCGGTGCGGAGCAGGCCCACTCCGGCCGCGCCCCTGGCCAGGCCGGCCCTGGTCTCCGCGGCCGAGGCCACGTTGCACAGGACGGTGATCGCCCGCCCGTCGATGGTGGCGGCAGGCCCGGTGTCCCGGGCCTGCCGCAGCCCGTTGGCGGCCCCCGTGGTCGTCCCAGCGCGCCCGGCCCGGCCAGCCCCGGCGGCCGGGCCGGCCCCCGCGGTCAGGCCAGCCCCCGTGTTTACGTCAGCCCCCACGACCGGGCCCGCTCCGGCACCCAGGCCAGCCGCGACGCCCGGTCCGACCGTCAGCTCACCGGCCACGGCGTCGAGTACGGCGGGCTGGCCGCCCGGCGCCGCGAGCACCGCCGCATCCACCCCGGTGATCATCGGCAGGCCAAGGCCGCGCGCGACGATCGCCGCGTGCGAGCTTCCGCCTCCGGCCACCGAGACCGCGCCGGCCAGCCCGGCCTCGGCAAGCTCGATCAGGTCGGCCGGGCTGACCTCACGCCGCACCAGGATGAAGTCGCCTTCCGGGCGAGGCGGCGCCCCCGCTGCGGCCAGGCGGTCGAGCACGGCCTGGCCCACCTGGCGGACGTCGCCGGCCCGCTCCGCCAGCTCGGGCACGGGCAGCCCGGCGAGCACACTGGCCTGGGCCTCGGCTGCCGCCAGGATCGCGTCGGCCGCGCCTGTTCCCCCGGCTACCGCTGCCACTGCGGGCCCGACCAGCGCGGGATCCGCCGCGATGAGCGCGGCCACGCCGACGATGTCCGCTTCGGCGTCCCGGCCAGCCACGCGGAGCCGTTCGGCCAAATCATGACGGTCCGCGGCGACGGCGGCGAAAGCCTCGCGGACCTGCTCCGCCGTCACGTCGGCGGGGGGGCCGGGGTCGGCGACGTAAAGCTGGCCCGCAGCCGTCCCCTCGGACACCGGCCGGCCCGTGAAGCGCGCGGGCTTGGTCATGGAGCCTGCTGCGCCGCGACGTCGCGCAGGGCGCCGAGGATAAGCGCCATCGACGCCGCGCCGGGGTCTTCGTGCCCGACACTGCGCGGGCCGAGGTAGCTGGCCCGGCCCTTGAGCGCCTGCATCGAGATGGTGGCCTGGGCGCCCTCGGCCGCGGCGGCGGCGAGCGCGGCGAGGGCGCCGTCGGCCGGCGCCCCCTCCGCAAGGGCCTTGGCGAGCGCGCTGACCGCCGGGGCCAGCGCGTCCACCATGGTCTTCTCACCCTCCCGCGCCGCGCCCAGCTTCTGGACCCCGGCCAGCGCCGCCTCCAGCGCCGCGGCCAGCGCGGCAAGGTCGGCGTCGGGCACGTCACCGAGCGACTTGCCGGCCGAGCGCAGCGCCATGCCGTACAGCGGCCCGGACGCGCCGCCCACCTTGGAGATCAGCGTCGAACCGGCCAGCGTCAGCACCGCGCCCGGGGTGGGCGCATCCTTCTGTTCCAGTGCCACGGTGACCGCGCCGAAGCCGCGGGCCATGTTGATGCCGTGGTCGGCATCGCCGATGGCCGCGTCGAGCTGGGTCAGGTGGTCGCGCTGCGTCTCGACCACGGCCGCGGCCGCGGTCATCCAGTCACGGAAGAATGCGGCGTCCATGGGCACTCCTTTGCGGTAGATGTCTCTACCGTCCCCAGCGCAGGGCGGGTGTGTCCACCGGTGCGTCCCAAAGCTGCTCGAGCGTGTCGGTCATCCGGCATACGGTCACCGAGAAGCCCTGCATCTCCAGGCTGGTGATGTAGTTGCCGACCAGATTCCTGGTGATCCGTGCGCCCTTGCCGGCCAGGTACTTGTGCACCTCGTTGTAGAGCAGGTACAGCTCGATCAGCGGGGTGCCGCCCATACCGTTGACCATCACCAGTAGGTCGCCGGTGAGCGGCTGGTCCGCGTGGATGGCGTCCAGCGCGGCGGCCGCCAGCTCCGCCGCCGGGGCCAGCGGGGCACGCCGCCGGCCCGGCTCGCCATGGATGCCGATGCCCAGCTCGATCTCGTTGTCGCCGAGCTCGAACGTCGGCTTGCCCGCAGCGGGAATGGTGCACGAGGTCAGTGCCACGCCGAAGGACCGGCTGCGCTCGTTGACCTCGGTCGCCACGGCGGCCACGTCGGCCAGCGGTGCGCCGCGCTCGGCGAGCGCCCCGGCGATCTTCTCCACGAAGACCGTGGCGCCCACGCCGCGGCGGCCCGCGGTGTACAGCGAATCCTGGACGGCCACGTCGTCGTTGACGACCACGGAGGTGACGTCGATCCCCTCGTCGGCGGCCAGTTCCGCGGCCATCTGGAAGTTCAGTACGTCGCCGGTGTAGTTCTTCACGATGTGCAGCACGCCGGCGCCGCCGTCGACCGCCTTGGTGGCGGCGAGCATCTGGTCGGGGACCGGCGAGGTGAACACCTCGCCGGGGCAGGCGGCATCCAGCATGCCCAGGCCGACGAACCCGCCATGCAGCGGCTCGTGGCCACTGCCGCCACCCGACACCAGCCCGACCTTGCCCGGTGTCGGGCCACCCGCCCGGGTGATGACCTTGTTCTCGATGTCCACGGCCAGCGACGGGTGCGCCGCGGCGACGCCGGCCAGCGCGTCGGTGACAACGGTGTCGGGGGCGTTGATGAGCTTCTTCATGACGTGCCTTCCGCGATCTTCTCGACGGCCGAGTCGGTGTCGGCCGGGGCGAGGCTGTTCAGCGCCGCCTGGCGGCGGGTGGTGGAGAGCCCCAGGTAGGCGAAGGCGCCGGCGAGGCCGCCGACCAGTTCCCCGATGATGTAGGCGGGCGCCTGCGCCCAGGAGACCGTGCCGCCGAACGCGCTCTGCCAGACCATCGCGCCCAGGTAGCGGGCGGGGTTGATGGCGGCACCCGTAGCGGGCCCGAGGACGATGATGATCGCGAACACCGAGGCGCCGATGGCCATGGGTGCCCAGCCGGGCACGGCGCGGTGGTCGATGACGCCGAAGATGGTGAACACCAGGATCGCGGTGCCGATCGCCTCGATCAGCCCCGCCCGGCCGAACCCCATCGAGGAGGCGTTGTAGGCGGTCACGCCGCCGCCGGCCGCGACGGTCGCCGCCTTGCCCAGCGTCACGAAGTAGCCGAGCGCGCCGATCAGCGCGCCGGCGACCTGTGCGGTCACGTAGCCGGGCACCTCGCGCCAGGGGAACTTGCCGCACGCGGCCAGGGAGACGGTGACGGCCGGGTTGATGTGGCCGCCGGAGATGTGACCGATCGCGTAGACGATGCCGACGATGATCAACATGAACGCGAACGAGATCATGCCGAGCTGGGCCATCGAGAACGGGACCTTGGTGCCGGCCGCGATCACTCCGGTCGCAGCGGCGGAGCCCGCTCCGATGTAGACCAGGCAGGCAGTTCCGATAACCTCCGCAAAGAGCTTTTGCGGGGTTGTGGGTGTTGCGGCCATGCGGTTCGCCCGTCGGCCACCTCGGGGCAGGCGGCGGGCTCCTCACCTCCCTCTCGCGATGCGAGCCCGACTTCTGGAATGCGGTTCGGTATCGTCGAACAGCATTTCAAGGAAGATAAGACTGTGTTACGCCTACGTCAAGAGGCAAACGGTAGATGAGCGGCGCCGCCAGCCAGGCCGGGCGCGGCCCCGGCCGCGCCGGCCGGCGCGCCGCAGCGCCTGGCGGCGGGGCCATGACCCCCGCGCAGCAGCGGACACTGGCCGCGGTCAGCGCCGAACTGAGCCGGCTGATTCGCTATGACGACGAGTCCATCGTGAACGAGGTGTGGCTGCGGCGTCGCTACGACAGCAGCCGCTACCCCACGCTTGGCGACGCCCGGCGGGCGACCGTGATCACAGCCTGGCACGAGGCTGGCCACGCCGTGGCGGCCTTCACCGTGGGTGCCAGCTTCCGGTCGGCCAGCATTCACGCCGGCCGCGACACCGAGGGCCGGGTGCACGGTATCCAGGGCACCGGCGACCTGGCCTTCGTGATCGACGCCGCCGGCCAGATCGCCGAGCGGCTGCGCACCTGGACCGTCCCCGACGACGACGGGCTACGCGCGTGGCTGCCGACATGGCGGGATGACGGCGGCGATGCACGGCGGTTTCGCGCGAACATCCGCCAGCGCTTCGGCGACGACGAGTTCGCTGCCTGGCGCTACAGCGAATCGCTGCTGGCTCCGCAACGGCTGAAGATCCGCCAGGTCGCGCGCGCCCTGCTCGTGCATCCCAGGCACCTACCGCATCAGGTAGTCGCAGCGCTGTCCCGCGCCGGGTGATCCGAGGCACCTGGCACAGGCCGCAGCAGAGATGTCACCGACTGTTCTTCAACACATAACGAGAGTTATGTCCTGCGGCGATACCTCGTAGTTCAGCTTGGTGAACGTGCGGATCGCGATTGTCGCCGAGTCCTTCCCGCCCGACGTCAACGGGGTAGCCCACTGCACCCTCCGCGTGGCGGAGCATCTCGTGGCCTGTGGTCACCATCCGCTGGTCATCGCCCCGGCCCCGGCCCGCGGCACGCCCGGTGCGTCCGGCCCGTTCCCATGCCCGGTGGTCCGGCTGCGCTCGGTGCCGTTGCCCTGCTACCGCAACTTCCGCGTCGCCATGCCCGGCCCGCCGCTCCGCTCCGCGGTGGCCTGCCACCGCGCCGACCTGGTCCACCTGGCCAGCCCGTTCATCCTGGGCGCCGGCCGGGCGGCCCGGCTGCCCACGCTCGCGGTGTACCAGACCGACATGCCCGGGTACGCCCGGGTGTACCGGACGGGGCGGCTGGGCGAGGCCGCGGCGTGGGGCTGGGTGCGCCGGATCCACAATGCCGCGGACCGCACCCTTGCCCCGTCCGCGGCCAGCGCTGACAGCCTGCGCGCGAACGGGGTCGAGCGGGTCTGGGTGTGGGGCCGTGGAGTGGACACGGACCTGTTCAATCCGGGCAGGCGCAGCGAGCGACTGCGCCGTGAACTGGCGCCGGGCGGCGAGGTGCTCGCCGGGTATGTCGGGCGGCTGGCCCCGGAGAAGCGCGTGGACCTGCTCGGGCAGGTCGCGGCGCTGCCCGGCGTCCGGCTGGCGGTCGTGGGCGGCGGCCCGGCCGAGGCCGCCCTGCGCCGGGCCCTGTCTGCCGCGGTGTTCCTCGGCCCGAAATACGGCGCCGAACTTGCGGAGATCTACGCCAGCCTCGACATCTTCGTGCACAGCGGGGCGCGGGAGACGTTCGGCCAGACGTTGCAGGAGGCCGCGGCCAGCGGGCTGCCCGTCGTGGCGCCGGCCGCCGGCGGCCCGCTCGACATCGTCGGCGACGGCGTCACCGGGTTCCTCGTGCCGCCCGGGGCGGCCGGGCCGCTGGCCGATGCGGTATCGCGACTGGCCGGTGATCCCGCGATGCGGGCGGCGATGGGACGGGCAGGCAGGGCGAAGGTCACCGGCCGCACCTGGCCGGTTCTCGGCGACGAACTGATCGGGCACTACGCAGAGATCCTCAGGCACCGCGGGAAGGCAGTGCGATGACGACTTTGGCGGTACTCGGCGACTCGATCACGCTGGGCGTGGGCGACCCCGCGCCGGGCGGTGGCTGGCGCGGCTGGGCCGCGTTCCTGGCAGACAGCCTGCCCGGCGGGCGGCTGGTGAACCTGGCCGCCAACGGCGCACGGGTGGCCGACGTGGAACGCACCCAACTGCCCCGCGCCCTGGAACTGCGGCCCGACGTGGCCAGCGTCGTCGTGGGCGTCAACGACACCCTCCGGGCCGGTTTCGACGCGGCGCGCATCCAGGCCGCGCTCGCCCATGTGGCCGGCTCGCTGACCGCGGCCGGCGCGGTGGTCCTCACCATGCGGCTGCCGGACCCGGGGATGATGCTCGGCCTGCCTCCGGTGCTCGCCCGGCCCCTGGCCAGGCGGCTGCACGTGATCAACGAGGCCATGGACCAGGTGGCCGAACAGTTCGGCACGGTGCACTTCGACGCAGCGGCGGACCTGGCCACCTACGAGCGGCAGATGTGGAGCGCGGACCGGCTGCACCCCAGCGAGCGCGGTCACAGGTACATCGCCGGCCGCTTCCATGACGAGCTCACCGCGGCTGGCCATCACCTCGGCCCGCGCCCGGGCGCCGAGCCGACCAGCCCGCCGCCCACGCGGCTCGACACCGCGGCCTGGATGGCGACCAAGGGCACCGCCTGGGTGCTGCGCCGGTGCACCGACCTCGTGCCCTACCTGCTTGTCATGGCGCTACGAGAGTGCTGGCCTGGCCCTGGCCCGCAGCCTCCTATCGCGCCCCCGCTACGACTACCGGAACTGGTGACGACGCAACCGGGTCCCGGCCCGGAGACCGGCGTAGCGGGGATGGG
>Ga0207665_10001558_pt1 | contig 15447 bp, 17 predicted proteins | sample LARL112metaG_FD_184351 | JGI IMG/M metagenome (GOLD analysis project Ga0207665, IMG submission 184351) | Corn, switchgrass and miscanthus rhizosphere microbial communities from Kellogg Biological Station, Michigan, USA - LAR L11-2 metaG... | ecosystem: Host-associated > Plants > Roots >...
CAAGATGGCGGCCACCGGGCTGTACGAGGACGGCAGGCTGGGGATCCGCCGGCCGGGCGACCCGCACCTGCGCGTCAAGGAGATGGATCGCGACGGCGTCGACGCCGAGGTCATCTACGGCATCCTGGCGGCGGCGGCGAAGCTGAACGACCGCGAGGCCTCCACCGAGATGCTGCGCATCTACAACACGTGGCTGAGCGAGTTCTGTCGCCACTATCCCGATCGCCATATCGGTCTCGCCTGCCTCCCCTACGGGGACATCGACGCGGCGGTGGCCGAGGTGCATCGCGTGGCCAAGCTCGGCTTCAAGGGGATCGAGCTGTCGTGCTCGTGGGACATGGACCCGATGTGGCATCCGATCTGGGAGCCCCTGTGGCAGGCGATCGACGAAGTGGGCCTGCCGCTCCACTTCCACACCTTCCCGTCGGTCTCGCCGAAGCTCCGCGAGCAGTACACCGGGCTCACGCAGCGGGCGCTGGCCTACAGCAGCCTCTGCCTGTTCCAGATGACGCTGGCGAACATCCTGACCGCCCTGATGGGGCGGGCGGTCTTCGAGCGCTATCCGAATCTCCGCGTGGCCTTCGGAGAGAGCGGCATCGGCTGGATCCCGTACGTGCTCGACCGCATGGACTTCGAGTACGAGGACCAGTACAAGGATCTCCCGCTCAAGATGAAGCCGAGCGAGTACTGGCGGAGGCAGTGCAAGGCCACCTTCCAGTACGACCGCGTGGGCACCAAGCTCATCGACGAGATGGGCGTCGAGACCCTGATGTGGGGCTCCGACTACCCGCACCCCGACGGGGTCTGGCCGGAGTCGGAGAAGTACATCAACGAGCAGTTCAAGGACCTGCCGGCCGACGTCACCCGCAAGATGGTCTGCGAGAACGCGGGGCGGTTCTATGGCCTGATGCCGGCCCCGGCCCCGGCGCTCGCGGGAGCTCGCGCATGATCACGAGGTTCGGCAGTCTGTTCGCGGGCCACGTGGATCTGGACGACGAGGGCTTCGACGGCACGCCTGCGAACGACCGCTGGCTCTCCGACGAATACCTGGCCACCGTATTCCCGAAGAGCGAGGCCATCGCGAAGCTCATGGACCGGACCGGCTACGACATCTTCTGGCTGGCCGAGCACCACTTCCAGCGCGAAGGGTACGAGTGCATCCCGAACGTGCTGATGCTGGCCCTCCATCTCTGCCATCTCACCCGGAACATCCGGATCGGGTGCGGCTTCAACATCGCGCCGATGTGGCACCCGATCCGGATGGCCGAGGACTTCGCCACCGTCGACTGGCTGACCAACGGCCGGGTCGTCTTCGGGGTCGGGCGCGGGTACCACACCCGCGAGGTCGAGGCGTTCGGGGCGCCCCTGCTCGATCAGGCCGCCAATCGCGAGCTGTTCGAGGAGCAGGTCGATCTCATCTTCAAGTCGTTCAACCAGCGCGCCTTCTCGCACCGGGGCAAGCACTACACGATCCCGCCGCGCGTCCCCTATCGAGGCTACGATCTCGATGAGATCACGCTGGTGCCACGGCCGAAGACGCTGCCGGTCGAGTGCTGGCAGCCGGTGGTCAGCGCGAGCCCCCGGGCGCTCGACTTCATGGCCAAGCACGACATCCGGGGCATCATCGGCGGCGGGGCGGCGCCCGGCGGGGCCAACGAGAAGGTGGTCCACGCCTTCCGGGAGGCCCGCGCCCGCGCCGGACGGGAGGGCGAGCCGGGCGAGGGCCTCTGCATCGGGTTCTCGTTCCACATCGCCGACAGTGTCGAGCAGGGGATCAAGGAGGCCACCCCGTTCTTCGAGGAGAACATCAAGATGTTCGCCCCGCTCGGCTTCGTGCCCGGGCTCACCCCCGAGCAGATCGAGGCGGTCGCCGACCCGAAGCGGGCGCGTCAGGCCAACCTGCCAACCCTGCGCCACGCGGTCAAGGCGGGGACCTGGCTGATCGGACCGCCGGAGCTCATCACCGAGCAGCTCATGGAGATCCAGCACAAGTACCCCGGGCTCAAGGTCGTCAACGTCGGTCAGCCGGTGGGCACGCCGCAGGCGGTGATCCTCGAGCAGCTCGAGCGCTTCTCGGCCCAGGTCATGCCGGCCTTCAAGAGCAAGTAGGCTGGGGCGCCCGCAACAGCCTGAAGTAGAACCCGAGCAGGAACAGCCCGGCCAGGCCGAGCCCTACCGACTGCATCATCCACATGCCGCGGACGCCCCACGGCGAACCCCATAGCCCGCGGAAGGCGACGTGATAGCCGCCAAAGAGCCCGACCCCCCATAGCGTCATCGCATAGATCACGGTGGGAGCCACCACCCGCTTGTGGGCCCGCAGCACGAAGCCGACGACGGTCTGCAACGCGTCGAAGACGTGAAAGGCGGCCAGATATGGGACCAGGGTCAGCGCCACGGCCGCGACCGCCGCATCGCTCGTGTAGAGACGAACGATGGAGTCGCGCAGGATCCACACCGCGAGCGCGAGCGACGCCGAGGCGGTCACCGCGATCCGGATGCCGGTGGCCGCGGTCCGCTGCGCCTGCCGGGCATTCCCCGCGCCGATCGCATGGGCGGTGAGCGTGGCGGTGGCGACGGCGAGCGAGAGCGGCACCATGAAGCAGAGGGCCGCGAGGTTCGCGACGATCTGGTGCCCACCCATCACGCTGGTGCCAAGCCGCGCGACGAGCAGGGTGATGAACGTGAAGGACGTCGCCTCGAGGGCGTAGGACAGGCCCATCGGGATGCCGAGATGGAGAAGCTCGCGGAGGATCGGCCAGCGCGGCCCGGTCCAACGGATCTCGAAGCGGCGATAGAACGGGTCGAATCGGGTGTGCGCCCAGCCCGCCCCAAAGAGAGCCCAGAGGACGATGACCGAGGCCAGCGCTCCACCGACTGCGCCCAGCCGGGGCAATCCGAGCCGACCGAAGATCAACAGGTAGCTCAAGAGCACCTTCAGGGCGAGGCCCCCGACCTGCATCCGCATCACGACCTGCGGGCGCGCCACCGCAATGTTCAACGCGCCGATCGCCCGGAACATCAGGGCGGCGGGCAGGGCGAGGCTGAGGACGCGCAGATAGCGCGCCACCAGCTCCTCGACCGCGGGCGGCGCGTGAATCCACGCGAGCCATAGCTCGGGAACGGCGAGGAAGAGGCTGCCGGCCGCGGATAGTAACAACGCCAGCCACAGGCCTGCGCGTAGCCCAGGCCGATCGCCACGTGGCGCTGCCCGCCATGGTGCTGGGCAATGATCGGGTTGAGCGCGTTGATCGCGCCCAGGAGGCTCACGAAGACGCTCGAGTAGACGCCCGCCCCCAGCCCCATCGCGGCCAGGTCGGTGGGCGAAGCGTGACCAGTCAGCACGGTGTCGACGACGGCGTAGAGCATCACCGCCACTTGACCGACGAAGAGCGGTCGCGCCTGGGAGAGGATGCCCCGCGCTATCGACGGGTCCAATCGCAACCCGGCAAGCGATCGAGTCAGTGCCGCTTGACCACGAGGCCGGTGCGGTCGTCCTCGGCCCGCGCCGCGCCCGTGAAGTCGGCCACCGCCTGGCGGAGCGCGCCCGTCAGCTCCGCGGCCGAGCTCGCGCGGTGGCGGGTGACGAGCTCGATGACCCGCGTGGTGCCGAAGCGCTCGCCGCCAAGGCGCTCGGCGTCGACCACGCCGTCCGACAGCGCCACGAAGATATCGCCCGGCTCCATGCGAATCGGGGCCCGCAGCTCGACCTCGAGGTCCTCGAGACACCCGAACGGGACCGTATCCGTCTCGAGAGTCACACACGTCCCGTCCGCGGCCCGGTAGTAGAGCAGTGGCCCCTGGCCGCAGCTGAAGCCGGTGAGGGTCTGCTCCGTCGCGTCGAGGAGACCGAGCCACGCGCTGACGAAGCGCCCCTCTCTGAGGTCGGCGCAGAGCTGCGCGTTCAGGTGGCGGATGATCGCCGGGAAGTCCTCGCCGGCCCGGATCGCCATCCGCAGCATCGCGCGGACCTGGGTGACGGAAAGCGCGGGGCCGATCCCGTGCCCGGTGGCATCGGCCAGCAGGAGCACCGCGCGCTCGGCCTCGGCCGTCGACAGACGCGGGGAGCGCTCGCCCGGCAGGAGCCGGTAGCCGATGACGTCGTAGGTGTCACCGCCGGTCTCGTCGGCCGGCTCGCTCCAGGCGTCGATGTCGAATCCGGTCACGGTCGGAATCTGTTCGGGCCAGGTGTCCTGCTGGATGCGCCGGGCCACCTGGAGATCGCCCTCGAGCTTCAGGAGCGTCCTGAGCGACCGGCGCATCTGCCCGTGGGCATCCGCGAGCCGATGGACCTCGCGGATCGCCGAGGTCACGGGCGCCCCGGCGTCGAGGTCGCCGCGGCTGATTCGCTCGCTCTCGCGCACCAGGGCTTCGATCGGGCGGCTGTAGCGCCGCGCGAGGCTCACGGCGCGGACCATGGCGAGCGCGAGCCCGACGAGCATGACGAGCACGATGCCCAGCCGGAGGTGGCCGAGGTTCCCCAGCAGGTCGGACTCCGGCACCATGACCGTGATCGCCAGCTGGCGCTGCGGGCCCAGAGAGACCGGGCTCACCTCGGCCCACCACGGGGCGCCTCCGCTCTGCAGCCGGACCGGACCGCGCTCGCCCGGCGGCCGGCTCGCGAGGACGCGCGCGGCGTCGGCCGGCACGCGCATCTCCAGCTCATCCGGGCGCTTCAGCAGTGCGTTGCGCTGGCCGGCGGCGTCGAAGTAGCGCGGGTCGCGGGGCAGGCCGATGACCCGGCCACCGTCGGTCAACACCATCACCGCGCCGTGCTCCCCGACCCGCAGGCGCGTGGTGAAGGTGGAGACGTCGGTCAGCAGCAGGTCGACGCCGACGACGCTCAGCCGGCCGTTGCGCTCCGGAAACGCCAGCGCCGCCGTCATCCCCGGGGCCTTGGCCGTGTAGAACGTGTACGGCTCCGTCCAGTAGACGAGCTCCGCGGCGCCGGCCTGCCCGCCCGCGCCGGAGCGGGCCGAGACAGCACCCTGATACCAGGGCCGCCGGCGGGGGTCGTAGTCGCTCGCCCGCCACGAAGCGACAGGTGCCGGGCGCGCATCCGTCCATTCGATCCAGGCGGCGCGGTCACCCCAGACGTCGCGCCGGGTCTGCCGGCTGCTCCACGCCTCCCCGAAGTGGAACACGATGTGCTCGCGGCCGCGCTCGTCCGCCACCATCACCGCCGACAGCTGCCGATCGGCGCGCAGAAGGGGGACGAGCAGCCGGTTCATGGCCCCCGCGTCCTCGCCGTCGAGCAGACCCGACTCGCCCCACGCGCGCATCACGCCGAGATCCCGGATCACCGGCTCGAAGAAATGGCGCAGCTCGCCCTCGGTCTGACCGATGGTCTCGCGCAGGATCACGCCGGAGAGCCGCTCGACGGTGGCCTGCGAGCCGATGAAGGTGAGCGCCATGATCGCGCCGCTCAAGAGCACGATCACCAGAGCGAGGTTGCCCAGCAGGCTCTGGTAGATGGACACCGAGCGGACCATGCGATCGCTCTCCTGGGCCCGCACACGGGCCGCCTGGACTCGGACGCCAGCGAGGCTGGACCCGAAACCGCGGCGCGTCAAGGGGGAGAGGTCGTTAGCGCGTCGTGGTGGCGGTCACCGCCGGTGAAAACTCACCCGGCTTGAAGGCGTACGCTTCTCGGTAGAAGCGATACCAATCCTGGACCTGTTGGTCCCTGGGTAGCCGTTCCGCCAGTCGCTTCAGGGTCGCCAGCGCCTTGTCCGCCTGCGAATTGTTGAGGTAGAGATCGTACAGACGCCACTGGTAGTCGAGGCGGTCCGGGGCCAGCCTCACCGCCCGCTCGAACATCTCCAGGCTCCGCGAGATCCAGTTCACCTCGAACAGGTAGAGCTCCCCGAGCGCGGCATAGGGCCGGTCGTCACTCGGGTGCTCCCGGATCGCCTGCTCGAGTGCGCCGACGGCCCCGCCGAGCGAAAACGGATAGGGTCGGCCGGGCGGCGTGCGGACACGCCCCCGGTAGATTGGATTGGTCGCATTCGGGTGCCCCAGCTGACGGAGCCCCGCCAGGAACGGCAGATCGTCGTACTTGGGCAGGAAGTCGAGGCCGTCCTCGTACCGGTGAAAGTAGGTCCACGCCTTCGGCTCGTCCACGAACCAGAGACCGCCGCTCCCACGCCTCAGCACGATCGGGAGATTCGGCACCCCGGGCCGAAAGACCACGAGGCTCCAGCCATCGAGTCGAATCATGTTGCTGGGCAATGCCTTCGCATAGAATCGGACTACGCGCTGCTGCTGCGCCTCGCTCCGCGGCACGATCATGCGAAAGACCTGACTGCCCTCGGTGAGGAGCGGCAGCTGGGGATCGCCCAGGCCGCGCTCGAGCGACTGCAGGTACCGGCGGGCCGTCTCCTCCGGATCGTCGGCCGGCGCGAACTCGGCGAGGTTCGAGGCGGGCGATCGGCGGACCGCGGCCTGATAGTCCTCGAGCGTGCGGCGATATCCGGTCGCCGTCACGCCGGCGCCACCCGAGTAGTAGCGGGCCTGCTTCAGCCATGCCGGCGCACGCAGCCCCGGGTCGGCTCCGGGCCGCGCGTCATCCCCCTGCAGGTTCATCGTGATCAGGAGCTCGGAGATGAAATCCTGCGGGATCTCGGACAGCATGTACGTCTGGGCGGCGTCCTCGAGCTGACGACAGAGCGCGTCCGGAAACATCGACTCCAGCGCGTACGACACCTCGATCTTGAAGCGATTCTCCCGGGCGCTGTAGAGGTACAGGATACCGCGCCCCCCGCGGTTGCGCCCGATCTGCCAGCGCTGGAAAAGGTCCGCCGCGACCTGCTCGATCGTCCGGTCCGGAGGCAGGCGCGGCAGGAGCACCAGGGCGTTCTCGATGCCCGAGCGCTTCTCCGCCAGCTTCAGGCTCATCTCGAAGGCCAGATCGTGGTCGTGGTCACCCGTCTCGTTGACGAAGACGTAGTGGGGGCGATCGAGCGTCCCGGGCCGGCGTGGAAGCAGCGCGAGGCTGCCGACGCCCGCCACCAGCACGGCGCCGATCGCGAGCGCCGCGAACGGGGCGAACCGGCGCGGCGTCACCGAGCCGGTCCGGCACTCACCGGACGCATACACGGTCCGGCCGGTCGCAGTAGTGGCCGAAGACGTCGTGCTTCGCTCCGTCGGCGGCGTACCAGACCAGGAAGGGCGACCGGTGCGGCTCCGTCATGTCGAGCCCGAAGACCATCCGGACGACGTCGTCGCTCCGGAAGACCAAGATAGGGGAGGCCTGGACCCCGTCGACCCGGCCGAGCCCGAAGTTGCGGATGGCCCCGTCGGAGACCAGCACATAGGGGAAGCCATTACCGTGCACGCCGAGCTCCATGGTCGCCGTCTTCTGCGCATTGGTCATCCAGATGCCGGGGCTTCCCTCCCCGGACTCCCCGATCCACGCCCTCGTGCTTCCCTCCGCGTCGAGGATCCTGAGCTGCCGAACTTTCAGCCACGACGAGACGCTGTGCCTCGGCAGTGCCGCGGGCGCGGCGGCGGAGGTAGCCGGCGTCCGGACCGGGGCGACGATCTCGTGCCGCTTGGCGAGCAACATGCCGAGCACGAGACCGGCGACCACGACGGTCGCCAAGGTCTTGCCGCCGATGAACATCAGTAGTTGCCGAACACGCGCTGCTTGGCCCCGTCGGTGCCGTACAGCACCAGAAACGGATCCTGCCCCGGCCCGTTGAGCCCCATGACGATCCGGTCGCGGCCTTGCGCCTTCATCACCAGGACGGGCGCGCTGTGCGGGCCCACGGTGCGGAAGATCTCCACCGCCTGCTCGCTCTCATCGTTCAGGACAATGCTGGCGTTGTTGTCACCGTACAGCCCCAAGCTCAACCGGACCTTGCCGTTTCGGTCGTAGATCCAAATCCCGGGGGAGCCCTCGGTGCCCGTGCCCATCACCAGCTGTCGACGACCATCGGCCCCAACCACCTCGAGGGTGCGCGTCGAGACGACACTGACCGCCGAGGTCGGCTGCGCCGCCGCGCTTGTCGTGGTCCACTCGAGACGCGAGCCCACGTAGTGGCCGAGCACCATCCCGACGGCCGACAGGGCGATGACTGAGAGGTAGGATCCGAGTTTGTTCATAACCGCAATATATCAGGGCGAATTGTGTGACCCGGGGCGAAGGGATACGTGCCGGTGCAGAGGTAGACGAATAGATCCTCTGTGACGGTTGGAACTCGCCCGCCCTCTCGGGCTTTCGCGGAAGGCCTATCCGGACTTTTTCTCTTGCGCGACGGCGGCCTCTGCGGCCTGGAAGCCGATCTTGCTGTGGGTGCCGTCACAGAACGGCTTGGTGACGGATGCCCCGCACCGGCATAGCGCGAATCGCGGCCCTCGCGCGCTCGTATCGACCTTGTTGCCGTTCACGTCGACCACTTCGACTTCACCCTCTACCAGGTACGGACCGTTCGGACGGATGCTGATCTTGACCGCCATCGTCACACCCCCTCGAGGGATTTACCGCGCCGACACCATAGCACGGGTGAAGACCCTGACGCCCTCGGTCAGCGAATCGTGAGGGTGGAGCGGACGCGCTCGAGCAGTGCGTCGATGCCGAGCGGCTTGGCGAGGACCACCGCCGCGGTCGTCTGCAGGAACTCCGAGTCGGTCGGACTATCGCCGTATCCGGTCATGAAGAGCACGACCGGCCGCGGCGCCCCCAGCTGCGCGACGGCACGGAAGACCGCCTTCCCGTCCACGTCCGGCATCCGCACGTCGCAGACGACGACGTCGTACACGGTCCGGGCGAGTCGGTCCAGGGCCGCCTGGCCGCTGTAGACGGCGTCGGCCGCGTGCCCATCATCCTTGAGCACCGCCTGCACCAGTTCCGCGACCTCGGGCTGGTCGTCCACCACGAGGATGCGGGCCATGCGGTCAGCCCAGGGTCGGCGCGGGCGGCGAGCTCGTGAAGGGGGCGCTGCCGAAGGCGATCTCGACCTGCTCCCGGATCCACGACCATTCCCACAGCACGTCGCCCTTGCAGACGGCGCAGTACGCGGCGCCCTTCACGGCCGACAGCAGGGGCAACCCGCAGGCCGGGCAGCGTTCCCCGGGGGCGGCCATGGCCGCTTCCTTCGCCTTGGGCAGGACCGTCGCGAGCCGGGCCCGGCGCTCGCGGGCGAGCTCCTGGCCGCGCTCGGCGTCGAGCCAGTCCGGCACCTTGAGCTCCGCGGGATCCCACCGCACCGAGCCGTCGGCCGTCTTCAGGGGCTCGGCCGTGCGCGGGTGGAGGTACTCGTGGATGCGGAGGTTGAGGTACTGCAGGAGCGGCGTCGCGCGGTAGATGGCCTGGGCGTCGCGATCGTTGTGGCCCTGGAGCGCCCGGTCGAGGCGCTGGGCGAACTGCTCGAGGAAGGTGAACGTGGCCTTCTTCTTTTTCTTCTTCTCCTGGACCGCGGCCGAGACGGACTGAAGCCCTTCACGGACCGCGCGCAGGGTGTCCTCGTCGCCCTGCTTCAACAGGCGCTTGGCATCCTTGACGAGGTCCTCCCCGACTCCCATCAGGGCGGAGGCCTGGGCCGCGGTCAAATAGGGGGAATTCCCCGTATTACCCCGGGGCCGGAGCTTGCACATCTCGGCCGCGACCATCGCCCGCTGGGACGTCGTGAGGTGCCGCCGGTGGAAGTTCCGGCCAAGGACCAGCGGCGCGGCGGCGCGCGGGTTTCCCTCGAAGCGCACCACTCGCGGCTCCAGCCCCAGCTCCTGGCAGGCGCGATACCGATGCAGCCCGTCCAGGATCTTGCCCTCGTAGAGCGTGATGGGCTCGCGCTGTCCGTGCTCCCGGATGTCCTCCTTGAAGGCGGCGAACTCCGGCTCGGTCATCGGGGGAAAGACCAGCGCCAGCTCGTGGGCTTGATAACTGGTGATCATCGCGTCCCCTCCTGGCCTCCCAGCATAGGGGGTGCGGAATTCTTTCATGATACTCAACATATGATGGGCCCTGCGACGCGTCGGCTTGACGGTGCCCCGCCCAGCGAGCATGCTGCGCCCGTAGAACACCATCGCTGGAGGTGCTTCATGGCGATTCAGCTCGACCACGTCATCGTCCCCTCTCGTGATCCGATCGCAGCGGCGAGCTCGCTCGCCAGTCTGCTCGCCGTCCCGTGGCAGGAGTCGCAGGGGCCGTTCACGCCGGTCTACGTCAACGACACGCTCACCCTCGACTTTGCGGATCGGGCGCACTTCGAGAGCCATCACTACTGTTTCCGCGTGAGCGACGCCGAGTTCGACGCGATCTTCGGCCGCATCCAGGCGGCGCGCATCCCCTACCGGAGCTCCCCGCTCGGAGAAACCGACATGCAGATCAATCGGAGGCTCGGCGGGAAGAACCTCTACTGGCAGAACGGGGACGGGCATCTCTGGGAGATCCTCACCGTCAGCTACGCGCGCCCAGATTCCGCGCCACTGACCGCTGAGAAGCACGCGTCTCGGTAGCGGTGGCGTGAGGGCGAGCCCCATGCGCATCGTCGGCATCGAGCCGATCCTCGTGGACGTGCCGCTGGCGGAGCCCGTCCACGGCGTGCACGGCGTCACCACCGTGCAGCGTAGCGTGCTCGTGCGCGTCACGAGCGACGACGGCGCCGAGGGCTGGGGCAACGTGGATCCCACGCCGGGCTACTCGGCCATGTCGGCGGCGGAGGTCCACGAGACCGTCCGGCGGATCGGCCCGGCGCTGGCCGGGGTGGATCCGTTCAACGTGCACCGCGCCCTCGCCGTCATGGACCGCGAGGCGTCGGGACACTACGAGGCCATCGCCGCGGTCGAGATGGCCCTGGTCGATCTCAAGGCGCGCGCGCTCGACCTGCCCGTTCACTCGCTCCTGGGCGGGCGCGTGAAGAACGAGGTCACGTTCAACGCCTGGATCGGCACGGTGCCGCCCGACCGGGCCGCGCGCGAGGCGATGGGATGGCTCGGGCGTGGCTTCCGCTCGGCCAAGATCAAGGTATCGGGCACCGGGCCCGACGGGATCGCCCGCGTCGCCGCGGTGCGGGCGGCGGTGGGCGACCGGATGGCGCTGCGGGTCGATTTCAACGAGAGCCTGACCCGGTCGGAGGCGGGGCCGTTCATCCGGCTCCTCGAGCCCTACGACCTGACGCTGGTCGAGCAGCCCATCCCGCGCGGGGAGATCGCCGGGCTCGCCGAGATCCGGCGGGCCATCGGCATCCCGCTCATGGCCGACGAGAGCGTGACCGGCCCTGCGTCACTGGTCGAGATCATCCGGCGCGAGGCGGCCGACCTGGTCAAGGTCAAGGTCATGAAGCAGGGTGGGCTGCTCCGCACGCTCGCGATGGTGGAGCTGGCATCCGCCGCGGGCCTGCGCGTCGTGGTCGGGCACGGCTTCGGCCTCACGCTCTCGACCCTCGCCGAGGCCACCGTGGCCGCGGTGAGCGACGCCGTCATCGATGGCTGTGAGGCGGTGGGGCCGCTCAAGATGGCCGGTGACGTCGTCGTCGAGCCGGTGCAGCTCGATTCCGGCGTCATCCGGCTCGGGGATCACCCCGGTTTCGGCGCGACGGTGGATCCCGACGCGCTCAAGCGGTACCGCGTGCTCCCGTAGACTGGATCTTCTTCCGAATCTCCCCGGCCGTGACCGTCGTGATCCGATCGCGATAGTCGGGACCGGTGGCCCACCTCACCTTGTACCGCCCGTCCGACATCGTGACGATGACCTCGCCTTCAGTGTGTTCGGAACTCCCGAGGAGCACGACCACGTCACCGGTCCTGATCGACGCGAGCGGCCGGGGAGTCGGCGGCGGCATGGGCGATGCCTACCAGGGGTGGAGCCACCGGTCGATCGAAAGGGCTCCGGCGCCTCCCACGAGAACCGCCAGCGCCATGCCGATCAGGGCCAGGTTCATCTCGTAGCCATGCCCCTTGCCCGGCTCGAGCGCCCAGTTGAGGAAGAAGCCGTTCGGCCGGTGGACCTTGGCGATCGCCACCAGCATGACGAGGATGAGCCCGACCGCCGCGGGCCGGACCAGCAGGCCGACGATCATCGCGAGCCCGCCGAAGCACTCCGTGAAGGCCGCGAGCACGGTCAGCGGGGCCGGGACTCCCAGCGCTTGCTTGAAGTAGGCGATGACCCCGCGAAGCCCGGGCCCACCGAACCAGCCGAACACCTTCTGGGCGCCGTGCGCGAAGAAGATCACGCCCAGGACGACCCGCACGATGAGAAGGGACGTCGACCCGAAGGTGCCGAAGAGCATGTCCATGGCCGCTCCTCCCGCTTGCCTCATACGCTCCGGCCGGCCGGTTGTCAACGCCGACCGGGAGCGGGTGACGAGGTCGCTACCTCTCGGGGGGGTCGAGCTGGGCGACGTCGAAGCCGTACAAGCGTGCGGTATTCCCGCCGGCGATCTTCGCCTGCTCGTCCTCCGGCACTCCCGCCAGGATGTCCGACAGGATCTTCCTGGACTGCGGAAACGTGGATTCGCTGTGCGGATAGTCCGAGCCCCACATCATGTTGTCGACGCCGATCGCGTCCCGCAGCCGAATGCCGACCGCATCCTCTTGAAAGCTCAGGAAGACGTTGCGGTGGAAGAAGTCGCTCGGGCGCATGCCGTCCCGGAACCGGTACAGCGCCTCCTCGTGCCGCTCGCGATACGTGTAGTCCATGCTGGAGAGCACATGGGGAGCCCACGCGAGCTCGAATTCCACGATCGCCACCTTGAGGCGGGGATAGCGCTCGAACGCACCCGAGAAGATCATGTCGCACATCGAGAGGGCCGGATAGAAGGCCTTCGTCGACCGGCTGGTCGCGTCGCGAATCGTGCGTTCTCCCGCGCCGCGGATCTTCCCCTGTCGACGGGTGGCGGTGTGCAGGCTCAGCGGCATGTCGAGTGCCTCGGCCGCGGCCCAGAAGGGTTCGTACTCGGGTTGATCGTAGCGCCGGGACTCGAGGGGGTACTCCGTGATCATCGCTCCGGCAAAGCCTCTCTTGGCGGCGCGCTCCAGCTCCTTGGTCCCGGCCTCTATATCGTCCAGGTTGATCATCGCGATGCCCTTCAGACGCGCCCGGTCCACGCTGCAGAAGTCGGCGAGCCAATCGTTGTACGCCCGGAAGATGGCCGACATGAGCGACGGATCCGCCACCTTGAAATAGAAGAGGCCTTGCGACGGGTACAGCACCTCGCCGGCCACCCCATCGAGACGCATGTCCGCCAGGTGCTGATGGGGGTCATATCCGCCCGGATGCACGTCTTCGAAGCGGCCAAGGGAGGAAATGGTCTCGGGCGCCTCGAAGCGAGCCCCCGCATTGGAGATGAGTCCGATCCCGGAGACGATCTGGTCGTCTTCGACCACCAGCTGATCGGCGCCATCGATCCGCTGCATCCGGGGCGCCCGCGCGCGGAACGCCTTGTCGATGCGAGTCGTCCACAGATCCGGCGGCTCGAACACGTGAGAATCGGACGACAGGATGAGCGTGGGTGTCATGGGCCTCTCCCCTCCGCGCCCAGCGGAGCTCGCCCGACATACTACCATCGCGGCTCATCCGCGAATCTGCGGGCCGCCGGGTGGGGCGTGGGCCGACCCGCAACCCGTCGTGACACCGTAAATACGCTCCGGGCCGACCACCTGACACACGTTCTCGGGAGACGCCGCACGCCAACCCCTTGTGAACGCGGACCAAGGGGCCCGCGCGTGGGTTGGCAACCAGTATGCAGCCCTGAAGACCCAGCAAGCATTTCGTGACCGCAGGAGGTTCCCCCCATGCGAGGTGTCCTCGCGCTCGCAGCCGGCCTCTCTCTCATGATCACAAGCCCGGCCGCCGCAGACGGTGTGCGGATCGGCATCAGTGTCCCCGTACCTGCGCCACCTACGGTGGTCATCACGCCTCCCCGCCCGCCGGTCGTCGTCGCGGCTCCGCCCCAGCTCGTGGTCGTCCCCGGATCCCCCGTGTTCTATGCACCGGGCGCCAGCATGAATTTCTTCGCGTATGGAGGGCGCTATTACACCTTCCACGAGGGGGCCTGGTTCGTCGCGACGACCTACGGCAGCCCGTGGGTGTCGATAGCACCCGTCAAGGTCCCGCGTCCGGTCCTCGCGGTACCGGTCACCTATTACAAGGTTCCTCCGGGGCACGCGAAGAAGATGGGCTGCCCGCCCGGGCTGGCCAAGCAAGGCCGCTGCTGACGCGTCGCGGGCCGAGCTGAGCCCGACATGGACGTCCCGTACAAGGGCTACACGATCGTTCCGAACTCCGAGCGGCAGCCCGACGGCCGCTGGCTGCCCGTGGCGGACCTTCAGGCCGACGACCACGGAGTCCTGACGCCGCAACCGCCGCTTCGAGCCGCGCCTCGGGACATACGCGCGACGCGCGCCGATGCGGACGTCCTGGCGGTCAAGATGGCCAAGGCGTGGATCGAGGAGATCGAGCGTGGCGAGGCCTCCGGACGCCCGGCCCGGAGCGCCGTCGTGACACCGCGGACCTCGCCGGAGCCCCGAACGACGCCGGACGCGCGGGTCAAGACCGCGCCACGAGCGAAGCGAGTCGAAGCCGACACCCTCGGCTGGCCCGGTCTGCACGCGGCGGATCGCTTCACCCGCCTGCTCGCGGTCCACTCGCTCCTCGATCGGCTCGTCACGCTGGCCCTGGCCGGCCGACTGGCCGTCAGCGGCGAATCCATCGCCGATACGCTGGCGTCGCTGCCCCTGTCCTCCCGGGTAGCGCTCGCGTCGACCTCGAGCGCGCTCCCTCGCGCCGCCGCCGAGAGCATTCTGGAGATCGACCGCATGCGGAACCGGCTGGTGCATTCGACGCCGGCACCCGGAAAACCGATCTGGGACGTGAGCGGCGCCGCCGAAAGCATTCCCCCGGACGTCTATGACCAATGCTTGCGCAAGGGATTCGAGGCCGCGCAATCCCTCACGGCGACGCTCCGGGACGCGGCGCAGGAGTGAGGAGGCACCGAACGAGCGGCGTCACAGTGCCGCGGTGGGAGCCGCCCCTCCCGCCGCGTCGCCCGGCCGGGCCTCGGTCGCCTGTCGGACCAGCTCGCCGATCCGCGCGATGACGGCCCGGAGCTGGTCCCGCTCCATCAACAGCGCTTCGCCTTCCTGTCCGAGCCGGAGATTCTCGGCCCGCAGCTCGTCGATGCGAGCGGCCTGTGCACCCGCCTGTGTCTTGAGCTGCTCGATCTCCTGCCCCATCGCCGCGAGACGGCTCTGGAGCTCGCCAAGGCGTTCGATCCGTTCCTGCCAGAGGGTGAAGAGGTGCCGACCTTCCTCGACCCACGGGGCGATGGCGACCTGGCCGGGACTCTCCGGAGCCCGCGCCAACGCCACGCTCTCATACTCGCCGTTCCGTCGTCGCCGCCGCCGGGTGGCGAGCACCACACCGGCCAGGATCACGATGACAAGAACGACGGCCACCACGAACAGCATGGCGGCGGGGTCCGACGCGATTGCGTCTATCCAGGGCTG
>Ga0207665_10001559_pt1 | contig 15445 bp, 12 predicted proteins | sample LARL112metaG_FD_184351 | JGI IMG/M metagenome (GOLD analysis project Ga0207665, IMG submission 184351) | Corn, switchgrass and miscanthus rhizosphere microbial communities from Kellogg Biological Station, Michigan, USA - LAR L11-2 metaG... | ecosystem: Host-associated > Plants > Roots >...
GAGCCAGCCGAGGAACGTGACGTGCTCGCCGAGCCGCGCCCGCAGCCGCTGCTCCTCGGGGCCGCCGCCGGCGAGGACCAGGTGCAGGCGCTCGTCGCGGTCGCGGGCGGCCAGGAAGGCGTCGGCGAGCAGGTCCACGCCCTTCTCCCGGCTCAGTCGGCCGACCACGCCGACGATAGGCCGCGCGAGGCCCCCAGGGAGAGCGGCGAGGTGGTTGCGCTCCGTCGGGTCGCCCGGGGGCGGGGGAACAACCGCGTTGTAGATGATGCGAACCCTGTTGCCGCATTGTCGGAACGCACGAGCCTGCGCCTGGGACATCACGACAACGCGGTCAGCCGCACGGAGCAGCTGCTTGTCGACCCAGTGATAAAATCGGTCCTTCACGTCTTCGGTCGTGACGCCATGGTGGAATCCGATCCAGTGCCACGGGCGGTGCTGCAGCCCGCGTAGCAGGTACGCCACCGCGGTCGCCTTGTAGCCGTGGGTCTGCACGATGGACGGTCGCCAGCTGCGCAGCGTTGCCGCCACCCTCGAGGCCATCCGCCAGTCGGCGGGGCCGCCGTCCTCCACGACGCAATGCCGAACGCCGGCCTCCCGGAGGTACTGAGCGAACCCCGAGGGGGGCCGGCCGCGTCGATGGAACGCAATGACCAGGCACTCGATCCCCGCTCCCTCGAGCGCACGCGCCAGAGCGGTCACCTGACGTCCAGGTCCGGTGACCGCTTCGGAAGGAACCAGCGCTGCGATGCGGTCCGGTGACGAGCGTGACTCGTCCGCACTCGCGACTCGCTCCACGACGGTCATCGCACGGATCGGCTGGACCGCGTAAGCCAGCTCTCTCCTCTGGCGGGCATGGCAGCCGGTTGAAGCACTGCGGCGACCGACCGACGCTCGAACCACGTCCAGGTCCGCCGCAGGCCCTCGGCCAAAGAGATGAGCGGTTGATAACCGAGCAGGCGCTGGGCGCGCCGGAGACCCGCGAGCGAGTCGCGAACGTCGCCCTCCCGTGCAGGAAGCCGCTGATAGGCGAGCTCCCGGCCGGTGATCTTCCCCACGAGTTCGATCAGGTCGAGCAGCGAGGTCCGCGACCCCGCCCCCACGTTCACCACGGCCCCGCTGACCCGTTCCCCCGGCACCGTTGCCGCAAGCACGTTCGCGTCCACCACGTTGTCCACGTAGGTGAAATCCCGCGTCTGCGTCCCGTCCCCGAACAGAGTCGCCTCCCCTTGTTCTCGCACCGCGAGCAAGAAGGCGGGGATCACCGCGGCATACGCGGAGTGTGGACTCTGGCGTGGACCAAACACGTTGAAATACCGCAGCGCCACCCCTTCGATCAGCCCGGCGCGTGCGAATGCAAGCACGTACTGCTCGCCTGCCAGCTTGGACGCGGCATAGGGTGAGCGCGGGCGGGGCTCGGCCGATTCCATCTTGGGCAAGACGACCGTGTCGCCGTAGATCGAGCTCGAGCTCGAGTAAACGACGCGCCTGACCTGCGCCGCTCGGCACGCCTCGAGCAAGCGCATCGTCGCGTTGACGTTGGCGTCGTGGGAAGCCCACGGATCCTTGAGCGACCGTGGCACGCTGGGGAGCGCCGCGAGATGAAACACCACCTCGATCCCTGCGACCGCGCGGCGACACACTTCGGCCTCGCAGAGGTCGCCGCGCAGAAACTCAATCTTCCCATCCAAGCCGGCGAGATTCGCCTCGTCGCCCGTGCAGAGATTGTCTACGACGCGAACATCGTGGCCGAGAGCAACCAGCCGCTCAGCGACATGGGAGCCGATAAAGCCCGCCCCCCCCGTGACCAGGCACCGTGACGCTCGCGTTCCCAGCATGGAGTCCCTCTTTAGCGATGGACATGGTCACTCGCGACTCGCACGCGTACGTGACCGCTCGCCTGAGGGAGGTTGCAAGCTTAGCGCCGCTCGTGCGCGCCGCCGAGCGACGCCGGCGGTCAGCCATAAGTCACTGCCGCACATGGCGATACACTATCGGTTCCGCGATTCGATCGAGTCGTGGCGAGCGTGCGGCGTGGCCTTGGCGCTATGTGGCCTCGGCGCAGTAGCCAACAACCCGTGCCGTGGGATGTCTTGGCGTCGTGGTTTGCCGAGCGAGCCTGTCCAAGAACTTCCTTCTCCTCAAGAGACAATCGATCACGGTCATGTTGCCCGCCACATTAAACGTATGCACGCCTTCCACCTGCGGACCCCAATCGCGTCCTACTTTGCCCATCTCAATTTCTTCATACGTCTCGGGGTTCAGCTGGAGGATGCGATTGAGGACAACAGCAGAGCCGTAGCGCGTGGAGCAGTCTTGAGCCGGCCTGTAAAATTCACCGTGGTTCTCCAAAATGCGCCCCGCCGGTCGTGCCGAGCGAACGTCGCTCTTTATAGGGTTGTCACGATGAGGAGTCCAGGGCCCCAATGGGGAATCCGCATGAAACAGGTGCAGTTCATCCAAATGCCCTGCACCGTAGGCGGGGATGTTCGCGAACAACCACCATCGTCCAAACAGGAACGCTGGCGTGGGATCGAGAGCCGTCAGGCCACGCAGAATAACGCGTTCCAACTTCCAACGCGCCGGAAAATCGACGCAGCGATACAGTTCAACCTGACGGCGTGAAGCCGTCTCGGGCATCATGAAAAAATCTCCATCCCATTGGAACACGAAGGGATAGGATAAGTGGTAGTCCGTTTCGAGAATGGGGATGGGCCGGGCCGTGTGGCCTGTGTCGTCCATGACGGTCAGGACAATGGATCCCTTCCCGGTCGAAAAGAGCAATTCTTCGTGAAAGATGTAGTGGTCGTCCCCCACCTGAATGGGAAAAGGATCGGCCCAAAAACGATCCAGTGGAGGAATCAACTGGTGGAAGGGTCCCAACAGCGGTTGATCACCGGTGCCGTGTCGATATGCCAACGCCCATTGCTCGCGATTAAGCGTGCTCGACCACTTGTCGGCAACGTAGCGTCGCAGCAACAGAGTCGCTGCCCGCAACATTTCAAGGTTACTCGGAGCAAGTGACGGGTTCCTGGTAACTTCAAACGACGCAGCCGCCTTGAGCCTCTCGAGGAACGCGTCGGGATCTTCCCACAGCATTTGAATCTTCCTCGCCAAGGCGGCGGAAATCTTCCAATAGACATGATTCTGGCTGCGAGACACGGAACGCCGATCGCTGGGTGCAACGGACACATAGAGCGAAAGGGTCTTGTTCAAGTCCTTCCGGTGAATGCAGAGTCGCGTTTCTGTGCTCGGTCTCCCTTCGATGACCTCCCAAAACGCCGGGGTCGATTGCGTTCTCTGGTCGCCGTTCTGACCGAATGTCATGCTCCAGACACCATACCGAGCTCGTTCGGCTAACCATCCATCCGGCAGTAGGCAGAACGGATCCAACACCACGTCAAGCTGCTCTTCAGTACTCCGCAGATCAGCTCCATCTAGAACACGACAATTGGGGAGTGCGGATTGCAGGTCGATTGGCGCATGCGCGTCTGGAAGACTGCGAAACAGACGACGATCGACGTTCTGGTACAACCAGAACAAGAACCGGCGCAACCCTTGAACGAATCGGAATGGCGCCGGCGAATCGGCCGGGGCCGCTCGCAAGACCAGGACGAACGTTGCGGCTCCGGATTGCTCGACGTCTGCTACGCATTTGCACAACCAGGTGGGAATCGTGGTGCCATCCGTAACGAGCAAAAGGCGGAGCGGCGTGTTGCTTCGCGCGCTCACGCGGTCTGGTCCCGTCGTCGCTCAGCGACGAACGCCGCGATCGCCCTGAGGGAACGGAAATGATCGATCTCGAAGCCTTGCATTTCCACCCGCAGGCCGAACCGTTTCTCGAGCTGGAGTAGCAGCTCTACCATCCCAACGGAGTCGAGCCGGCCCGTCGCCAGGAGGTCGGTGTCAGGGGATGGCACTTGCACGTGGAGCATGTTCGCGAACAGATCGGAGAGCTCCGCCTGCAGGGAGCCGGTCGTGGTCATCGCGCTGCGCCCACCGTTCCGGCCACGAACAACGCCTTCCGTCAGCACGTCGGCCATGTTCTCCCCTCGGAAGACGGCCCATGAGCGTTTCGAACCACCGCGCCTCTCACACGACACGCAAGAGACGGGCCGCCCTTCACGCTAAGCGGCCCTCCGAGCCCGTGGCGTCGACGCAACGCTGCGTGTTCAGCGCGCGGCACCCGAAGCCATCGCGTACGCTTCTTGCCACGCCCTCCTGCGGACGTGTGATCGAAAGGCCTGTCGGTGAAGATCCTCGGGATCAGCGGATTCGAGGGGGCAATACCGTTCAAGCGGGCGCGTTGGCCGCGGCTGGACGAGCGCGAGTATCGCATCTCGCAGGGCCACGACTCGGCCGCTGCCCTAGTGGTCGACGGTGCGGTCGTCGCCGCCGTCGCCGAGGAGCGGATCAACCGAGGGAAGCACACCGGTGCCTTCCCGAGGGGCGCAATCGCCTGCTGCCTGGCCGAGGCGGGCGTCACGATAGACAGATCGACGAGCTGGCGCACGGCTTCGACTACGCGCCTTACGAGGCGATCTACGCCCTCGATCCCGGGTCGCACGACCTGTATCGCGACGTGTACTCCCGGGCGGCGCTGCTTGCGCTGGTGGCCCGGGATTTCCCGGACTTCCCCGCGGAGCGGGTCCATCACGTCGATCACCATCTCGCGCATGCCGCAAGCGCGTACTATACGTCGGGATGGGACGAGTGTCTCGTCGTCGTGATCGACGGCATGGGTGAGGCGCACAGCGTCAGCGTGTACGGTGCGCGCGACGGTCGGCTCGACTTGCTCTTCCGAGTTGCCGCCCAGGATTCGATCGGCATCCTCTACTCTCTGGTCACCCTGCATCTGGGCTTCGACTTCAACGCCGATGAGTACAAGATCATGGGGCTGGCGCCGTACGGGGACCCCGAGCGATTCCGCCGCTTCTTCGAAGACGGGGTCGAGCTGTTACCGGATGGCGGCATTTGCATCCCCCTCCTGCGCATGAATCGCACGCCGGAGGAGCGCGAACGCTATCTGGCGACGCGGGCGTACCTGACACAGCGCCTCCTCCCGCCGCGGGATCCAGAGCAGGAAATCGCCGCAGCGCATCGAGACGTCGCCGCGGCGCTGCAGGCCTGTCTCGATCGGACCATGCTGCACCTGTGCAGCCATTTCGCGGCCGCGACGGGGCAGCGGCGACTGGCGCTGACCGGGGGCGTGGCGCTGAACTGCACGGCCAACGGGAAGCTCCTGTGCTCGGGCATGTTCGACGACGTGTACGTGCAGCCGGCGGCGGGCGACGACGGCAGCGCGCTGGGAGCGGCGCTCTGCCGCGCCGCGCTGGCCGGCGAGGTCCGCAACGAGCGCATGTCGGTGCCCTTCCTCGGACCAGGGCACACGCAGGCGGCGATCGACGCGGCCCTCGGCGCGTACGGCGACCGAATCCAGGTCACTCGCTTCGACACCCTCGCCGAGTCCTGTGCGGAGGCCGCCCGGCTCATCGCCGGCGGCCGGGTGGTGGCGTGGTATCGGGGCCGCATGGAGTTCGGGCCGCGAGCGCTTGGCCACCGCAGCATCCTCGCCGACCCCGGCCACCCGGAGATGCGTGACCGCATCAACGCCATGGTGAAAATGCGGGAGGCGTTCCGGCCGTTCGCGCCAGCCGTGTCCATCGAACAGGTCGATCGCTGGTTCGATGTGCCCCCGATGACTGCGCTGCCGTTCATGATCATGACCGTGGATGTCCGTCCCGAATTCCGGGGCGAGCTGCCCGCCATCACCCACGTCAACGGATCAGCGCGGGTGCAGACGGTCTCGGCGACGGATAACCGCGCGTTTCACTCGCTGCTGGAGGCGGTGGGGAAGGTGACCGGGCGGGAGATGGTGCTAAACACGAGCTTCAACGTGAAGGGCCAACCGATCGTCAACACGCCCCGCGAAGCGCTCGAGACGTTTCTCGGTACCGGAATCGAGTTTCTGTTTCTCGAGAACACGCTGGTCAGCCGCCGGCCGGGTTGACCGGTCCCGCATCCCCGGTGTCACCAAATTGCCTTGTCAATCACGGGAAGGAGAAGCGCATCACCGGTGTCGTTCGTGAGGTGAATCGGGTGTAACAGGTCTGCCGGGCCCATCCACCAAGCCTGAATGGGGACAGCCCTCCGTCGAATAAAGCGATTGCGATGAAGTGCTTGCTGCAGAGCAGGGACGCTCGCGCCTGCGTGCACCCTATCCGGTCTATACGAAGAGATAGCTCTTACCGTCTCGGAAACCATCCAGGTATAGACGTCCTCACTCGCTTGCGGCGCAAACAGCTCAATGATGTTTGCTTCCCATCCTAATGAAGTCCTGTAAATACAGGTGAGCGACCACCCGCGAAGGGCATCACGAATTCTGAAATACAGAGGCAAAAACACTACGTGATTCGGAAACCCACTTCTCAACCAGGACACAAAACGGGGGTTGGGAACACGCACGCTTGCATCTCCGGTGTCGCTCTCATAGAGCCTTAGGATCTCTGGCTCCACGTCAGATCCAACTTTCACATCGCTTGCCTCGATCGCCAGTTTGGGCCGCGCTTGAAACCAGGGCTTCATCGATACTTGGAAGAGGGCCTTGCCAACCCATGTGGGAAGACCGAAGCGGCGCTTGAAATCCATGCTCAGGGCGGCTCCCTCCAACGGCAAAGTGAATTTCACAAGCTCGCCGTGTGGTCGCCATTTCAAGCGGGGCAAGAGCTTCAAGGTGTCCTCAGTTCCTCCAGCGGCGACGATGAACTCCGGACGGTTCATCATGGCTTGCATGACCCGAACGCCCAAGCCCGACCCCTGGAGTTCTGGCAGGCAGAACCAATCGAAGGTTTCCAGACCATTCAAGCGTCTTGGGCCGACTTGATATGACTGCACAAAAGCCCAAACCATCGCCAGACATTCGCCATCCGACACCGCTAGGAGGCCGATTTGTGAGGGACATTCGAGATAGCGCCAGCGATAGAACGCTTCAGTCCGAGGGCGAGCCCAGGTGTTCTCAGAAAACCGAATGACGGCTCTAAGGTACCTGGGTTCGAAGGGAACAATTTCGACGGGCAAGGGCTGGTTTAACCACGACCGTGGTTACTCGGGAGGGTGAGCTGCGCGTTCTTCGTCGCGATGAAGCGCGCGATACTGGAAATGGTCCGGAAGCGGTCGATTTCCAGGTCCTCCAGGGACACCTGAACACCGAACCCGGCTTCCAGCTGAGCCAGGAATTCCACGAAGGTCAGGGAGTCAACGAGGCCCGTTTCGATTAAGTCGGTCTCCACCGACGGCACCGTAACATTCAGCTTTTCCGCGAACAGCCGGCCAAGCTGGTCCTCGAGGTTTTTCGATTGCGACATGTCAGACGTCCTGGTGCTCGGTGGCCAACAGGTCGAACAGCAAGCGATCGTACGGCCGGCCGTCGATATAGTGACACTGCCGCTGCCGGCCGATGGGCTTGAAGTGCAGCGCCTCCAGGACGCGCTGCGCCGGGATGTTGATCTCGACGGTCCAGGCGCTCACGGCATGCAGGCCCAGCTCGCGGAATCCTACCGTGAGCATCCGCGAAACCGCTTCGGTCGTGCAGCCGCCGTAGCGCTTATTGCCCAGGACCGCCCAGACCGAGGCCGTCTTGAAGTGCCGATCCACATTGGTCAGCCCTACGACGCCGGCTGGCACATCCCCATGGTCCGCCGTGTAGGCCCGGAACACGTGGATGTCCCGTTGGCTCATGATCTTGAGCGTTATTGGGTTGACCATCTGGACGCCGTTGCCGAAGTCCAGCCACTTGTAGTTCTCCGGCTTGCCGAGCCAGCCGGCCGCCAGCTCGATCAGCTCAGGGCTGTCCAGCGGCAACAGTTTCATGGTTTGCGAACGCCTCCTGCAACTGGCGCCGGTCGAACTTACCGTTGGCATTCCGGGGCAGCCGCTCGAAAGCCAGCCAGCGCGACGGGAGCATGGGAGAGGGCAAGACCTTGGCCAGCTCCTTCCGGACGCCCGCCGGAGTCACCGAGAGCGCTGGGCGGGGCACATAAGCGCAACAGATGGCCGTTCCCTCGAAGCCGTCGGTGGGAATCGCCACGACGGCGCATTCCTGTAAGAAATCCATGGCGTTCAACGCGGTCTCGATCTCGCCGAGCTCGATCCGATAGCCCCGGCTCTTGATCTGCGAGTCGGCGCGGCCGAGAAAATACACGAGACCGTTGGCGCCGATCTTGGCGAGGTCGCCGGTCCGGTAGAGGCGATCGGCGGGATCGGGCGACAGCGGGTTCGGGACGAACGCCCTGCCCGTCTTTTCCGGATCGCGCCAGTAACCCGGGCTAAGGCCCACGCCGCGAATGTAGAGGTCCCCGACCTCCCCCGGTGACACGGGCCGCAGCGTCTCGGAGAGCACCAGGAGCTCTTCGCCCTCACACGGTGTCCCGATCGGAATCGCCACGCCGTCATCCTCGGGAGGGGTCGGAACCGTGTAATAGCTGCTCGCGATCGTCGTCTCAGTCGGGCCGTACAGGTTCGTGAAGGTCGCGTGCGGCAATCGCGCCATCCAATACCTCAGGGCCGGGGTGGGAAAGACCTCTCCACACCACAAGAGCCGCCGCAGAGCCGGAAAGTCATTGAACTGCACTACATCGAACTTGGCCATGTAACTGAGCAGCGACGGCACCGAGAACCATTGCGTCAACTCCGCGTGCCGGATGAACTCGGCGAGGGCCTTCGGCGACAGGTTGATCTCGGGTGGCACGAGGTGCAGTTGGGCGCCGCAGGCGAACGTGCCGAACACGTCGAACGTGGAGAGATCGAAGTGCAGCGGCGGATGGCCGGAGACGCGATCGGTGGGTCCGAGGTTGAAATACCGCCTCGCCCACTCGACAAAGTGGATCACGTTGCGGTGCGGTATCACGACGCCCTTCGGCGTACCCGTCGATCCCGAGGTGAAGAGAATGTGGGCGGGATGCGCGGAGTTATTGCGGTAATCCAACGGGTCGCCCGGCGCCCCCATCACATCGTCAAGCGAGAATGATGGCTTGAACGCTTCGCCCCGGGTGCGGTCTCCGTCCATCCATCCTACCGCAACTGACCTGCGCAGGTGCGCGTTCGACAACAGCGTGTTCAGGACCGAGGCGGCGCGTGCTTCGGCCAGGATCACACGGGGCTCTGCCGATTGGACGATCTTCGCGACTCGTGGAGCGGGGCTCGACGGGTCGAGCGGGACGTACGTACAGTCGGCCTTGAGGGTCCCCAGCATGCTCACAATCGCCAGCGGAGACTTCGCCAGCAGCAGGCCGACGCGGTCGCCCTGCCCACACCCGGCGGTTTTCAAAGTGCGGGCCAGCCGGTTGCTCGAGGCCTCGAGCTCCGCGTAAGTCATCCGGGCGCCGTGCATCACGACCGCGGTGGCGTCCGGCCGGCGCTCCGCCTGCTCGGTGACCCACTGCTGGAGCAAAGCGGTCATCGAGTCACCAGGGACACTGCCCGGCGGAAGGCCTGGTTCGTGTGGTGCAATTCCTCCTCCGTAGGGGGGATGTCGAGGATGAACGAGCGATACCCCACCGCGATGTAGCGCGCCAGCTCGTCGCCGACCCGCTCATAGCTGCCCACCAGGTATGGGCACATGGTCTTGTAGTTCTGGAACGGCACGAGCCAGTACGGACTGTCGCCCGCGGCCGTGGCGTCGGCCAAGTCCGACAGTTGTCCATGCCAGACGGAGTCCGAGACCTTCATCGCCAACTGGTGGGTGAGCTGGCCCCTGCGGTCCTCGGGAAAGCGCTCGCGCGCGATGCGCCATGCCTCATCGCCATCCTCGCGGGCCACGATCCCGACTCGCACGCCAGCACCGACTCCCTCGTTCGGGGCGACCTCCTCCCCGGGCGCCTTCGGGTACTTGACGGCCACCGCGCCGATCGCCTTCGCCGCCGCCAACCCGGCGTCCGACGAGCCGGACACGAAGATTCCCGGAAACAGGTCCGGCGCCAAGGGCGGTGTCAGCTTCAGATTCTTGACCGTGTAATGGTCACCCTCGTGGGAGACGGGCAAGGAGGCGGCCAAGAGATCTCGGATAATGCGCGTGTACTCGATCAGCCGATCGTACCGCTTGTCGTGGGGCGTCGTGTCGTTCAGCGCCGTCAGGTCGTTCTTGAAGCCGCCGGCCACCATGTTCAGATAGATCCGGCGTCCGTACAGATGGCCGAAGGACGCCACCAGCTTCGCTACGGCGTACGGATGCATGTAAACGGGCTGGACCGCGACCAGGGGACAGAGACGGGTCGTGTGTTGGACGATGATGTGAGAAACCAGCCACGCATCCACGAGCCGGTTGTCGGAATAGACGAGTATCCCCTTGCACCCGGCTTGCTCACTCCAGCGCGCCACGTCGGCCACCCGCTGGGCGTAGGCCTCCTGGTCTCCATCGCTGGACTGCGGGCAGGTCGAAAACACTTCGAGACCCACCTCGGTCGGGCCATCCACGCCATTGATCATGCTCTGCTCGCTCCTTTCTGCGACACGGTGCAATCGAAGGAACGCGCCGACGCTATTGGGGCACGCGTTGGGACCCCGTTCCCCGTGCGGTTGCAATGCATGGGCGGTGCCACCAGACCGGCCGGGTGCGTCCGCGGAGCGGGTGGGAAGGCTTGCTGGGCAGCGGGCCTGGAGCCCGCATCGGAACACGAGTGCTGCGTCGGCGCTACAGGCGGTGGCGCCTCGCCTCAACGCACCGGCAGTTCACGCAGGAACATCCCTCGGTCCGCCAGGGCCACAGCGGCGTCATAGACCTCGCGCGCCCGGAGGAGCATGAGGCGTAAACTCCCCACTCGCCGCTCTCGCCACTGGTGGCGTCGCTTCAACTCGCTGACGAGCGGGCGCAGATCGTGATCGAGGCGCAGTGAAAACAGCCGCAGGTGGGAGACCCGCACCGTCCCGTCCCCATCCCGCCAGCGCATCGGATACTTTTCGCGAGTGAACACCGGGATCGCGAGCTGCGGCTCGAGCTCCGCCGCGACGAAATAGCAGAACGTCATGGTGTCCGGGGGCACTCCGGCGAGCAGAATCTTTCCGTCGTGCTCCAGCAGCTTCTCATAGGGGGTGGAGCGACCACACGGGGTTTCGGCCCGCTCGTGCCCAGCGATGATCGCGTCCGCCCGATTCCCCCACACGGCCACCGAGTGCGTGGGGTGGATGCTGCGAACCACGCCCGGAGACCGGCGGAACAGCTCGGTGAGGAGTCCCATCCGCGACACCGTTTGCCGCACGTCGAAGACCGGGTCGCCAAGCGCGTACTCGACGGCGGTGCCCCGGAACGGAATCGTCGGCATCATCAGCGTCCCGCGCGCCCCGACGACCTGCTGCAGCGTGCGAATGGCGTCGACCGGGCCGCCCTGGAAGCCCAAGAAGCTGTCGAAGGCGCTGTGCACCATCACCACGTCACCCGCGACGACGCCGAGCTCCACCAGCGCGCGATTCAGATCGACCGGCGTGAAGGCGCGAAACCGTCGATGGTAGCCTCTCACGAGGCGCTTCAGCGACCGCTTGATCGGAGACGGCAGCACCGCCGAGGCGGCCGCGCGGACGCGTTCTCGGATGTCGGAGGTCACTCGGCAGGCCTGGCGTCACCGGTGTGTCGGGCCTTGGGCAAGGCGAATGCCAAGAGATTGCGACCCGCTGCAATTGCCACGAACTGTTCTCCGCCCGCTAGAAAGGTCTCGGGCGCCGCACGGACGTTGCCGCCGGTCTCTACGGACCACAGGCGTCGGCCGGTTCGGGAGTCGAGCGCAAAGAAAGTGCGTTCATCGCCGCCGAATACGATCCCCCCCGTCGTCGAGAGGACGCCCCCCACGACATTGTTGACCTGGCGCGGCTCTCGGCGGTACTCCCATACCCGCGTACCAGTGAACGCGTCCAGCGCACGAACCGCCGTATAGAAGGCTCTGCCGCCGACGGGTGCTGGGGGACTCGGGCCTGACGTGAAGTACACCATTCCCTGCTCGAGCACCGGGACGAACATCAGGTTCAGCGTTGGATCGAAGCTGGGCGACCACCAATTGGTCGCGCCCACGCTGCCCGGGTACAGAAGGAACCCTTCGCGATGTCGGGACGAGTCGGGGAGAGGCTTGGGGCGTCCCTGCGGATCGAGGCCATCGGTCCAGGTCTGGTGCACAAACGGCGCGGCAGTGAGATACTTCCCGGACACGCGATCCAATACATAGTAGAAGCCGTTGCGATTCGCCCACAGGACACGCTTCTCGGTGCCCCGCGGTGATTTTTGATCCGCCAGCACCGGAATCTGGTTCGCGTCCCAATCGTGATCGTCGGCCGGCGTGAACTGAAAGTACCAGACGAGTGCTCCGGTGGATCCACGGAGCGCCACGGCCGAGTTGGTATACAGGTTGTCGCCTCGTCGAGCCGCGGCGTCGAAGACGGGCTTCGGATTGCCGACGCCCCAGATGAGCAGGTCGAGCTCCGGATCGTACGACCCCGTGAGCCATGTGGGCGCGCCTCCCTCGCGCCCGGAGTTTCCCGCCCACGTCTCGCCGCCAGGCTCGCCGGGCTTGGGGATCGTCCTGAACCGCCATCGCTCTTTTCCAGTATTGGCATCGTAGGCCGCGATGAAGCCCTGCCCGCCCCGTACCATGTCCGGTGTGGCCACCCCGGTCACGACGAGATCGCGATAGGCCAGCGGAGCAGCGCTGATGGCGTATCGCTTCGGATCGTCCGTCACGGTCACCTCCCACTGCAAGGCGCCCGTCGCAGCCGAGAGCGCGACGAGTCGTGCGTCCGCCGTTGCGAAGAACACCTTGTCGTTGAGGATCGCGACGCCGCGATTCGCCGCGGCGCCGAATTCGCCCCCGAGGCTCTCGCGCGAGGGGTGATGCTCGTACGTCCAAATCCGCTGCCCCGTGGTGGCGTCCAACGCCGTCACCTGGCCGGGCGGTTCGGTCACGAACATGATCCCGTGCCGCACAATCGGCGACACCTCGATGGTCGTGGGCTGGCCTGCGAACTCGTGAATCCATCTGAGGGCGAGCTGGTGCACATTCTCACGGTTGATCTGACGCAGGGCGCTGTGGCGGGAAGACCAGTACGAGCCGGAGTAGGTGAGCCAGTCCTCGGCCGGCTCGCGTGTCGCCGCAAGCTCATCGTATGACACATTCACGCCGAGCGATCGACCGGCACCGTGCGCGACGGCTCCGGACGTACTGTCGGGTGAATTGATGGAGCGGAGGAACGCCACCACTTGCCATAAATCCTTCTCCGGCAATGGATGTGGTCGCATGGCCGTGTTCGGAATGCCGGACCGAACGACTCGGTATAGCGCCCAATCGCTCTCGCCGTGCTGGAAGGCTCGATGGATCAATGCCGGACCGCCACCGCCGCCGCTCCCGTCTGGTGCGTGACAGGAAGCACACTGACTGCGAAACAGCTGTGCACCCGCCTGAATGTCGGCCGGAGTGGTCTTGACGTTGTGGATCACCGCGTACGGATTGTGGGTCTCGACCAGGGGTCTCAGGTACTGGTCGGAGCCCGGCATCATGTAGCGCAGCAACGGCTTCAACCCGATGTCCGGGATCTGTCCCGTGACGTACAGCAGGACGACGTGGGCGCGCCATCGAACATGTTCGGAGATCATCATCGCACCCGCGACCGCCACCAGCGCACCGACTGCCACCAGACTCCTGCCGCGTCTAGTCATACTGGCCTGCGGGCGACTCGGATCGAACAGTGGCGGCGCCATCGCGCGTCGCCACCGCCCGTGACCGTCCGCGACGTGCTCGCATGACGCCGTCCGCCACCCGGCGTGCCGCGGCTCCACATCCTGCGACGAACCGGTACAGTGGACCGAAGGCACGCAGCGAGGTGAGTCCGACAAAGTAGAGTCCCGGGACGCTGCTTTCGAACCAGTGGCTCAGGGTTGGGATCGCCCTGTCGGTCTTGATCTCGGCGCGAAGTGACGGATCGATCATCGTCAACTTCGTGATATCGACCGTGTAACCCGTTGCCAGGAGGATGTGATCAGCGCTCACCTTCGCGCCGTCCGACATGGTGGCAGCGAGCTTCCCCTGCGTCACCTTGAGGTTCGCCACCGTCCGGCCTTCGCGCAGGGTGACCTTGCCGATCACTCGATGCTTCAGCCAGTGGGTCGCCCCGGAGTGGTAAATCGCGTTATACGAGTCCTTCCACCCAAGTGGGAACCGATAGAACAACCAGGGCCACTGATCCCATACCCAGTTGGTCCAGCCAGGCGCGATGCTCGCGTCCGGGGCCAGTATCCGTTCGAGCGTGCTGCGCGCGCCCGACCGATCGGGCGCCAGCCACTGGATGGGGCGCCGCGATACGACCTGGACCGCGGCGCCAGCTTCGTGGAGCAACGCCGCGTACTCGATCGCGCTCTGTCCGCCGCCGATCACGACCACGTCCCGTCCCTTGAAACGAGCGAAGTCCCCGTGCCCGGAGGAATGCGAGACCAGGTCTGACGGCAGTCCAATGAACTGTTCTGGGCGGTGGGCATAGTAGTAGACGCCGATCGCCATCACGACCGCCTGGCTTTCTACCTCCCGCCCATCCGCCAGCGTAATGAGGAACCGGCCGTCCTGACGCTCGATCGATGAGACGTACGTCTCATCGACGTCAGGGACCGCCCGCCGCTGGAACCAGAGGCCATAGTCGACGAACGTCTGTAGCGGCAGGGGATAACCACGCTCGTGCCCCGAGTCCCTGGCGAACTGCTCGAACCCGTGGTCCCGACGGGGATCGGAGAGGTTGGTGGCCCACCAGTGCGATCGCAGCAACATGCCTTTCGGCATGCGATCGCGCCACATCTCCAACGTCCGCCCGAAGACGGCGACTCGCAGTCCTCGGCCGAGGAGATGCGCCGCGGTGGAGAGGCCGTAGGGACCCGCGCCGACAACGACTGCGTCAAAGATGGGACTCATGAGCCGTTTTTCCTCACACGGGATACCACCCCCCGAGCGGCGTTGCGCGCGAAGGTCGTCGTCGCCTTGACCGCGGGAAGCGGATCCCTCCAGGACAGGTAGTCGTAGGCCATAGGTTTGAGAAACGAGAGGCCGAACTGCAAGAGCGTCTGGACCGGAGAGGTGACTCCAGGCCTGCCGCGTTGGCGGAGGGCGGCGATCGTCGTCGTGATGTCCCCGCCCAGATCGCGCATCCAGCCGCCGATCCGATACTCCGCGACTCGGTCAATCGGCTCGCCGCTCGCCCATTGGTAGACGAGATACGGGAAGTCGACGCCCGCTCGCACCGCGACCTCGACGGAGGCGGAGAGCCGCGGGTTGATCTCCATCAGGTACGGGACGCCGGCGGCGTCCCGGCGAAACTCGACTTCGGAGTATCCTTCGAGGTTGATTTCGCGCACCAGCGATTCGGCGTGGCCCCCGATATCTGCGGGAACGGCGATGCTCTGGCGCAGGACCGAGTTCCCGCCCAGGGGCGG
>Ga0207665_10001561_pt1 | contig 15441 bp, 13 predicted proteins | sample LARL112metaG_FD_184351 | JGI IMG/M metagenome (GOLD analysis project Ga0207665, IMG submission 184351) | Corn, switchgrass and miscanthus rhizosphere microbial communities from Kellogg Biological Station, Michigan, USA - LAR L11-2 metaG... | ecosystem: Host-associated > Plants > Roots >...
CAAGAAAGTCGAGCTTCTCCGCCGCGCAGCTATGCTGCCGGTCAATACATGACAATGACTAATTCACTCAAGCTTACGGGGTTTGCTGTCGCGGCCTTGTTATGGGCCGCCGCTCCGAAGTCGGCGTTCGCCCAGGACGAAGAACAGCTTACGCAGATCGACACGACTCTGCGTCTGGACCGCGGTGGCGCTGTCGACCTGTCACTGATCTCGGGTCGCATCCGCGTCGTCGGCTGGGACCGACCCGACGTCCACATCAAAGCCTCAATCGAAAGCGGTTATCTCGATCTCAGCGCCAACTCGTCGCGGATCACGCTTGGCGTTGACGAGGAAGGCGGACGCCGCGGGCGTCACGGCCATGGGAACGTCGGCGAGGCTCAGTACGATGTCTCGGTTCCACGTGGAGTTCGGCTGATACTGGAAGCGGTCTCGGGCGATGTCACTGCCAAAGGATCGCAAGGCGAGATCGAGGCAACGAGCGTCAGTGGCGACGTGGAAATCTCTGATGCGTTGCGGGACGCAAGTGTCGAATCAGTATCGGGCTCCGCCCACGCGTTCAATGTGAACGGAAACCTGCGCGCCGAGACGGTTAGCGGTGATCTGAGAGCCGAAAACGTTTCGGGCAATGTCGAAGCGAGCTCGGTGAGCGGTACGATCCGGCTTGCCGGCATCAAATCGCGCGATGTTCGAACCGAAACGGTCAGTGGCGACATCATATATGTAGGAACCGTCGAACCGTCCGGCCGTTATGGATTCGAGTCGCACTCGGGGACCATACGGATGGACATTCCGAAGGATGCCGGCGCGCAGTTCAGCGTGGAAACCTTCAGTGGTGACGTCAGCACGAATTTCCCGGTGACCATTCCGAAAGGGTCGCGCCGGGAGGGGCACATGGAGTTCACGCTTGGCGATGGCAGAGCGAGAGTGACAGCGACGACATTCAGCGGGCGCATTGTGATCAACAACGGAGACTCTTCCACCCGGAGAGAAGAAGAATGAAAGGGATGAGAGTGGGCGCGGTTATCGCCTTACTGGTCGCAGCGCCCGCTATCGGCGCGCAGCAGCAATACGGTCGCGATTCGAACACCTGGCGCTGGGACGGCCGCGTGGAGGCAGGACGGTGGATGCACGTGTTCAACGTCAATGGATCGGTGGATTTCATGCCGAGTGACGATGGCCAGGTGCATCTGGTAGCGGAGAAGCGAACTCGCGATGGCCGCGATCAGGACGACATTCATTTCGAAGTCGTGCAGGCGGGCGGCAACGTGACGATCTGCGCTATCTGGAACGACAACGCCCGCTGTGAAGACGGCGGCGTCGAGAGCCTCCGTAACCGGGACAACAACAACGAGAACCATACATCAGTCAGGATCACTGTACGTGTTCCGCGAACGGTCAAGGTCGGAGCGCACTCGGTGAATGGGGGCGTGTCAGTCAGTGGTGTTGGTGCACAGGTGCGTGCCGAAAGCGTCAACGGTGGCGTGAATGTACGCAATAGCGCTGGTCCGGTAGTCGCGCACACGGTCAACGGCGGCGTCGATGTCTCGACGGCGAACGGCCCTGTCAGCGCCGAGACGGTCAACGGCAATGTCGATGCGCGCATGACGGCATTGCAGGGTGACGACGACATGACCTTCAAGACGGTGAACGGATCGGTTTCGATCTATGTTCCCGCCCGCTTCGACGCGAATTTCCGCTTCGACACAGTGCATGGCGGCATCGACAGTGATTTCCCAATGACAATGTCAGGTCGATGGGGACCGCGTCATGCTTCGGGCACCATCGGGAACGGTGGTGGTCGCGACATTCGGGCGAGCAGCGTCAACGGAAGTATCGAGCTGCGTCGCCAGTAACTTCGCTCCAGGTAAAATGAGAAGGGCGCTCGATTCGAGCGCCCTTTTTTTATGGCGAGACTGCTACACCCCACGGCTGTCGCCCCACTTTTACTTTTGCGGTGACTCGCCGAGTTGCCGCGTCGATGACGCTCATCGTATCGGACAGTCCGTCAGCCGTGTAGATGGTGCGGCCGTCCCGTGACACCGCAATTCCCCACGGCCGCCTCCCGACGGGTATTCTGCCGACGACTGCGTTGCGGGTGGCATCGATGACCGACACGACTCCTGCGTTGCCATTGGCGACGTAGATCCATTTGCCGTCGGGAGAGACCGCCACGCCGACCGGTTTGCCCTGGCGGTTCTCGAGCGGGATCGTCTTCACGATCGTGCGCGTTCGGGTATCGATCACCGAGAGCGAACCGCCGATTTCCGCTGTGACGTATGCGCGCTTACCGTCCGGAGAAAAGGCGACCGCCCGCGGACGCACGTCGACGAGAAAATTTGCGACGACCTTGTTGGCGCGGACGTCGATCACCGACACGCTGTTGCTCGTCTCGGCTGTCACGTAACACCAGCGTCCGTCGGGCGTGATACCTACGCCCTCCGGTTCTATACCGACGATCAAACTCGCGATCTCTTTTCGGGATGCAATGTCGGTTACGGTCGCCGAGTTCCCGTCTTCATTTGCCGAGTACATACGCTTGCCGTCGGGAGTGATCGCAAATCGCTCAGGGTCGCTGCCCGCGGGATAAAGGGCAGTGATGGTGTTACGCTGGACATCGATCGCAGCGATGGCATCACCACCTCCGAGCCTCCTGATGTCTGGATCGCTAAGCGCGACGAATAGCAGCTTGCCCCCGGGCGCAAAGGCGATTCCGCGAGGCCGTTGCGGCAGTCCGATGGTTCGCACGATTTTGAGCGTGCCCGCATCGATCAGAGTGACCGTGTGGCCAAGCTCATTGCTAACTGCGATCAGTGACTGCGCCCGCGCCGAGGTGGCGAGAACGCATGCAGCTGTTGCGAACAGCGCAACGCGCTTACTCACGACCTACAGTCCACAACTGCGCGTTCGCGGCATGAGTTGCTCGAGCAGATGCGTGGCGTTCGCACCGGCAGTGGCCAGGGAGCTCATTAGAGGTACCTCCCGAATGGTAGGCGCTGCCGTTTGGGGCGAGCGCGCGACTACATATAAAGGTTGTCGCAGCTGGTGATCGGCCGAGCGAAAGCTGAGGGGCCATCCTTTGTGTCCATCGAACGATGTGGAGGAAGCCTCGAGGTAGGAGATGAGGGCCGGCGCCGCGGTTGACCGAGCGCGTAATGCCGCTTCCGCGGCGATCTTGACGGCGGCCCAGCCGGCCCATGCGCTGCCATCCATCGGGAGATGATACCTGGTGCGAAACCGCCCGTTGATCTGGCTGGCTCCGTATTTCTCCAGTGATGGGGCCCAGAGCACCGCTGAGTCGGCGCCAGGGGCGGTGCGCCGCATCGCGCTCGAATACATCGAGTCGCTGGCTTCGACATGAAAAGTGTGACGGCGACATGCAGCGCGAAGTGTCGACGAGCGCGATGCCGCGTTGAAGAACAGCAACGCGTGCTTGTCCGCAAATCGAGAAAGTGCATCAGCATCTTGAGCGGTAGAGCTGATGAGCACCTGAACCTTACGTTCCGATAACAATCTCGCGGCAGCGGACTCCGCGGTTCCCGTCACGGATTCTTCCGACAACAAAACGCTGCCACCGAAAAGAGTAGCCGTGGCTTGTGCTTCCGCCACGCCGAGCTGCACACCGCGCGCGATGGATGCAGCGCTCGATAGCGCGTTGACTCGGGTGACCAACCCAATGCGCAGAGTGAGATTTGTCTGAGCGACGACCGTTGCCGGCGAGACACCGCCCATCGACAGCAACGAAAAGAAAGTGAGGAAGTTTTGTCGTGTTGCGTACACTGAAACTCGTTTTCTCACGCGACAAAAATCAGTGATGTGTAAGCGATTCGTCTGTACGATAGATACCGACTTCACAGGAATACTTTCTGCAATAACCCGTGCTGCGAACACTTTCGCACTCTTGCGACCGACTTGATTGCAATTGTAGTGCGCCATCTGCGACGATTCATGGGGAGGACGATGTCGGGAGGCTGTGCGCTCGCCAACTTGAACGCGAGTCGTATCGTGCTGAAGTGCACGACTCTAATCGCTATTGTGGCTGCGTGTTCGGGAACCAAGACTCCCAACGAGAAGGGGCAGGGACCTGCAGCGCCGGTGCAGACGCCGCCGGCCGGTCGCAGCAATGGCGGCGCGCCCGCTCAGCAAACCGAAGACGGGCAGTGGTCGATGCCTGCCAAGAATTACGCGAGCACTCGCTTCAGCGGCCTCAATGAAATAACTGCCGACAACGTCAAGAATCTTCATCTCGCCTGGACTTTCGAGACGGGAATTCTTCGCGGACAGGAAGCGGCGCCGCTCGTGGTGAACAACACGATGTACATCGTGACGCCATTCCCTAATTACCTGTACGCGCTCGATCTGACGAAGCCTGGCGCGCCGATGAAGTGGGTGTACAAGCCGCGCACCATGGCGGCGGCACAGGGCGTCGCGTGCTGCGACGTGGTCAACCGCGGTGCTTCGTACGCCGACGGCAAAATCGTCTATAACACTCTCGACAATCAAACCGTCGCAGTCGACGCCAACTCTGGCGCGGAGCTGTGGCGCACCAAGGTCGGTGAGATCAACCTTGGCGAGAGTCTCACGATGGCGCCCCTCATCGTGAAGAACAAGGTGATCATCGGCAACAGTGGCGGCGAATTTGGAATTCGCGGCTGGCTGACCGCTCTCGATCTCGGCACCGGCAAAATTGCGTGGCGCGCCTATCACACCGGTCCCGATTCGGCGGTGCTCATCGGATCGCGCTTCAAGCCGTTCTACGCCGCGGATCGCAAACCAAATCTCGGCGTGCAGACGTGGCCGGGCGACACCTGGAAGATCGGTGGCGCGGGCGCCTGGGGGTGGATCTCGTACGATCCCGATCTGAATCTGATTTACTACGGCACCGCGAATCCGGGTCCGTGGAACCCGGATCAGCGTCCCGGCGATAACAAGTGGTCGTCGACAATCTTCGCGCGCGATCCCGACAACGGCGAAGCGGTGTGGGCCTACCAGATGACGCCGCACGATCTCCACGACTACGACGGCGTCAACGAAAACGTTCTGCTTGATCTGCCGGTAAACGGTCAGACGAAGAAGGTGCTCCTGCATCCGGACCGTAACGGCTACCTCTACATGATCGACCGAACCAACGGTCAGGTGCTCGCAGCCGATCCGTTCGGATATATCAATACTTCGAAGGGCGTCAATCTCTCTTCGGGCAGGCTCGAGCCAAGTGAGGACAAAGATCCTCACATTGGACAGGTGGTACGCAACGCCTGCCCTGCATCGCCGGGCGCAAAAGACTGGCAGCCGTCGGCATTCTCGCCAGTCACTGGTCTCATGTACATCCCGCACCAGAATCTCTGTCAGGACGCGGAGTCGGTTGAAGCGAACTACATCGCCGGCACCCCGTTCGTCGGGATGAACGTGAAGATGTCCCCGGGCCCTGGTGGCAATCGCGGATTCTTCGACGCGTGGGATCCTGTTGCACGCAAGCTGGTGTGGCGTGTCAACGAGAATTTTCCAGTGTGGAGTGGCGCCCTCGCCACGGCCGGCAACGTCGTGTTCTACGGGACGATGGAAGGGTGGTTCAAGGCCGTCGATGCAAAGACGGGTCAGGAGCTTTGGAAGTTCAAGACCGGCTCCGGCATCATCGGCCAGCCGATTTCTTATCGTGGTCCGGACGGAGCGCAATATGTGGCGATCCTCTCCGGTGTTGGCGGCTGGTCGGGAGCGATCGTCGCTGGCGGAATCGATCCGCGCGATTCATCGGCGGCGCTCGGCTTCACCAACGCGATGGGCGATCTCCCGGCTGCAACCAACAAGGGCGGCACTCTCTATGTCTTCTCGCTTCGGTAGAATGCGCGCCGCGAGGATTATTGGCAGTGTGCTGCTGGGATTCGCGATGGCGACGCTGGTCTCTGCGTACGAACCGGCTCGCGGGGAAAGCGCGCGCGAGCTACGAGTTTGTGCGGATCCGAACAATCTGCCGTTCTCGAATCAGCAGCAGCAGGGATTCGAGAATCGCATCGCCGAGCTGGTCGCGCGCGACCTCGACGCCAGGCTGAGTTACGTGTGGTGGGCACAGCGTCGCGGCTTCGTTCGCAATACCATCAATCAGAACCAGTGCGACCTGCTGATTGGCGTGCCCGCGAGCTTCGAGCGTACGAGGCCGACCATACCTTACTATAGATCGACCTATGTGTTCGTCACCCGCCGCGACCGCCATCTCAGGATCGCGTCATTCGACGATCCGCAGCTAAAGAAGCTGCGGGTCGGCGTACAGCTAATTGGCGACGATGGGATAAACACGCCGCCTGCCCACGCGCTTTCCAATCGCGGGATCATCAGGAACGTCAAAGGCTACAGCGTCTACTCGGACTATCGCCAACCGAATCCGCCTGCGCGCATCATCGATGCAGTAGCAAATGGCGATGTAGATGTTGCAGTCGCATGGGGCCCACTGGCGGGCTACTTCGCCCGGCGAGAAAGCGTCCCGCTCGATGTGCGCCCGGTGTCGCCGCAGATCGATCTCCCGTTTCTGCCATTCGTCTTCGACATATCCATGGGGGTCCGACGGGGGAATGACGCTCTGCGCGAGCAGCTAAACGCCATCATCGAGCGGCGCCGAGGCGAGATCGATCGAATTCTCGCCGACTATGCAGTTCCACGTGTCGATATCGGTCGAGGCGAGTCGTGATGAAGGTCTGCGCCCGAATCAGCGTCATAGTCCTGGTCGGAATTACTCTCAATGCCTGCAAGCGCGAACAGCGCCGCTTCAGGGAAACGCCGCCGTCCGCGACCGCGTCGAACGCAATCGTGATGAGCACGTTGCAGCCCGGTCCATCGGTGGTTGAGACCGGCGTCAGAAATCCGTACGAGGACAACGCCTACGCCGTCGCGGAGGGCAAGCGGTTGTTCGACCAGATGAACTGTTCCGGGTGCCATTCACACGGAGGCGGCGGGATTGGTCCACCGCTCACCGACGACGAGTGGATCTACGGCAGCGATCCGGAGAACATTTTCTCTACCATCGTCGAAGGGCGTCCGAACGGAATGCCTTCGTTCCGCGGCAAGATTCCGAACTATCAGGTTTGGGAGCTGGTGGCGTATGTGCGCGCGCTTGGCGGCCTGCAGGGAAAGGCCGTGCGCACGACACGCGACGATCACATGATGTTCAAGGAATCAGAACAGGCGCGCGACAAGGGTCATCCATCACCAACCTTCGTCCCGCCGACGTCAGTCAAACAATGATGGCTACGCGCTGTCGCGTGCAGCTCGGTACGGCGGCGCGATTTACGTTGCCCGTCTTTGCGTTGACCATGAGCGCGTGTTCCGGTTTCCAGTCAGCGCTCGATCCGAAAGGGCCGAGAGCGGCTGAGGTCGCCAGGCTCCACTGGACGCTCACCGCTATCGCAACCGCGGTCTACATCATCGTCATCGGCGCACTTGTCTACGCGCTTTGGCGCGCGTCAACGCGTGAGCCGTTCATCGACGAACATCAATATCATGAGAATCCGGATCAGGCCGGCGTGATGAAGCGTGGCGTGATCATCGGCGTCACAGCGACCGCTATCATCCTTGGCGTGTTTCTGGTGCTCAGCGTCTCGACCGGTAGCGCAGTGGCGACGGTGCGCGGCGACAAGCCGTTGCGCATCGATGTCGTCGGACACCAGTGGTGGTGGGAAGTCAATTACGACGATCCGATTCCGCAGAACCAGGTCAAGACGGCGAACGAGATCCACGTTCCAGTGGGGCGGTCGGTTTTGCTGAAGATGCGCTCGAGCGATGTGATACACAGCTTCTGGGCACCGAATCTTTCGGGCAAAAAAGATCTGATACCGGGTCATGAGACTGTCACCTGGTTCCGCGCCGACACCGCCGGCGTCTACCGCGGTCAGTGCGCCGAATTCTGCGGATATCAGCACGCGAAGATGGCGTTCTACATCGTCGCCGAGCCGCGCGTTGATTTCGAGCACTGGCTGGATCAGCAGCGTGGTCCCGCCCCGAAGGCAACCGATTCACTGACGCAGACCGGCGAGCGCGTGTTCCTGAGCGGGGCGTGCGCAATGTGTCACACCATCGGCGGGACGGGCGCTGGTGGCAACATCGGACCGGATCTCACTCATCTCGCCAGCCGCCGCACCATCGCCGCAGGTACTTTGCCGATGACAACCGGAAATCTTGCCGGCTGGATTCTCGATCCACAATCAATCAAGCCCGGCACCAAGATGCCGCCGACTCAGCTCGATCCGCAGTCGTTGCAAGCGCTGCTCGCGTACCTCGGGAGCCTCAAGTAATGGCGTACTCTCAGTCGCTCCCAATGCGTGATGACGTTCCTGAGCCGCCGCCGTTCATCACGGCCGAGGTCGAGAATGATGTCCGCGCCAAACTGTCGGCCACCTGGAAGGAAAAATCAGGATTCTATGGCTGGCTGACGTCGACGAACCATAAGTCGATCGCGAAACGTTACCTCGTCACGGCAATCATTTTCTTCATTCTCGGTGGACTCGAAGCGGGCATGATGCGCGCGCAGCTGTCGCGTCCGGAGAACCGGTTCATCGGCCCCGATCTGTACAATCAGATCTTCACCATGCACGGCAGCACGATGATGTTCCTGTTCGCCGTGCCCGTGATGGAGGCAGTCGGGCTTTACCTCGTGCCGCTGATGATCGGAGCGCGGAACGTCGCATTCCCCCGCTTAAACGCGCTTGGCTATTGGATGTATCTGTTCGGTGGACTGCTTTTGTACGGCGCATTCTTCTTCAACACCGGACCCGACGCCGGCTGGTTCTCTTACGTTCCACTCTCCGGGCCCGCGTATAGTCCGGGCAAGCGAATAGACATCTGGGCCCAGATGATCACCTTCACCGAGATCGCGGCTCTGATCGGCGCCGTCGAGATCGTGACGACGATCTTCAAGTTGCGGGCGCCGGGAATGTCGCTCAATCGAATTCCGCTTTTCGTCTGGGGGCAGCTGATCACGGCGTTCATGATCATCTTCGCACTGCCGGCAATCGTAGTGTCGAGCACGATGCTGGCGACCGATCGATTGATCGACACGCACTTCTTCAATCCGGCCGAAGGTGGTGACGCGCTGCTATGGCAGCACCTGTTCTGGTTCTTCGGACATCCCGAGGTCTACATCATCTTCATTCCCGCCCTGGGAATGGTGTCCTCGGTCGTCGAGACATTCACTCAGCGTCGCATCTTCGGCTATCCAGCGATGCTGCTGTCGATGGTGAGCACGGCGTTTCTCGGTTTTGGACTGTGGGTCCATCACATGTTCGCGACGCCGCTACCGCAGCTGGGACAAAGCTTTTTTACTGCAGCGAGCTCGGCGATCTCGATTCCGTCGGGCGTCCAGATTTTCTGCTGCATCGCGACAATCTGGTCGGGGCGACCGCGTTTTACCGCCTCGTTCATGTTCGTGCTCGGATTCTTCTTCCTGTTCATCATCGGCGGCCTGACCGGCGTGATGATCGCCTCGGTCCCTTATGACCTGCAGGTGCACGACACTTTCTTCATCGTCGCCCACTTCCATTATGTCCTGCTCGGTGGTGCCGTTTTCCCTCTCTGGGCGGGGTTCTATCTCTGGTTTCCCAAGTTGACCGGTCGGATGTTGAGCGAGCGCCTGGGAAAGTGGAATTTCTGGCTCTTCTTCATCGGGATGAACGTCACCTTCTTCCCGATGCACATCCTCGGCTTGATGGGGATGCCGCGGCGAGTCTACACCTATCTGCCGGAGATGGGATGGGGACCGCTCAACCTGCTGTCGAGCGTAGGCGCGGTGTTCATTGTCGCGAGCGTTCTGGTTTTTCTTTCGAATGTCTTCAGATCTCTGCGCTTCGGTGCGCCGGCTGGCGAGAATCCGTGGAATGCGCCGACACTCGAATGGGCAACGACGTCACCGCCGCCGGCCTACAACCACCTCTTCATTCCGGTGGTCGAGGGACGTGACCCACTGTGGGATGCGGCTCCGGGCGAGCTGTCGGTGGTAAGCGGGTTGAGAACCGACCGTCACGAGGGACTGGTGACCAGCATCATGGATGCGATTCCCGAGCGTCGATACGAATTCAAAAAGGAAACGATACTGCCGCTATTGCTTGCCATTTTCGGCGGGGGCTGCATCGCGATTGCGATCTTTACACCGTGGGGAGTTACGGTCGGCGCAATCATGGCGCTTATCGTTCTCGTGGGCTGGTTCTGGCCAACCATCTCGCCTGATCATGACACACCAGTAGCGAGGGCACGCCGATGAGAAGACGTGCCGTGCTCGACGTCGCGATGCTGGACGATCATTCGTTCGGCGTCCGCGCGCCGATCTGGTGGGGCAACCTGTTGATGATTTTCATCGAGGGCGCGGCGTTCGCGTTGATGGTTGTCTCGTACTACTACATCCGCCGGAACTTCAACACCTGGCCGCCGGAGCGGACGTATCTGCCCGACATGGGCGTATCGACGGTGAACGTGATTCTGCAGCTCGTGAGTGTCGCGCCTATCTGGTACGCCTCGAAGCTTGCTGTCGCGCACAAGTCACCCGCGGAAATCGGACGCTGGCTGATGCTGGTGGTTGTATTTGGCATCGCGGCAATCGTGCTGCGCGCGTTCGAGCTGAGAGGTCTGCACACGCGCTACGACTCGAACGCCTACGGGTCGATTACATGGATGATCCTGATCACTCACCTCGCGCATCTGATCGCCGGGTCGATCGAGACGTTCCTGATAGCACTTGTGATGTTTATCGGTCCAGTCGAGCGGAAGCACTACACCGATACGACGGTGATGGCCGTGTACTGGTACTTCGTCGTCGGGTCCTGGGTCGCTCTCTGGCTTGTTGTATTTGTCTCGGTGCGATTCATATGAGCGAAAGCATCGCCGCGGAAGAGCGGGACCGAGAGGAGCTGGCCCGGCCGAAGGTCACGCGGTTTTTATGGTTTGGCTTCTTTGGCGGGCCGATGGCCGGAATGCTGATGGTGTGGATCAACTATCCCCTCGTCGATCGCGCGTGCGTCAGCGGTAATCGGGCGTGGCTGCATGTGTCGTCGGCGCTGTTTCTTGCGATCGCGGTGTCAGCGTGGTTCGACGCGCGGAGATGGTACGAGCGTGCCGGCGATTTCCCGATGACAGAAGGCGGGGTGATGCCACGCAGCCGCTTCATGGCACTGGTGGGGATGTTTTCGGCGTCACTCGCGATCATTGAAATCATTTTTCAATGGATTCCGGTTTTCTTCCTCGGCTCATGCATCGGTACCTGAGTCGCGGGATGGTCAGCGGGGCAATGCTGGTTGTTTTCCCCGCTGCCGCTGCCGCGCACACCGGGGGTCCGTTGCAGCCGCACGACCTTTGGAGCGCGTGGAGCTTCGAACCGTTGGTCGCGGTCGGACTCATTCTCACCGGCGCGCTATACACGATCGGATTGAGCCGGCTTTGGTCGCGCGAGCGCGGTGTCGGAATCAGGCGCTGGGAAGCTGGCGCATTCGCGGCCGGTTGGCTGACTACCGCAATCGCCTTGATGTCGCCGTTACACGCGCTTGGCAGCGTCCTCTTCTCGGCGCACATGACGCAGCACGAGCTGCTGATTTCGGTGAGCGCGCCATTGATTGTCCTCGGGCGCCCTCTGATTCCTTTTGTCTGGGGACTTCCGCAGTCGTGGCGTAGAAAGTTCGGCGCCTGGGCGCGGATCGATGGAGTGAGTCGCAGCTGGCAAGCCGTGTCGCTGCCTGCCGTCGCCTTCAGCCTGCACGCCAGTGCGCTGTGGGTTTGGCACCTTCCGGGGCCGTATCAATCGACCCTGACCAGCGAGACGATGCATTCGCTGCAGCACCTGAGTTTCCTGGGAACAGCGCTCCTGTTCTGGTGGACGATCTTCAAAATCCGCGGATCGGAGCTCGGTTACGGCGCGGCCGTATTCTTCCTGTTCGCCACGGCGTTGCAGACCGGCGCTCTCGGAGCCCTTCTCACCTTCGCGCCACATCTCTGGTATCCGGCATATGCAGCAACGACAGGTCCGTGGGGTCTCACGCCGCTAGAGGATCAACAGCTTGGCGGACTCATCATGTGGATCCCCGGAAGCATTCCGTACCTGATCGCGGGATTGTACCTATTCGCGCGTTGGGTGCGCGCCGCAGAAACGCGTGCGGTCCGTCGGGAGAGCGCAGTTCTCGCGGCGCGAGTTGTGGCGGTGATCGTGGCGGTCGTAGCGCTAACGTCATGCGACCGTGCGTCGGGTGATAACGGTTATCAGCTGGCTAACTCCGACCCAGAGCGCGGCCGCACCGCAATTCGCAAATACGGATGCGGCTCCTGCCACAACATTCCCGGTGTCAGTGGTGCGGCTGGAATGGTCGGTCCTCCGCTGGGTCAGATTGCGCAGCGCGTTTACATCGCGGGCGTGTTGCCCAACGAGCCTGACAACATGATCAAGTGGCTCGAGAATCCGCCGGGCGTCGATCCAAAAACAGCCATGCCGTACATGGGCGTTACGCCGCGCGATGCACGTGACATCGCCGCGTATCTCTACACCCTCCGCTAACCTTCTTCCTGCTTCTCCTGATGTTCTTCGGCTACCTGGGCGTAGTTGAAGAGCGCGACGAGGAGCACTCCGCCAACTGCGTTCCCGATCAGTGCTGGAATTACGAATCCCCCAAGCATTTCACCCCAGCCCGCCGTCCCCGTGATCGCGCGATAGAACGCCTCCACGGCTCCCGCGATCGAGTGCCGAAAATGGAACGCGGCAATCGGCGCTGTCGTTACCCAGATCAGGAAGAGCTGCGCGATAGTGTCGACCGTCGACGCCAGCAGCCAGGCGAGCAGCGCGATCAACCACCCGCCGAAGATCGCTTTGTAGAAAACCTCCCCGAATCCGCCACTCGTCGACTCGCCAGCGAGCTTCTGCATCGTCGGCTGCAGCGAGGCTTCGATCAGCGAGGTGCCGCCGATAATCCATGCGAAGATCAGCGCACCGACCAGGTTACCGAGGATCAATAAACCCCACATGCGCAGCAGCTGTCGCAGCGTTTTGCGATTGCGCTTGTGCAACAGGGGAATGACCGGCTCGAGGGTGTTCTCGGTAAAGAGCTCGCTGCGCCCCATGATTACGAAGATGAATCCGACCGGGTATGCAGCAGCAGCCAGAGGGTGCTTGATCGAATCCGCGGCGTAATACGACACGAAAGCGGATGAAAGGAACGTGAAACCGATCAGCATTCCAGCGGCGAGGGAGGAGAAGAGCAGCGAGCTGGCGGGCCGCTCGAGCTCCTCTTCAGCCGGCGCGCGTATGTTCTCGTGAATTTCCAGCGCGCTCAGCCTCGTTCCAGTGTCGGGCTGGCGAACGGACTTTTTGCCGAATGGATTGGAGGGCGATGCGCCTTCTTTTTCGGAGGGTTTTTTGATCGACTCCTCCGTGATCTCACGGGCCATGCCGACCCATGGGGAATTTCTGTGCCGCCTCCGCTCTTGGCGAGAGGCCGGGTTACCGAGCGGCGGCCGCTACCAGGCTTAGCCCGACGAAGAGCGTGCGTTGCGAACCTGGCTCGTAGAATTTTCCACCGGTCGCGTTCACGCTTACAGACGATATGTATTTTCGATCGAACACGTTTTGGACGCCGGCGGTGACTTGAGCACCAGAGCCGCGCCACATCGCAGATGAGACGAGCCGCGCGTTGACGATTCCATATCCGGGCGCGCTCTCGGTGTTGCCGTCGTTGACGAACATTTTGTCAGCGACGTTAGCCTCGGTCACGAACGCCGCGAGCTTTGTGCGCAGTGTCGCCGAAGCCTGGAATGTCTGACGGGGAATGCCGGGAATTCGATTGCCCGCGTAATCAGCCGTGCCGACGGTGAAATCCACGAAGCGATAGTTCGCATACGTGTAAGCGCCGCCGAGCTCGAGCGCGTGGACGTCATAGGTCAGACCGAGCTCCAGGCCGCGTCGCGAAGTCTGTCCCGCATTCCTGTAATACCGGCGACCATTTCCGCCGGGAATGTCGAATGGAATCAGCTCGTCATGAACGGTGGTTGCGAACAGTGACGAGTTGTACTGAAAACCGATGTCGGTCACTCCCTTCAATCCGAGCTCGTATGTCACTGAGCGTTGTGGCTTCAAGTCCTGATTGATGCCGGCAGCTCCGCTGGGCTGATTCCCAAGCTCCGTCGCCGTGGGAGTCTCGAACGCGGTCGAGACGTTGAAATACGCGCTGTGCGAGTCACCGAGGTGCGCCAGCAACCCCGCCATTGGACTCACCGCGTGCAGTAATCGCTCGCCAGAGTCGTCGGGATTGGTGGCGGTGATCAGCTTGTCCTCCACGCGGAAGCGCACTGCGTCTGCGCGCGCGCCCGCGGTCACGGCAAAGCGATCGCCCAGCTGGATCTCGTCGCGCAGATATGATCCAAGCGACGACACGATCTCACGCTGGTCGAGCGTGACGCTGCCACGCTCCTGTGTGATATCAGGACAGGTAGCGGTCGGTGTGGTGATTGGCGGAACACTGTTGCAGTTGGTGAAATTGAGGCGCAGATCATTCTGATGCTGGGCCTCTGCGCCAAGCGTTATCCTGTTATCCGCGGCAAATAAGGAAATCGGCACTGTAGCGCGGAGGTTTCCACCCGAGATCACGCGACCGACATCGACGATGCCGAACGTAAGAGGGTTGTCGAGGTGGCGGGTGCCCACGTACGCCGCGCCTTCGAGCTCGGCGAGGGCACCGTAGCGATGGGCTGTAAGTCCTACCTGCGACTGCGTCACCGCTTTCCTCGCCCTCTTGCTCAGCGAAAGCGGATCTGCCGTGCGCGGGTCTGCTTCGAACTGCGCTCGCGTCAGCGCACCGGGATTCTGTGCGACAGGTGTGTTGACGCCGAGCCATTCCAGGCCATACGCATCGTTGTCGTCGTCGTAGGAGAGACGGGCGAACCCGTTGGTCGATCGTTGACGCGAGTAATCGCGATAACCGTCGCTCTCGGTGCGTGCGACGTTCCCCTGGTATCCAAACCCGGCGGTTTCCCCATCGAGCTTCCCGACATAGCGACGGCTGTTGAATGCACCTTGCCACATTCGGCCGGTCACGGCGACAGGAAGCGGGGGAGGAGCACTGGTGCGGAGGTCGATGACGCCGCCGCCAGCATTCCCGTAAAGCGATGACGCGCTGCCCCGCATCACTTCAACTCGGCCAACCGACTCGAGGTCGAGATAGTCGACTGGCGTCTGTCCGTCGGGAAGCGTTAGCGGGATGCCATCGCGCAGTACACGTATTCCCCTCACCCCAAATGCTGAGCGGGCGCCGAAACCGCGGATGGAGATGCGCGGATCCTGCGAGGGGTTGTTGCGGTTCGATACTGTCAGGCCGGGAATGAGCAGCAGCGTCTCATCGAGGGAGAGATGGCGCTGACCCGGACGGCCTGAGTCTGGTGTTTGAACCGAGACTGAAAATGGCAGATCCAGAAGTGGGCGTCTCGCGCCGCGGCTGA
>Ga0207665_10001563_pt1 | contig 15426 bp, 12 predicted proteins | sample LARL112metaG_FD_184351 | JGI IMG/M metagenome (GOLD analysis project Ga0207665, IMG submission 184351) | Corn, switchgrass and miscanthus rhizosphere microbial communities from Kellogg Biological Station, Michigan, USA - LAR L11-2 metaG... | ecosystem: Host-associated > Plants > Roots >...
CGAGAAGAAGATCGATCCGCTCCGCACGTAGTCGCTCGGCTTGCGCTTGAGGGAGGGGGCCTCGGCCGCGCGCTTGGCGTACTCGTCGTCCATGCGCTCGGTCCAGTAGGGGGCCCAGCCGCAGCCCGCCTCCAGGTACGCGATGCGGAGGCGCGGGAAGCGCTCCGGGATCCCCTCGAAGATCATGGAGGTGATCTGGCGCATCTGCCCGAAGGCGTGCGAGCAGGTGTGGGCCTGGATGAAGCGCGGAAAGAGCTCGAGCCCGCCGCCGCCCAGGTGCGAGCCGGAGGCGTGGATGCCGAGCATGACGTCGAGCCGGTCCGCCTCCTCGTAGATGGGCAGGAAGCGCGCGTCGCCCAGCAGGTGGCTGCCGTCGGCCGCGAGCATCGCCCCCACGAGGCCCAGCTCGGTCACCGCGCGCCGCAGCTCGCGCGCGGCCGCCTCCGGATCCTGCACCGGGAGCAGGGCGACCGCGTGCAGCCGTGGGCTCTTCTTGACGAACTCCTCGTGGAGGAAGGTGTTGTAGGCGCGGCAGAGCGCCACCGCCCACTCGCGGTCCTTCAGGAAGGAGAGGAAGAGCCCGAGGGTCGGATAGAGCACGGTCTGCTCCATGCCGCCCAGGTCGAGGGCGCGCAGCCACTGCTCCGCGGTCCCCGCGTTGTCGCCCAGCGTGCCGAGCATGCGCCGGTCCCAGCCGTCCCACGGATAGAAGGGGAACGTGTGTGGCCGCTGGTTGTAGGGCGCGTCGAGGTACTTCGTGACCTGCTCGAGGGACTCGGTGACGTGCCCGTCGGCGTCGATGATCGAGTACGCGGTCTGGCTCATCGGGTTCTCCAGCGCGGGATCGCGGCCGGGTTCACGCAGTGGGCGGGTGGCTCGCCGCGCCCCACCGCCAGGATCTGGTCGAGGGCGAGCGCGAGGTTCGCCCGCCGTCCCGCCTCGCTGTGGCTCACGTTGTGGGGCGTCAGGATCAGGCGCTCGGGGTCGACCGCGCGCAGCGGGCTCGCGGCGGGAAGCGGCTCGCGGGTGAAGGCGTCGAGCGCGGCGCCCGCGATCCAGCCTTCGCTCAGCGCGCGGGCCACCGCCTCCTCGTCCGCGATCTCGCCGCGCGCGGTGTTGATCAGCACCGCGGTGGGCTTCATCGCGCGCAGGGCCTTCTCGCCGATCAGGTTACGGGTCTCGTCGGTGAGCGAGGCGTGGAGCGACACCACGTCGCTCTCCGCGAGCAGGGTCGGCAGGTCGACCAGGGTGGCCCCGAGCGACCGGGCCCGCTCCTCCGAGACGTAGGGATCGGCGGCGAGCAGGCGCACGTCCCAGTTCACGAGCCGCCGCGCCACGTGCGAGCCCACGCGCCCGAGCCCGACCAGCCCCACCGTCTTGCCGAAGAGGAACTCGCCCCGGTCGCCCCGCTGCGCCCACTCCCCGCGCCGCAGCTTGGCCTCGTTGTGCTTGATGCGCTTCTGCAGCATCAGGGTGAGCGCCACGGTGGCCTCCGCCACCGCGATGAAGTTCTCGGGGGTCGGGCTGTTGGCCACCAGGACGCCGAGCGCGGTGGCGGCCTCCGCGTCGATCTTGTCGGTGCCGATGAAGGGCACGATCACCAGCCGCAGCGCCGGGGCCGCCTCCATCACCCCGCGGCTGATCCGGTCGAGGTGCGAGGCGAGGATCACCTGGCAATCGCGCGCCGCCGCGCCCAGGTCGGCCTCGGAGTAGGCCGCGCGCCCGGGCTGGTCGAGGGGGCGGCCGATCACCACCTCGTGACCCGCCGCGCGCAGCGGGTCGAGCTCGGCGGCCGGTCCGCTGGGCCCCGAGGCGAGGATCTTCACGGCTTCTTGCAGATCACGTTGAGGACGACCTGCCGCTTTTCCTCACGAGTGATGCGGAGGCCTCTACGCAGGGCCTCCGGCAGCGCGGCCGGGTCCTCCACCTTCTCGCCGTGGCCCCCGGAAGCGCGGCAGAGCATCTCGTAGTCGGGCGAGGGCTCGAGCGCGGTGAGCGGCATCGCGTCGGTGCGGACCGCCCAGCCGTCGCGCGCGTAGGTCTGGACCGCGCGCTTCACCGCGTTCCAGGTGCGGTTGTTGAACACCACGAACAGCACCGGCAGGTTGTAGGCGCGCGAGACGAAATGCGAGGCGGTGGGTGAGCCGAAGATGTAGGCGCCGTCGCCCACGCAGCAGATCACGTCGCGCTCCGGGGAGGCGAGCTTGGCCCCCAGCGCGGCGCCGAGCCCCCAGCCGAGCCCGCCCGAGGGCGGCGCCGCGAAGTAGGTGCCGGGCCGCGTGAAGGTGCACTGGGTGGCGTCGAGGTCGTACTCGTTGACCACGATCGTGCGCTCGTCGATGACCTCGCCGATGGCGCGCGAGAGCCACACCATGTCGATCGGCGTGTCGCCGCGCACCGCCTGCGCCTTGGCCGTCGCGGCCTCGCGCCGACGGGCGCCGGCCTGGCCAGAGCGCCGGCTCCGCTCGGCGACCGCGGCGGAATCCACCCGGCGGGCCAGCGCGTCCGACAGCGCGGCCAGGGTCAGCCGCGGGGTTCCCGCGAGCGCCAGGTCGGCGGGGAAGCCGCGGATCGGGTACCGCGAGAAGAGCGGGTCCACCGCGATGTGGATCACGCGGGCCTCGGGCTTCGGTCGGCTCATCTGTGGGAACCACGGCACGTCCGACTCGATCACGACGATGGCGTCGGCCTCGCTCAGGTGCGCCGCGGGCTCGAAGCGGCCGTCGAGGGGCTCGAAGCCGGCGTGGAGCGGGTGGTCTTGCGGGAAGTTCACGTAAGTGTGGAACTGGTCGAACACCGGCGCCCCGAGGGTCTCGGCGAAGCGCACCAGGGCGGGCACCGCGGCCGGATCGCGGCCGACGGCCTTGGTGATGACGATCGGGTTGCGCGCGCCGGCCAGGATGGTGGCCGCCTCGTCGATCGCCTTCGGATCCGGCACCGTGGCCGCCGGGACCACCGCCCGCGCCGGATCGGCGTACTCGATGGCCTCGTGCCGCTCGGCCAGCACCTCGCGTGGCAGCGTGAGGTAGACCGGGCCGCGCGGCTCGGACTGGGCCAGGGTGAGCGCGCGGTCGACCACCGTCTCGAGCTGGTCGAAGCGCTTCAGCTCGTAGTCCCACTTGACGAACTCGCGCAGCATGCCGGCCTGGTCGAAGGCCTCCTGCGCCCAGTGAATGGGCCGGTCGCGGCTCCCCGCGTCGCCCGCCTCGGTGATCGGGTTGCGCCCGGCCGAGAAGAGCATGGGCACGTTCGAGCGCGCCGCATTGATCACCCCGCCCGCCGCGTTGCCCGCGCCCACGATGACGTGGACCATCACCACCTGGGCCCGGCCGGTGACCATGGTGTAGCCGTGGGCCATCGCCACCGCCGGCACCTCGTGCGGCACCGTGATGGGGCGCGGGCTCGCCTGGCCCTGCGCGCTCCGGCGCGCGTAGGCCTCGATGAGGGGGGCGAAGTCGGTGCCCGCGTTCGCGAAGAAGTACTCGACTCCGCGTGCGGCCAGCAGCTCGAGATAGGCGTCGGCGGTGGATTCGACGGTCGCTCGTTTCATCATGGTGCTGGGGAGGGTAGCGCCCGACGGTGGGGTGGTCAAGGACCATGCAGTTGCCGTACAGTACTGGCCGATGAGCGTCGCGCCATGAAGTTCGGCATCTTCTACGAGCACCAGCTCCCGCGCCCCTGGGGCGCGGACAGCGAGTACCGCCTGCTGCAGGACTCGCTGACCCAGATCGAGCTGGCCGACCGGCTCGGCTACGACTACGCGTGGGAGGTCGAGCACCACTTCCTCGAGGAGTACTCGCACTCCTCCGCGCCCGAGGTCTTCCTGGGTGCGGCCACCCAGCGCACGAGCCGCATCCGGCTCGGCCATGGGATCATCCAGCTGCCGACCAACCACCCGATCCGGGTGGCCGAGCGGGTGTCGACCCTCGACCTGCTCTCCGGCGGCCGGGTCGAGCTGGGGCTCGGCGAGGGCCAGGGGCCGATCGAGCTGCATCCCTTCGGGCGCCGCGTGAGAGACAAGCGCGAGGTCTGGGAGGAGGCGGTGCGGGTGCTGGTCCCGTGCTTCACCCAGGACGCGGTCGAGTACCACGGCCAGTTCTTCGACTTCCCGGCCCGCAACGTCATCCCCAAGCCCCGGCAGAAGCCGCATCCGCCGCTGTGGGTGGCGTGCTCGAACATCGCCACCATCGCCAGCGCGGGGCAGTGGGGCATGGGCGCGCTCGGCTTCCAGTTCGTCTCGCCGGAGGCGGCGCGCGCGTGGGTGAACCGCTACTACACGAGCCTCACCCGCGACCTGCAGCGCCTCGCGGACTATCCGGTCAACGCCAACATCGCGATGGTGAGCGCCTTCATGTGCGCGCCCACCGACGAGGAGGCGCGCGAGAAGGCGGCGGGCTGGACCTTCTTCGTCTTCTGCCTCTCGCACTACGGCCGCCACGGCATGGCCGAGCCCGGGCGGGGCGACATGTGGAAGCTCTACCAGGAGTGGCGCCACACCCCGAAGGCCCAGGAGACGCTGAAGGCCGGCCTCATCGGGTCGCCCGAGACCATCCGGCGGAGGCTCGCCGAGTTCGAGGCGACCAACGTGGACCAGGTCATCCTGCTCAACCAGACCGGCCGCACCAGCCACCAGGACATCTGCGAGAGCCTCGAGCTGTTCGCGCGGGAGGTCATGCCCGAGTTCCACGCCCGCGAGCCCGCGCATCAGCGCTGGAAGGACGACGTCCTCGCGGGCCGGATCGAGCTCGAGCAGCTCGACACCGAGGGCCACAAGCTCTACTCGCATCAGAACGAGGACATCGTGCGGCTGACCCCCGAGGAGCTGAAACGTAAGATGGCGGCCAAGGAAGCGGCCAGGGAAACGGGACATCGAGCATGAGCAGCCTGAGGATGCGGCAGATCTGTCTGGTCGCCCGGAGCCTGGCCCCGGTGGTGGAGGAGATCCGGTCGGTGCTGGGGCTCGAGGTCTGCCACCGGGACCCGGGCGTGGGCAAGTTCGGGCTCGAGAACGCGCTGTTCCCGGTGGGCGACGGCTACCTCGAGGTGGTCGCGCCGGTGCGCGACGGCACCACCGCCGGCCGCTATCTCGACCGGCGCGGGGGCGACGGCGGCTACATGGTGATTACCCAGTGCGACGACCTCGCCGGCCGCCGCGCGCGGTGCGAGGCGGTGGGGGTCCGCATCGCCAACGAGATCGGCTATCCCGAGTACCGGGAGCTGCAGCTCCATCCGCGCGACGTGGGCGCGGCCATGCTCTCGTTCTCCTGTCAGGAGGGCGCCCGCGCGCCGGGCGGCCCCTGGCATCCCGCCGCCTTCGACGGCACCCGCGCCCCCGCGCGGGGCGGCCTCATCCGGGCCATGACCGCGGCGGAGCTGCAGAGCGAGGATCCCGATCGGCTGGCGCAGCGCTGGAGCCAGGTCATCGAGCGCCCGGTGGTCATGCGGGACGGGCAGCGCACGATCGCCCTCGATGACGCGACGCTTCGCTTCACCGAGGCCAGCGACGGGCGCGGCGAGGGGCTGGCCGGCCTCGACCTCGATTGCTCCGACCCGTCGCGCCGCGGGCTCGTGCTCATCTGCGGCATCCGTTTCCGTCTGGTCTCCCCGTAGGGCAATTTCGTCCCGGTGTCCCGTGGACACCGGACGCTAGGCCTGTCAACGGACGGATGATCGCCCGTCGACACTCGCGAGTCGCAGTCGAAATTCCACGCACTTAGCCCCGTCATAGGGGTGGCAAGAATGTTGCCGCGTGAGAGCGCGATGCGGCGCTCCCTCCGACACTTCGTATGGCCGATCGGCGTGCTCGTCCTCGCCGCGGGCGTCCTGCTCGCCGGCTGCAGCGGTCCCGACGCGCGGGTGCGCGGCCCGCTCCAGTCGGGCGACGACGCGGCCCGCCAGCACGCGCTGCGCGAGGCGCTCAACCACTACCGGACCGCCGCGGTGGCGGAGCCCGCCTCGCTCGAGGCCCAGACGCGCCGGGGCGCGATGGCGGAGGCGCTCGGCGAGTTCGACGAGGCGCTCGAGGCCTACGCCCGCGCCGCGCGGCTCGAGCCCTCCGCGCTGACGTTCTACCGGGCGGGCGCCATGGCCGAGCGGATGGGCAATCACGGCCTCGCGGTCGACTACCTCACCGCGAGCCTGGGCGCGGCGCCGACCCGCGGCGAGCGCGTCGCCCAGAGCTTCCGCCACGGGATCGAGCGCCTCTCCGCGGTGCTGGCCGCCTCGCGGTTCTCCCGGATGCTGCCCGACTGGGTCTTCCGCTCGCTCACGGTGGGCCGGGCGGTCCTGAGCACCGCCGGCCTCGACCGCGACGTGGTGGCGGGCACGCTCTTCACCTCGATGATCGAGGCGGGCGAGCCGGCCCGCGCGCTCGAGCTGGCGAAGGCCCGCGGCTGGGTCCGGGCGGGCGCCGACTATTGCAGCGGCGCCCACGGCGAGGCGGCCGAGACGCGCGCCCTGGTCGGGATGCTGGTCGCGCCCGAGCAGACCGACTGCCTGCTCGCGTTGGGCCGCAGCCTGACCGACGGTGGTCTGGTCCGGCTGTCGCGGCTCGTGCTGCTGGATCGAAGCCGCAACTCCACCGATCCGAAGGTGCGCCGCGAGGCCCTCGCCTTCCTGCGCGAGCGCCTCCCCGCGCGCGATGTGCCCAAGGTGGCGGAGTCGCTCAACATCGCGGCCTACAATCTTCATCACCGCTTCGGCGATCCGGGCGACGCGGCGGTGGTCTACCAGCGGGCTATCGCGGCCGACTCCGAGTTCTCCTGGCCCTACGCCAACCTCGGCCGGCTCTACATGGACATGGACGAGGCCGAGCTGGGGCTCGAGTGGCTGCAGGCCGCGGTCCGGATCAACCCGAGCCACTTCCGGGCCTGGGTGAACCTGGGGCTCGCCCTCTACTCGCTCCGCCGCTACGACGAGGCGGTGCCCGCCTACCAGGCCGCCCTCGCGATCAATCCGACCGACGCCTTCGTCCACGCCTACCTGGGCCGCAGCCTGCTGAGCCTGGGGCGCGACGGCGAGGGCGTGCGCGAGCTGCAGACCGCGGTCCGGCTCGACCCGAGCCTCACCGAGGAGCGCGATCTCCTCGGCCGGCGCGTGGCCGCCGATCCGCGCGCCTTCCAACCGGACTGACGCCGGGGTATGGTGTGGGGCGCCCATGCGCCCCGCTCCCGCGGTTGCCCCCCGCCGCCCGGCGTACCGCTCCCTCGCTAGCTACGCGCTCGCGTTCTCGATCGCGGCCGGGGCGGCTGAGAGCGGCTAGGGGCTCTCGCCGCCGACCGGGGCCCCGGCCGTCTCGCCCGGCCCCGGCGCGAGGAAGCGCGCGTGCTCGCGCGCGAGCGCGGCCTGGGCCCGCGGCGCGGGGCGATGCAGGCGGGCGGGGGTGACGGCCGGCGCGGTGTCCGCATGGCTCGTGACCGCGATGTATTCTCCTCGGGGGACGACCGGCGCCGCGACCGGCGCGACCGGCGGCGTGACCACGGGCGCGGGCTGCGGCGCTGCCACCGGCGCGGATTCGGCGGACGCGACCGTGGGGATCGGGTCGACCGCGCCGGAGGGATCGAGGAGATGCGAGAGGTAGGGGACCGATACGACGGTGACCAGGCCGAACGAGGCCAGGAGCAGCGACGCGCGCACCCAGCCGGCGGCGAGCCAGCCGCGCGAGAGGAGCCCGGGCTCTCCGTCCGCCTCGTCGTCCTGGCCGGCCAGCCAGCGCAGGTCCTCGTGCAGCGCGGCCACCTCCGCCCGCAGCGCCGCCGCTTCGGCCTCGAGGCTCGCGAGCCGGGCGTGCATGTCGACTGGCTCGGTCGGGATCCTGCGCTCCGGTGAGGCCATGGCGCTTCTTTTCGAGCAAGAGCTACGCCAGTCGCCGATGACTGAAAAGTCCGCCGGTTACGGCAGTCGACCGGGGAGGGATCCGGACCACCCGCGTCACCCGGGTGTCGTCCCGTGATCGCCCCGGATATCCTCGCGCTGGACTTCGACGGCGTGTGCTGCGACGGCATGCGCGAGTACTTCGAGACGAGCCGGCGCACTCACGCGGCGGTGTGGCCGGCTGAGCCGACCCCGGCGGCCGCCGCGTTCGACGCCTTCGCGGCGCTGCGTCCGGTGATCCTCAGCGGGTGGGAGATGCCGGTGCTGCTGCGCGCCATCGCGCAGGGCCGGCCCCGCGCGGACGTCCTGGGCGACTGGGAGCGGGTGCGCGAGCAGGTCCTCGCGGCGGCACCGGGGGCGGGCCCCACGCTGGTCGACCGCCTGGGTCAGACCCTCGACCGGGTGCGCCGCGAGTCGATCGCGAGCGACCCGGGCGCCTGGCTGGATCTCCACGCCCCCTACGGCACGCTGGAGGAGCTGCGCCGGCTCGTGGCCGCGCCCGCTCGCGCGGTGCTGGTGACCACCAAGGAGGGCGAGTTCGCGCGCCTGATCCTCGACCGCTGGGCGGTGCGATTCGCGGACGTGCAGGGCAAGGAGGCCGGCGTCCACAAGTGCCTGAACCTGCGCGGGCTCATCGCCGCGTGGGTCGCGGCCCACGGCCGGCGGCCGCGCCTGGCCTTCGTCGAGGACCGTCTCGAGACGCTCCAGCACGTGACGACCCACCCCGATCTCGACGACGTGGCGCTCTTCCTCGCCGCGTGGGGCTACAACACCGAGGCGGCGCGGGCCACCGCGGCCGCCGACCCGCGCATCCGGCTCCTCACCCTCGAGCAATTCCGCCGCGGCCCCGGGTCCTGGCCGTGAGGCGGCGCGGGGGCGGGCGCCTTGTCCGAGCGCGCCGGCTGTGGCATCGTTCTCCGCCATGAAGATCGCACGCGTCGAGGCGCTCCACTGTGACGGCGGCTGGCGGCCCTGGACCTTCGTTCGCGTCGAGACCGACGACGGGCTCGTGGGCTGGGGCGAATGCAGCGACAACCGCAGCCCCCACGGCATCGCGGGCTCGGTGCGCGACCTGACCCCGCTGCTCATCGGCCAGGACCCACGGCCGGTCGAGCGGCTCTACTGGGACATGCTGCGCGCCACCCGGCAGAACCTGGGCGGCGTGACCCACAAGGCGATGGCCGGCATCGAGCTCGCGCTGTGGGACATCAAGGCCCGGGCCCTCGGGGTTCCGGTCTACGAGCTCTTCGGCGGGCCGCTGCGCGACCGCATGCGGCTCTACTGGTCGCACTGCGGGACCACCAGAGCGCGCCTGGGCCACGTGCTCGGCACCCCGCCGCTCCGCAGCTACGACGACATCATTGCGCTCGGCAAGGAAGTGGTCGCGCGCGGGTTCACCGCGCTCAAGACCAACATGGTGATCCCGGGCGATCCGGCCACCGTCTACTTCCCGGGCTTCGCGAGCGGGATCAACTCCACCGACGGCGCGCCCACGGTGGAGATCCTGGACGCGATCGAGCGTCTGATCGGCACCTTCCGCGCCGCAGTGGGCCCCAAGGTGGGCCTCTGCCTCGACCTCAACTACAACTTCCGCACCGAGGGCGTGCTGCGCGTCGCCAAGCTGCTCGAGCAGTTCGACATGCAGTGGGTCGAGTACGACAACTGGGACCCGCAGGCCCTGCTGCAGATCAAGCAGTCCACCTCGACCCGGCTCGCCTCCTGCGAGAGTCTCGTGACCACCCGGCAGTACCGGCCGTTCCTCGAGCTCCACGCGGTGGACGTCGCCATCATCGACGTGCCGTGGAACGGCTTCTCCCAGGCGGTGCAGATCGGGCGCATGGCCGAGGCCTACGAGATCAACATCGCGCCCCACAACTACTACAGCCACCTCGCCGACCTCCACTCGCTGCACCTCTGCGCGGTCCTGCCCAACGTGCGCATCATGGAGATCGACATCGACGACGTGGCGTGGAAGGCGGACCTGGTGACGAAGCCGCCGCGGATCAAGGACGGCCACATCTTCCTGCCCGAGGGCCCGGGCTGGGGCGCCGAGATCAACGAGGAGGTGCTGCGCGCGCATCCGTGGCCCGGGGTCGGCGAGCGGGCACGGAGCTTCTACGGCATGAGCCCGGAGCAGATGCGGGCGCGCCCCTCCACGACCTGATCGGCTAGGTGACCTTGGGCTCGATCTTCCGGTGCAGGGCCTTCTCGGCCGCGCGCCAGAGGTACCACGCGGCGATGGAGCGATACGGACTCCACCTGACGCCGTAGCGCCGGAGCTGTTTGGGAGTTGGCTGCTTGCGCCGGCCGTAGGCGATCTTGAAGCCCTCGCGCACCCCGAAGTCGTCCACCGGCAGCACGTCGGGCCGGCCGAGCGTGAAGATCAGCAGCATCTCCACCGTCCACTGGCCGACCCCGTGTAGCTCGGTGAGGCGCTCGATGAGCACCTCGTCGGAGAGCTTGTGACACGCCCGCCGCGTGGGCACGCGCCCGTCGCGCGCGGCCCGCGCGATGTGCTTGATCGCGCGGATCTTCCCCCGCGAGAACCCGGCGCGGCGCATCTTGCCCGCGGGCATGGCGGCGACCGCGGCCGGCTTGGGAAACCCCCGGCCGGGGAAGAGCGCGATGAAGCGGCCGAGGATGGCCTCGGCGGCACGCCCGTGGATCTGCTGGTGCGCGATGGCGCGGACCAGCGTCTCGAACGGCTGCTGGTTCCGGATCGCGAGGCGGCAGGCGCCCACGCGGCGGATGAGCGCGCGCATCGTCGGATCGATCTTGGAGAGCTGCCGGATCGCGGGCTGGCTCATCGACGCGTGACTGTAGCACAACCCCATTGACTTCCCGCGTGCCAATGGCGACCATCCGGGAGCCATGTCGACCACGCCGGTGCGCTATCCCGATCCCGCGTTCCAGATTCTCGACGAGAGCTTCGCCAAGTACCGCATCTTCAACGCGGCGGTGGAGCGACTGGCCACCGGCTTCCGATGGGCCGAGGGGCCGGTGTGGTTCGGGGACGGACGCTACGTGCTCTGGAGCGACATTCCCAACAATCGGATCATGCGGTGGGACGAGGAGACCGGCGCGGCCTCCGTCTTCCGCAAGCCGTCGAACCACTCGAACGGCAACACCCGCGATCGCCAGGGCCGGCTCGTCACCTGCGAGCACGACAGCCGCCGGGTGACCCGCACCGAGTACGACGGGACGATCACGGTGCTGATGGACCGCTTCGAGAACAAGCGGCTCAACTCGCCCAACGACGTGGTGGTGAAGTCCGACGACAGCGTGTGGTTCACCGATCCCCCCTTCGGCATCCTCGGCAACTACGAGGGTCACGTGGCCCAGATCGAGCTGCCCACCAACGTCTACCGCCTCGATCCGAAAACCGGCCAGGCCACCGTGGTCACCGGCGACGTCCCGCGGCCCAACGGCCTCTGCTTCTCGCCCGACGAGAGCCGTCTCTACGTGGTGGTGTCGGGGGCGATGCCGCGCGAGATCCGCGTGTACGACGTGGTGGCGGGCGGCACCGCGCTCGCCAACGGCCGCGTGTGGGTCAACGCGGGGACGGGCATCCCGGACGGGATGCGCTGCGACACCGACGGCAACCTCTGGTGCGGCTGGGGCGGGGGCGAGGGGCTCGATGGCGTCGCGGTCTACAACCCCGACGGCCGGGTGATCGGCCGCATCCTGCTCCCCGAGCGCTGCGCGAACCTGTGCTTCGGCGGCCTGCGGCGCAACCGTCTGTTCCTGGCCGCGAGCCAGTCGCTCTACTCGATCTTCGTCAACACCCAGGGCGTGGTCGGCGGCTGATCGGCCGCCGATGGCGCTGCCCACCGGGCTCCGGGCGTTCCGTCACGCCGATTTCCGGCGGTTCTTCGCCGCGCAGCTGGTGGCGCAGATCGGCTCGTGGATGCAGACGGTGGCGCAGTCGTGGCTCGTGCTCCAGCTCACCTCCTCGCCGCTCAAGCTGGGTCTGATCGGCACACTCCAGTTCGGGCCGATCCTCCTCTTCTCGATCGTCTCGGGCGCCCTCGCGGACCGGCTGCCCAAGAAGCGCCTGCTCATCGTGACCCAGTCGGTGCTGGGCGGTCAGGCGCTGCTGCTCGGCGCGCTGGTCTACGCGGGCCACGTGGAGTACTGGCACGTGGCGGTGCTGGCCACCGGGATAGGCCTCGCCAACGTGCTCGACAGCCCCGCCCGCCAGTCGCTGGTCGCGGAGATGGTCGGCCGCTCGGACGTGAGCAGCGCGATCTCGCTCAACTCGGCGTGCTTCAACAGCGCGCGCATCGTGGGCCCGAGCATCGGCGGCCTCGTCATCGCCCGCTACGGGATCGCGCCCGCCTTCGTGGCCAACAGCATCGGCTTCGTGATCGCGATCGCGATGATGGCCAGCCTGCGGACCCGCGGGCTCCCCCAGCCGGGTACCGGCGCGGGGGTGGGGCAGGAGATCCTGATCGGCCTCCGCTACGTGTGGCGCAAGCCGGAGATGATGCTGTCGCTCGGGCTCTGCTTCATGGTGAGCTTCTGCGTGTTCAACTTCACGGTCTACGTGCCGCTGGTGGTGCGCACCGTGCTGGGGCTCGGGGCGGAGGGCTTCGGCTTCCTGATGGCCTCGCTCGGGGTCGGCGCGGTCTCGGGCGCGCTCTCGCTCGGCATGGCGGGCCCGCGGCCGCCCCGCTCGCTCATGTTCGCGGCGGCCGGGCTCGCGTGCGGCGGGCTGCTCGGGCTCTCGCTGGTCCGCTCGTTCTGGCCCGCGATGACGATGCTCTTCCTCACCGGCTTCTTCGGAGTCATCGCGGTGGTCGGCTGCAACACCACCATGCAGCTCGCCTCCACCGACGCCTTGCGGGGGCGGGTGATGAGTATCTACACCCTGGTGTGGGGCGGCGTCTTCCCGATCGGCGCGTTCCTGGTCGGCGCGATGTCGGAGCGCTGGGGCGTGCAGCGCGCGCTCGCCACCAACGGCACCATCGGGCTCACCGGCGTGCTCCTGCTCCTCGGCTGGTGGCGGCTGCGGGCGCGCTGAAAGGAGAAGGCATGGCGACACGGCCGAGAGTGCGGGTGGGCATCGTGGGCGCGGGGTTCGTGGCCCACATCCACGGCGAGGCGTACCGCCAGGTGCGCGGGATCGACGTCGAGCTCGTCTGCGTCACCGCCGCGCGGCCGGAGCGCGCGCAGGCCTTCGCGCGCCATTTCGGGGTCGCGCGCGCGGTGGCCGACTTCCGCGCGGTGCTGGCCGACCGCGAGGTGGACCTGGTCGACCTCTGCGTGCCGTCGCACCACCACGCCGCGATGGCGATCGAGGCCGCGCGGGCGGGCAAGCACCTGATCGTGGAGAAGCCGCTCACCGGCTTCTTCGGCCCGCCCGGCACCGCGCGCGAGGAGATGCTGAGCCACGCGCTGGGGTCGGCCGACCAGGTGCTCGCCGCCGTCGCGGCGGCGGGGGTACGGCTCGGCTATGCGGAGAACTGGGTGTACGCGCCGCCCATCCAGAAGGCGCGGCGGCTAATCGCGGCCTCCGGCGGGCCCATCTTGAGGATGGTCGGCGAGGAGAGCCACTCGGGCACCCACGCCCCGGTGAACAAGCACTGGGCCACCGGGGGCGGCGGCTCGCTGATCGGCAAGGCCTGCCACCCGCTCGGGGGCGCGCTCTACCTGAAGGCGGACGAGGGCCGGCGGCTGCGGGGCGCGCCGGTGCGGCCGGTGTCGGTGATGGCGGAGGTCGCCCAGCTCACCGAGACCGCGACCTTCCGGGCCTCCGCGCCGCGTTACCTCAACGTGGTCGAGGGCGCCGACGTGGAGGACTGGGGCACCATGCTGATCACCTTCGACGACGGCACGGTGGCGCAGATCTCGGCGGCCGACACGGTGCTGGGCGGCATCCGCAACTCGATGACGATCTACGGGGCCAAGGCGGTGGTGCTCTGCAACATCAACCCCAACGACGTGGTGCAGGCCTACGCGCCGGAGGCCTCCGTGTTCGGCGACGAGTACATCGTGGAGAAGATCGAGACCAAGGCGGGCTGGACCGCGCCCCAGCCCGACGAGGAGTGGACCACCGGCTACCCGCAGGAGATGCAGGACTTCGTGGAGTGCGCGGCCCTCGGGCGCGAGCCGCTCTCGGGCGGCGCGCTCGCCCGCGACGTCACCGCGGTCATCTACGGCGCGTACCTCTCGGCCCACACCGGCCGACGGGTCGACCTCCGCCCCTACCTCTGATCAGTCGCGGGCGGAGCGGGCGGCGAACTCCAGCGCGATGCGCTGGACCGCGCGGCCGGGGTTGCCCACCGTGAGGCCGGCGAAGAGCAGGAAGGAGCGCGCGGTCACGTCGTAGGTCTGGCCCACGTCGAAGGCGGGCGAGTCGGAGCGCTCCGGCTGGTTGGTGTCGAGCATGCAGAGCCAGCGCGACCCTCCCACCAGCGCGGGCAGGGTGAACTTCACCACGTCGGAATACGCGTTCATCACCAGCAGGAGGGTCGCGTCGCCGGCCTGCCGCTTGATCCCGCTCTCCTGCCCGCGCCCGTCGAGCAGCATCCCGAAGCAGCGCATGTGCGGATCGTCCCACTGCGCCCGCTCCATCTCGGAGCCGTCCGCGTTGATCCACGTCACGTCCTTGACCTGCAGCTCCTCGTTCCACTGGGCGGTGAGGAAGCGCCCGCGCCGGAGGATGGGGAAGGCGTGGCGCAGGAAGGTGAGGCGGCGCACGAAGGCGATCAGGGCCCGCCCCTCGTCGCCGATCTCCGGCCACTCGAGCCAGCTCAGCTCGTTGTCCTGGCAATAGGCGTTGTTGTTGCCGCGCTGGGTGTGGCCGAACTCGTCGCCGGCGAGGATCATGGGGGTGCCGCGGGCGAGGATCACGGTGGCCAGCAGGTTGCGCTTCTGCCGCGCGCGCACCGCGCGGATGGCCGCGTCGTCGGTCGGCCCCTCCACCCCGTAGTTGAACGAAAGGTTGTTCGAGTTGCCGTCGCGGTTGTCCTCCCCGTTGGCCTCGTTGTGCTTGTCGTTGTAGGAGACGAGGTCGTGGAGGGTGAAGCCGTCGTGGGCGGTGACGAAGTTCACGCTCGCCCACGGCTTCCGCCCCCGCTCGTTGAACAGGTCCGCGGAGCCGGCGAGCCGCGAGGCGAGGTCGCCCACCTTGGCGTCGTCGCCCCGCCAGTAGGCGCGCACCGTGTCGCGGAAGCGGTCGTTCCACTCGGCCCAGCCGGGCGGGAACGCCCCGACCTGGTAACCGCCCGGCCCCAGGTCCCACGGCTCCGCGATCAGCTTCACCTGGTTGAGCACCGGGTCCTGGCGGCAGGAGTCGAGGAAGCCGCCGCCCTGGTCGAAGCCGTAGGGCTCGCGGCCCAGGATGGTGGCGAGGTCGAAGCGGAACCCGTCGACGTGCATCTCGGTGACCCAGTAGCGCAGGCTGTCGGTCACCATCTGCAGCACCCGCGGGTGGCTCAGGTTCACGGTGTTGCCGGTGCCGGCGTCGTTGATGTAGCGGCGCGCCTGGTCGGGCAGCAGCCGGTAGTAGGATGCGTTGTCGATCCCCTTGAACGAGAGCGTCGGTCCCCG
>Ga0207665_10001565_pt1 | contig 15426 bp, 15 predicted proteins | sample LARL112metaG_FD_184351 | JGI IMG/M metagenome (GOLD analysis project Ga0207665, IMG submission 184351) | Corn, switchgrass and miscanthus rhizosphere microbial communities from Kellogg Biological Station, Michigan, USA - LAR L11-2 metaG... | ecosystem: Host-associated > Plants > Roots >...
TGGTCCCCCGTCGGAGCACCTGCCGGCGTTCCGGGCCCCCGTCGGAACGCCGATGAATGCGACGCCGGGTGGTTTGCCCCCGTAGCCACCCGGCGTCGCCCTATGCTCGGCCGCCCTCCGGGCAGCCCCGCCGCTGGCTCGCAGTGTTTGCCCGGGGGGACGACCCCCCGGACCCCCCGAATGCCCCGCTCGCGCGGGCCGCCGGGCTGTGCTCGCTGCCCTTCGGGCAGCCCCGCGAGCCCGGGAGCGGCGCTTGGCCCCCAGGGCCTGTTCCCGGCCCCCCCGGGGGCTGCCGCGGTCTTCCCCGATGGTGGTTCGTGGGGCGGGTGGGGTGCGGGGTCGGGCGCGGGGTGGTTTGGGTGGGTCTAGGAAGCTACTAAGAAACTGTAAATGAGTGCACCCAACTCGGCGGCGGGCGGCGCGGGCGAGGGACGCTCTAAGCCGGGCCGCGGGTGCCGGGGACGACCAGGCCGCACTCGTAGGCGGCCACGACCGCCTGGGTGCGGTCGCGCAGGGCCAGCTTGCTCAGGATCCGGCTGACGTGCGACTTGACCGTCTCCTCGGTGACCACCAGGCGGGCGGCTATCTCCGGGTTGGACAGCCCCTCGGCGACCAGCCGGAAAACCTCGGTTTCCCGTGGCGTCAGGGTGCCCAGCGCGGCCGGCAGGACCGTGCCCGCGGGGGGCCGCAGCCGGGCGAACTCGCTGATCAGCCGGCGGGTGACGGTCGGGGCGAGCAGCGCCTCACCCGCCGCCACCACCCGGACCGCGTCGAACAGCCGCTCGGCCGTGACGTCCTTGAGCAGGAAGCCACTCGCGCCGGCCCGCAGCGCGTCGTAGACGTACTCGTCCAGGTCGAACGTGGTGAGGATGAGAACGCGCGGGCCGCCGCCCGGCGCCCCGGCCAGCTGCCGGGTCGCCTCGATGCCGTCCATGCCCGGCATCCGCACGTCCATCAGCACCACGTCGGGGTGCACGTCGGCACACACCTGCACCGCCTCGGCGCCGTCGCAGGCCATCCCGGCCACCGCGAAATCGGGCTGGGTACCGAGCAGCCCGGCGAACCCGGTGCGGACCACCTGATGATCGTCGGCCACCACGATCCGCACCAGCCCGGTACTCATGCGGCCGCCTCGGCCGCGGCCGGCAGCGTGGCCTCGACCAGGAAGCCGCCGCCGGCCGCCCGGCCGGTCCGCAGATCGCCGCCGACCGCCGCGGCGCGTTCCCGCATGCCGGCCAGCCCGTGCCCGCTGGCCAGCGCGGCGGCCGGGGATGGGCCTGGCCCGTTGTCCCGGATCCGCAGCCGCAGCACCGGGCCCGCGTAGTGCAGTTCCACATCGACGGCCGCGCCCGGCGCGTGCCGCCGGGCATTGGTCAGCGCTTCCTGGATGATGCGGTAGGCGGCCAGTTCGACCCCGGGGCCGAGGGCGGCAGGCGCGCCGCACAGAATCAGCCGGGTGCCCGCCGCCGAGGCGTCCCGGGCCAGGTCGATGAGCTCGTTGAGCTGCCCCAGGCCGGGCTGGGGCTGCCGGATGGCCGGGTCCGCGCCAGCGTCTTCGCGCAGCACGCCGAGCAGCCGCCGCATCTCGGTCAGCGCGGCCCGCGCGGTGTCGCCGATGGCCAGCAGCCGCTGGGCGCCGGCCGCGGGCATGCCCGCGGTGGTCAGCCGGGCCGTCTCGGCCTGCACGGCGACCATGGAGATGTGGTGCGCGACCACGTCGTGCAGTTCCCGGGCGATCCGGGCCCGCTCGCCCCGCGCCAGGTGCTCGGTCAGGCTGCCCGCGATGGCCGCGGTGGCCGCGCTGTGCTCGGAGGCCTCGGTGCGGGCCCGCCGGGCGATGCCGGCCAGCGCCGCCGCCGGGGCCAGTGCGGCCAGCAGCACCGCGAGAACCGCGGTTTCCGAACCCGCCGGGCTGGTGAACGCCAGCACCAGGAACGGTGCGGACAGCGCCACCGCCAGCGGCTGGAAGCCGCGGTGGCCGAGCCGGTACAAGACGATCAGCACCGCCACCGCCCCGGCCACGGTCAGCAGCTGGAACAGGGCCAGCGACGCCGCGCTGGCCGCGGTCACCGCCAGCGCGGCGGCGGCCGGGCGCAGGAAGGCCAGCGGCAGCGTGGTGAACAGGCACAGCGCGCTGAGCACCAGGATGGACTGCAGGCTCGCGCTGGTGGCCGCGGTCCCGGCCAGATGCCCGCCGCCGGTGGCCGCGGTGCTGGCCACCTGCGCGCGGCCGATCAGCTCGGCCACCGCGAGCCCGCCCAGCACCGCCCCAGCCACCGCCGGCGCCCGCGGGTCCGCAGCGATCCGCTGGACCTGGCGGGCCCACTCCCGCGCTCCGCTCACGTATGACATTGTCGCCGCTGACCGGCTCCCCTCGCGTCACCCTGGTCAGGAGTCCGGCTATCCCTCCTGCGGGGGATGGCCGGGCGCAGCTGTCCCCCCGGCCAGCGCCGGGCAAGACGGCTCGTGGGCGTGACGACCAACGGGGCTGCCATTCCCTAGTCTGCCGGGCATGGAAGCAACCATCGAAGTCACCGGGGTGCGCAAGCGCTTCGGGCCGACGCTGGCCCTGGACGGGATGACGTTCACCGTCCAGCCAGGCCAGGTCACCGGCTTCGTCGGGCCGAACGGCGCGGGGAAGTCCACCACGATGCGGGTGATCCTCGGCCTGGACGCGGCCGACGAGGGCAGCGCACTGATCGGTGGCCAGCCGTACGCGAGCCTCCGGCACCCGCTGAGCCACGTCGGCGCGCTGCTGGACGCCGGCGCCCTGCAGCCGAGCCGCCGGGCCCGCAATCACCTGCTGTGGCTGGCCCACTCGCAGGGGCTGACCGCCCGGCGGGTCGATGAGGTAGTCGGGCAGTCCGGGCTGCAGTCGGTGATCCGCCGGAAGGCGGGCGGCTACTCGCTCGGCATGCGGCAGCGGCTCGGGATCGCCGCCGCGATGCTGGGCGACCCGCCGGTGCTGATGATGGACGAGCCGTTCAACGGCATGGACCCGGAGGGCATCGTGTGGATGCGCGGGTTCCTCCGCTCGCTGGCCGCCCAGGGGCGCGCGGTGCTCGTGTCCAGCCACCTGATGAGCGAACTGCAGGACACCGCGGATCACCTGGTCGTGGCCGGCCGCGGCCGGATCATCGCCGACACGAGTGTGGCCGAGCTCATCGCCACTGCGTCCGGGAACCGGGTCACGCTGCGCACCACCTCGCGGTCGGCAGCGATGACCGCGCTGGCCAGCGCGGGGGCCACCGTCGCCGCCACCGGCCGCGACACGCTCACGGTCTCCGGGCTGCCCGCGGAACGGGTGGTGACCGTGCTGGGTGCCAGCGGGGTGCCGTTCGCTGAGGTTGCCGCCTACCGCGCGACGCTGGAGGAGGCCTATATGGAACTCACCCGGGAGGCGGTCGAGTTCCGGGCCGCACCGGCCACCGAGGTGGCGTCATGACTGTTCCCACCATCACGCCGTACCGGCCGGCCGGGCCTGCCGGGCCGGACGGCTTCGCGCAGCTGCTGCGGGCGGAGTGGACCAAGTTCCGGACCGTCCGGGGGTGGCTGGCCGGCCTGGTCGTGGCAGCCCTGGCCCTGGTCGCGATCGGGCTGCTCGCCGCCGGGGCCAGCAGCAGCTCATGCCAGCATGTGGGCGGCGGCCCGGTCCGGCACGGGCGGGCCTGCATGCCCACCTTCCCGGTCGGCCCAGGCGGCCTGGCCGTGCAGGACAGCTTCTACTTCGTGCGCCAGCCGCTCACCGGGAGCGGCAGCATCACCGTCCGGGTCACCTCGCTGACCGGCCGGCTCCCAGCCGCCAACGGCAACCCCACCGGGCCGCCGGCCAGTCCCGGCCAGGTGCCGTGGGCCAAAGCCGGGATCATCGTCAAGGACAGCACCCGGCCGGGATCGGCCTACGCGGCGGTCATGGTGACCGCCGGTCACGGGGTGCGGATGCAGGACGACTACACCAGCGACCGCGCGGGCCGGCCAGGCGCGGTCTCGGCCGCCTCCCCGCGCTGGCTGCGGCTGACCCGCGCAGGCGACACGGTCACTGGATACGACTCGGCTGACGGTACCCACTGGGCCCGGATCGGCACGGTTCAGCTGGCCGGGCTGGCGCCGACCGTCCAGGCCGGGCTGTTCACCGCCTCACCAGGTTACGAAGTCATCACCCAGAACTTCGGTGGCGGCACCACCGGGTCCGGCGGCCCCAGCCAGGCCACCGGGGTCTTTGATCACCTCAGCCGGTCGGGCCGGTGGCCTGGCGCCCAGTGGGCCGGCGGCTACGTCGGCGGCGCCCCCGGGCCAGGGATGGGCGGCTATCACCAGGCCGGTGGCCGGTTCACGGTGACCGGCTCCGGCGACATCGCGCCGGTGCTGCCCGGCGACCCCGGCCAGACCATCGACAGTCACCTGGTGGGCACGTTCGCCGGGCTGATCGCAGTGATCGTGGTCGCGACCCTGTTCATCACGGCCGAGTACCGGCGGGGGCTGATCCGGACCACCTTCGCCGCGAGCCCCCGCCGGGGCCGGGTGCTGGCCGCCAAGGCGATCGTGGCCGGTGCGGCGGCGTTCGTGGCCGGGCTGGCCGCGGCCGCGGCCGCGCTCTATTTCGGTGCCTGGGTGGCGCGCCAGCACGGCACCTATGTGCTCCCGGTATCCGGGCTGACCGAGTTCCGCATAGTGGCCGGCACCGGGGCGCTGTTCGCGGCGGCCGCCATCCTCGCCCTCGCCCTCGGCGCCGTGCTGCGGCGCAGCGCCGCCGCGGTCAGCATCGTCATCGTGGCCATCGTGCTCCCCTACATCCTCGGCATCGCCTCGGTCCTGCCGGTCGGCGCCACCGACTGGCTGCTGCGGATCACGCCGGCCGCGGCGTTCGCCGTCCAGCAGGCCATGCCGCAATACCCGCAGGTGACCGCGCTGTACTCGCCCGGGACCGGGTACTTCCCGCTCGCTCCGTGGGCGGGCCTGGCCGTCATGTGCGGCTACGCCGCGCTGGTCCTGGGCCTGGCCGTGGTGCTGCTCCGCCGGCGCGACGCATGACCGCCCTGCACGCGGAGTGGACCAAGCTGCGCACGCTGGCCGGGCCTGCCTGGCTGCTCACCGCCACCGTCGTGCTGACGGTGGCGGTCAGTGCGGCCACCGCCGCAGCCACCCGCTGCCCGGCTGGCCTGGCCTGCCCGGTGGACCCGGCCCGGCTCAGCCTGACCGGGGTGCAGCTCGGCCAGGCGGCCGTGGCCATCCTGGCCGCGGGCCTGATCACCACCGAGTACAGCACCGGGATGATCCGCACCACGTTCACCGCCATGCCCCGGCGGCTGACCGTGCTGGGCGTCAAAGCGGCCCTGCTCACCGGCGCGGTCCTGGCCGCTGGCACGCTGGCCGCGCTCGGCTCGCTGGCCGCCGGGCGGCTCATCCTGCCCAGTCACGGTTTCACCGCCGCCCGGGGCTTCCCGGCCCTGTCCCTGGCTGACGGGAGCGTGCTGCGGGCCACCCTCGGCTCCGCTCTCTACCTGGCCCTGATCGCCCTGCTCAGCCTGGGCATCGCCACGGCCGTCCGCGATCCGGCCGCAGCCATCGCGATCATCCTCAGCCTGCTCTACCTGGTCCCGGTCGTGGCCCACGTGCTCGCCCCGGACTGGTACCGCCACCTCGAGCAGGCTGGGCCGATGACCGCCGGGCTGGCTATCCAGGCCACCACCGGCCTGCGCCACCTGCCGATCGGCCCGTGGGCTGGGCTCGGCGTGCTCGCCGCCTGGGCGGCCGGGGCGCTGCTGGCCGGGGCGCTGCTGCTCCGGCTGCGCGACGCCTGAACTGCCGCCGCCCGGCCCGCCTACTCGGTCCGGCTGAACTCGGCGATCGCGACGCCCAGCAGGCTCAGGCCCATGGTGGCCACGATGGCCAGGCACAGCCAGATCGGCACCGGCCAGCCCAGCCAGGTGATGCTGGGCGACAGGTGCGCCACGAACAGCGGGTTGAGGTCCAGGTGGGCGAACACCGCGTGGCGCATCGGGCCGACCACGTAGGTCAGCGGGTCGATGCGGGTCAGCACGCTGAGCCAGCCGGGCAGCCCGGTCAGCGGGTACAGCGCGCCGGACAGGAAGAACAGCGGGAACACCAGCATCTGGGTGAGCGCCATGAACGCCTGGAACTGGGTGATCCGGGCCGCCATCATCACCCCGAACGCGGTGATCGTGAAGGACAGCAGGAGCAGTTCCCCGATCAGCGTGAGGATCAGCACCGGGTTGTAGGGCACGTGCGCGATCCAGGCCAGGGCGAGCATGATGACCCCCTGGAAGGTGGCGATCGTCGCGCCGCCCAGTGTCTTGCCGATGACGATCGAGGACCGGCTCACCGGCGCGACCAGCATCTCCCGCAGGAACCCGAACTCCCGGTCCCAGACGATCGAGGCAGCCGAGAACACGGCGGTGAACAGCACCGACATCGCCAGCACGCCGGGGAAGATGAACGTCTTGAAATCCACCCCGGGCGGCATGCTGGCGCCGGCCAGTGAGGACAGCCCGGTGCCCAGCACGACCAGGAACAGCAGCGGCTGGATCAGCGAGGTCACGGCGCGCAGCCGGTCCCGGCGGAACCGGATCAGTTCCCGGCGCCACACGATGCTGATCGCGCGCAGGTCAGATCGCAGGCTCCGCTGCGGGACCGCGACCCTGATCTGGGTGGCCAGCGCAGCATCGGCGGTCACCGCCTCGCCCGGCTGGGCGGTCTGGGTTGCCATCCTCATCGCCTCCCTCGAATGCGGGCCGCCATCTGCCGCATGTGATCGCTGGCCGAGGCCTCCGCGTCCCGGATCGTGGTCCCGGTGTAGGACATGAACACGTCGTCCAGGGACGGCCGGGACACGCTGACCGAGCGGATCGGCACGCTCAGCCGGGCGAACAGCTGGGGGACGAATTGCTCGCCCGACTCCACCGAGAACGTGACGGCCCCCTCGTGGATGCCGGCCTCGATGCCGAAGTCGCCGGCCAGCTCCTTGATCGCCGCCGCATCATCCCCGGTCTGGATCTGCACCCGGTCCTTGCCCACACTGGCCTTCAGTGCCTCCGGCGTGTCAATGGCCACGATCTTCCCGTGGTCGATGATCGCGATCCGGTCGCAGTGCTCGGCCTCGTCCATGTAGTGCGTGGTCAGGAAGATCGTGATGTCCTCCCGCGCCTTCAGCTCGTTGATGTACTCCCAGATCGACGAGCGGGTCTGCGGGTCCAGCCCGACCGTGGGCTCGTCCAGGAACAGCACATGCGGGGCGTGCAGCAGGCCGCGGGCGATCTCCAGCCGCCGCTGCATGCCGCCGGAGTAGGTGCTGACCAGGCTGTCCCGCCGGTCCCAGAGCCCGACCATGTCCAGCACCTGGCGCATCCGGGGCTCCACCGCCGCGGCCGGCACCGCGTACAGCTCGGCGTGGAACCGGAGGTTCTGCGCGCCGGTCAGGTAGTTATCCAGCGTGGTGTCCTGGAAGACCAGCCCGATGTTGCGGCGGACCGCGTCCCGCTGGCTGACCACGTCCAGCCCGGCCACCGTGGCCCGCCCGGTGGTGGGCCGGGCCAGCGTGCACAAGATCTTGATCGTGGTTGACTTGCCGGCCCCGTTCGGGCCGAGGAAGCCGAACGTCTCACCGCGGGCGACCTCGAAGTCGATCCCGCGTACCGCCTCGATGTCGCCGTAGTTCTTGGTCAGCCCGGACACGGTGATCGCGGGCGGCCGCGGCGGCGGTGCCGGGGCGGGCGGGGCGGGCGCCCCGTCCGGGTCTGTCTGCGTTGCCACTCTGTGCGCCTCCAAATTGGTCCAACCAGAGCGTAGCCGCGATGGCCGGACGGCTCATCGCGGCTGCGCCCCAGCGGGATCTGCTAGCCGTCCGTGGGCTCGTCCGCGGCCTGGTCGTCGTCTTCGGCGGCCAGGATCTGGTAGAGCTTGCGGCGGGCGTCGGTGAGGATCTGCCGGGCCTGCTCGACCTGGGCGCGGTTGCCGACCCGGGCCACCTGCATGCCGGCCATGGCCACCGTGCCGAACAGGCGGCGCAGCTCGATCGCCTCGTTGCCGACCGACTGGGCCACCACGTCCCAGGGCGCCTGCACCTCGTCCGGGTGGGCGGCGGTGTACGCCCGGCCCTCCTCGGTGAGCTGGAAGGCGCGGCGGCCGCCTTCGCCGGTCGTGGCCGCGATCAGCCCCTCGTCCTCCAGCTGCTGCAGCGCGGGGTAGACCGAGCCCGGGCTGGGCCGCCACACTCCCCCGCTGCGCTCACCGATCTCCTGGATGATCTGGTAGCCGTTGCGCGGCTCCTCGGCCAGCAGGGCGAGCGCCGCCGCGCGGACGTCGCCGCGCTTGACCCGCGGCCCGCGGAACCGGGGACCGCCGAACCAGGGCCCGAAGTCGCCCCACGGCCCCGGCCCGGGGACCGCCTCAGACCGTGGGCCCCAGCCCCGGCCGCGCGGCCCGCCGGGCCCGCGGGCCTTCATCCGCCGTGGGCCGGGGCCGTGCCGGTGGTGCCAGATCTCTTCTTCCTCTTCGTCGCCTGGGCCGGGCCAGGCTCCTTCGTGTCGCATCTGTAGCTCCTGTGTCGCGTCGCAGGCAGCTCCTCTTCCGGAGAATTCCGGGGAATCACTCTGCCTTACTAGTTACGTCAACGATATATCGGAATGCATCGGTGAGCAACTACTGGCCGATGATTCATCGATGAGCCCGATGGCTCAGTCAGTTTTTTGGCATTGGCGCTAATGGGTTGGGGGTCCGTACCGTGGACAGGTAGCCAGGCGGCTCTCCGGAGGTGACTCATGCAACTCGCCACCGCACCCCCCGTTGCGCCCGGCCGGTGCCCGGCCGAGCTGACTGGGGCGATCCGCCGTGCCATCGGGCAGCACGGCGACTGGAGCCAGACCGCCCAGCGGGTGGCCCGGGCGCTGCACCGGCACCTGCCGGGGCCGGGCATCCTGACCACGGCGCAGCGCCGCGGCGACCCTGCCATCTACCAGTCCCACCTGATGCACGCGGAACCGGACGGCTCGTTCTCGATCGTGGCCCTGGTCTGGCGGCCCGGCCAGGTGACACCGATCCACGATCACGTCACCTGGTGCGTGACCGGCGTACTGCAGGGCGGCGAGTACGAAGAGCTGTTCGCGCTGCGGGACGGCGAGACCGTGCTTGAGGAAGTCGGCCGGAACGTCAGCGACACCGGCGACGTGACCGGGTTCGCGCCTCCCGGCGACATCCACCGGGTCCGCAACCGCGGCACCGGGGTGGCGGTCTCCCTGCACGTCTACGGCGCCGACATCTCCCGGCTCGGCTCCAGTGTGCGCCGGGTCTACGAGCTGCCGGTCCGGCTGCCCCGCCTGGTCAGCTGATCAGCGCAGGCCGGCCACGGTCTGCGGCGCCGCTGTTCCCCCGGTCAGCCGCTGTTCCCCCGGTCAGCCGCCGATCGCGGACATCGGCCGGGCCGGCTGCAGGAAGCCCGGGTCGTTGATGCCGTGCCCGGGCAGCTTGGCCGCCACCGCCCGGCGCCAGATGGCCGCCAGCTCCGCGTCGCTGGCGCCGTGCCGCATCGGGTCGCGCAGGTTGCTCTCGTCCCGGGCGAACAGGCAGTTGCGGATCTGCCCGTCCGCGGTCAGCCGCACCCGGTCACAGGTGCCGCAGAACGGGCGGGTCACCGAGCCGATCACGCCGACCCGCGCCGGGCCGCCGTCCACCAGGAAGATCTCGGCCGGCGCGGAGCCGCGGGCGGCCGGGTCATCCGGGGTCAGCCCGAAGTGCGGCGCCAGGCTGTCCAGGATCTCATCCGCCGTCACCATGTCCTCGCGGCGCCAGCCGTGCTGCGCGTCGAGCGGCATCTGCTCGATGAACCGCAGCTGGTAGCCATGGTTCAGGCAGTACCGGAGCAGGTCCGGCGCCTCATCGTCGTTGCGCCCGCGCATCAGCACCGCGTTGACCTTGACCGGCGTGATCCCGGCGGCCGCGGCCGCGGCCAGCCCAGCCAGCACGTCCTCCAGCCGGTCCCGCCGGGCCAGCTCGCGGAAGGTGCCGGGCCGCAGCGTGTCCAGCGACACGTTGACCCGGTCCAGGCCGGCCGCGCGCAGCGGCCCGGCCAGCCGGGCCAGCCCGATGGCGTTCGTGGTGAGCGAGATCTCCGGACGGGGCCGCAGCTGCGCGGTACGCGCGACGATCGCGGGCAGGCCGCGGCGCAGCAGCGGCTCGCCACCGGTGTAGCGGATCTCGGTGATGCCGAGCTGCTCCACCCCGATCCGGGCCAGCCGCACCACCTCGTCGTCGGTCAGCCGCGCGGGATTGGGCAGCCAGTCCAGCCCTTCGGGGGGCATGCAGTACGCGCAGCGCAGGTTGCACCGGTCGGTCAGCGAGATCCGGAGGTCGGTGGCCACGCGCCCGTACGAATCGGCCAGCACGGTCCACCACCTCCTGTCTGCGGGCAGAACCCCGCTAAGTCACTCAGCCTACGTGCCACCCCGGACTGTCCACCGTTCGGCCGACCATCAGGTAACCAGCTGGCCGGCGCGCGGCCCGGCCACCGCCGACCATCCTGTGATCATGACAGCTCTGCGGGCGGCCGGGGAAGCGGCCACGTCCCCGGTGATCCGGGTGCGCGGGCTCAGCAAGCGCTACCACGAGGTCACCGCGCTAAACCGGGTGGACCTGGATATCGGCCGGGGTGAGATCTTCGCCCTGCTCGGGCCGAACGGGGCGGGCAAGACCACGGCCGTGGAAATCCTGGAAGGCCACCGGCACCGGGACGCGGGCGAGGTGTCCGTGCTGGGCACCGACCCGGCCCGGGCGGACCGGGGCTGGCGGGCCCGGATCGGTATCGTCCCGCAGCACGCGCGCGACTTCGCCGACCTGACCGTGCGCATGGTGCTCCGCCACCTGGCGGGCTACTACCCCGCGCCCCAGGACCCGGACGGGCTGATCGACGCGATGGGACTGGCCAGCCGGTCGCGCGCCCGGCTGGGCCAGCTGTCCGGCGGCGAACGCCGCCGGGTGGACATCGCCCTCGGCCTCCTCGGCCGGCCGGAACTGCTGTTCCTGGACGAGCCGACGACCGGTCTCGACCCGGCGGCCCGGCGGCGGCTGCAGGCGCTGATCCGGCAGCTGGCCGCCGATGGCACCACCATCCTGCTGACCACCCACTACCTGGACGAAGCCGAGGCCCTCGCGGGCCGGGTGGCTGTGCTGGCCAGCGGCCGGATCGTGGCCACCGGGCCGCCGGCCGGCCTCGGCGGCCGCGACCGCGCGACCGCCACCGTCCGCTGGCGGGACGAGGCCGGCCAGCATGTACGGCTCAGCACCACCCCCACCCAGCTGGTGGCCCGGCTGGCCGCCCGGGCCGGCACCACGGACGGCGAGGTGCCCGGGCTGACCGTGACCCGGCCGTCGCTGGAAGACATCTACCTGGACCTGATCGGCCAGTCCCGCCCGGAGGCACAGTCATGACCCAGCTTGTGACGGCGCCCGCCCCGGCCGGCCGCCGGCTGCCCGCCCTGCTCCGCACCAGCCTGTCCCGGGGCACCCTCGAAGTGCGGTCGTTCTTTGCCGACCGTGAATCGGTCATCTTCACATTCGCGCTCCCGGTCATCCTGCTGTTCGTCTTCGGCCAGGTGTTCCACGGCGACATCGGCTCCACCGGGGTGCCGTTCCGGCAGTACTTCGCGGCCGGGATCATCGCCAGCGGCATCATGTCCGCGACCTTCGTCAACCTGGGCGCCGGAATCGCCGCCGACCGGGACAGCGGAGCGCTGAAGCGGCTGGCGGGCAGCCCGCTGCGGCCCGCCGCCTACTTCGCGGGCAAGGCCATCTCGGCGCTGGTGGTCGCGGCGGCCGAGACCGCGGTGCTGCTGGCGGTCGGCGGGGCCGTCCTCGGCGTGCGGCTGCCCGGCACCCCCGGCCGCTGGCTCACGCTCGGCTGGGTGTTCGCGCTCGGCGGGGCCGCGTGCGCGATGCTGGGCATGGCGCTGAGCAGCCTGCCCCGGTCGGCGCGCAGCTCCACCGCCGTCTTCACCCTGCCCTACCTTGTGCTGTCCTTCATCTCCGGCGTGTACTTCGTGTTCAGCAGCCTGCCGGCCGGCCTCCAGCAGATCGCCGCGCTGTTCCCGCTGAAATGGCTGGGCCAGGGGCTGCGCGCGGCGTTCCTGCCCGGCCTCATGCAGTCCGTGGAGCCCGCGCACAGCTGGGAACTGGCCCGGGTGGCGCTGGTGCTCGGGGCCTGGTTCGTCGCAGGCTTGGTGCTGTGCATGACGACATTCCGCTGGCGGGAACCCGGGTGAGCGAGGCCACGCCGGGCGGGAACGCCTGGGACCGCGGCACCCGCGGCTGGGATGTGTACTACACCGTCGTCCTGGCCAGCGTGCTCATCCTGGTGCTGGCCCTGCAGGCCGGGCAGGGACTGCCCGCGGCGCAGCGCGCGGTGGCCACGCTGGCCCTGCTGGCCATGGCCCCCTGGTACCTGCTGCACCGGCGCAGCGTGCTGTACGGCGACGGCAGCCTGCTCCGCGGCCTCGGCTACGTGGCCGGCCTGTGGGTCCTGTTCACGATCTCGGTGAGCCAGGGGATCGTTGTCTCGTTCGTGCTGCTCGCGCTCTGCCCGCAGTGCTTCCTGGCCCTGCCGTTCCGCTGGGCGGTGGGTGCCATCGTGGTGCTCAGCGTGACACCGCTCGCGGTGGTGCTGATCACCGGCCACCCCGGCGCCGGCGACCTGACCTCACTGACCGCGTCAGCGGTGCTGACCATCGCGTTCTCGGTCGCGTTCGGCACCTGGGTGTACCGGATCATCGGGCAGAGCCAGGACCGGGCCAGCCTGATCGAGGAGCTCAACCGCACCCGGGCGGAGCTGGCCGTGGCCAACCGGCAGGCCGGCATCCTGGCCGAGCGGCAGCGCCTGGCCGGCGAGATCCATGACACGGTGGCGCAGGGCTTCACCAGCATCATCATGCTGCTGCAGGCGGCCGAAACCGAGCTCAGCCGCCAGCCGGCGGCCGCGCGCCGGCACCTCGCGCTGGCCACGGCCACCGCCCGGGAGAACCTGGCCGAGGCGCGGGCGCTGGTCGCCGCGCTGGCCCCGGCTGAGCTGGCATCGGCGGCGCTGGACAGCGCGCTGCGCAGGCTGGCCGATACAGTGGCCGGGCAGCTGGATATAGCGGCCGAGTTCGAGGTTGCGGGGACCCCGCGGGCACTGCCCAAAGCCACCGAGGTGGTGCTGTTGCGAGTGTGCCAGGAAGCGCTGGCCAACGTCCGCAAGCACGCGCATGCCCGGCGGATGGTGGTCCGGCTGCGCTACGGCGACGGGCTGGCCGGCCTGGACGTCACCGACGACGGCTGCGGCTTCGACCCGGGGGCCGTCGAGGGCGGGTACGGGCTGCGCGGCATGCGGGCCCGGGTTGACCAGGAGGGCGGGCACCTGGAGGTGCGCAGCGTGCCTGGTACCGGGACCACGGTGTCCGCGGAGGTGCCGGGGTGACCAGCGCCGTGACCAGCGGGCCACCGCCCGGCGGCACCGGCCCGGTCCGGGTGGTGGTGGCCGACGACCATCCGGTGGTCCGGGCCGGGCTGGCCGCCATGCTCAGCGCCGAGCCCGGCCTCGACGTGGTCGGCGAGGCCGCGTCCGGCGAGGAGGCCGTGCTGCTGGCCGCCCGGCACCGGCCCGCGGTGGTGCTGACCGATCTGCGCATGCCCGGGTCCGGCGGGCTGGCCGCGATCCGCCGGATCACCGCCGAACTGCCTGGCGTCCGCGTGGTCGTGCTGACCACCTACGACAGTGACGCGGACATCCTGCCCGCGGTGGAGGCCGGGGCGGCTGGCTATCTCCTCAAGGACACGCCGCGGGCCGCCCTGGTGGACGCGATCTTCGCCGCGGCCCGCGGCGAGACCGTGCTGGCGCCCGTGGTCGCCGGCCGGCTGGTCACCAGGCTGCGCGGCCCGCAGCCCGAGTCGCTGTCCGCGCGGGAGACCGCTGTGCTCGCCGCGGCCGCGCGCGGGCTGACCAACGCCCAGATCGGCCGGGAGCTGTTCATCAGCGAGGCCACGGTCAAGACACACCTGCTCCGGGCTTACGCCAAGCTCGGCGTGTCCAGCCGGACGGCCGCGGTGACCAAGGCCATCGAGGCTGGCCTGCTGCCCGCACCGGGCCAGCGGTGAACCACCGGGCCGGCCCTATTATCTGCTTAACAGACTGCTAAAGTAGGGGTTCACTCTCCTGCGGGGCAGCAGCGATAGGGTCGTGCTCGTGGACACTGCTATCTGGCTCGATCAGCTCACCGCGGCGGAGCGCGCTGAGCTCGGCCGCGGTGCGGGCACGATCCCGCAGCCGCACCCTGATCTGCTCGTCATCGGTGGCGGGATCGCCGGGGTCGCCACCGCTGCCGCGTGCCACCAGGCGGGCCTCGGCTCCGTGCTGCTCATCGAGGCCGGCCACCTCGGCTCAGGCGCCACCGGCGGTGCGGCTGGCCTGCTGACCCCGGAGATCCACGAGTGGAGCGACCCTGAGCCGTTCGTCGACCTGGCCCGGGCCAGCCTGGGCCAGTGGGCCGAGCTGGAGCAGTCCTGGCCGGGCGGGGTGGGGCTGGTCGATGTGGACTGGATCGGCCTGTCGCCCGACGCCGGCGGCCTGGCCCCGCACCAGTCGCCCGCGGTGGAATGGCTGGACCCGGAGCACGTGGAGCGTGTCATCCCCGGGCTGTCGCTGCCGATGGCCGGGGCCCTGATCCACCACCAGGGACGGGTCAACCCGCTGCGCTCGGTGGCCCGGCTGTCGGCCGTGCTGCCTGCGGTGGCCACTGGGGTGGCCGCGACCAGCGTGACGATCCGCGGTGACCGGGTGGTGATGGTGGACACGACGGCCGGGCCCATCCAGCCGGGCGCGGTCGTGTTCGCCACCGGGCTGCCTCCGGTGCTGGACGGCCTGGACCTGGACCTGCCCTGGGAGCGGGTCAAGGGCCATCTGCTGGTCACCGAGCCGACCTCGCTGCGGCTGCCGGGCATCGTGGCCCCGGTGGCCACCCAGCTGGAGGATGGGCGGCTGCTGGTCGGCGGGACCTTCGACACCGGGGATGAGAGCCCGGCGGTGCAGCCCGACGTGATCGACAGCATCCTGGCCGGGCTGTACGCCACCCTGCCGGCCCTGCGCGGGCTGCGCGCCGCCTACCGGTGGTGCTGTTTCCGGCCGCGCCACCCGGACGGGCGCCCGGTCATCGACCGGGTTCCCGGGGTCAGCAACGCCTGGCTGACCTCCGGCCACTACCGGACCGGCATCCTGCTGGCCCCGGTGACCGCGCAGACGCTGACCCGGTGGATCGGCTCGGACCAGCCGCCCGCCGAGGCACCGGCCTGGAGCAGCGAGCGGTTCGCCGGCCTGCACGGGCGCTGAGGCCGGACTGGGGCCTACTGGCCGCGGTTCAGCACCCGCCGGTCATCCGGCAGCCGCCGGGT
>Ga0207665_10001567_pt1 | contig 15417 bp, 13 predicted proteins | sample LARL112metaG_FD_184351 | JGI IMG/M metagenome (GOLD analysis project Ga0207665, IMG submission 184351) | Corn, switchgrass and miscanthus rhizosphere microbial communities from Kellogg Biological Station, Michigan, USA - LAR L11-2 metaG... | ecosystem: Host-associated > Plants > Roots >...
CCCCGAGGCCGCCCGTCCGCACCTTCGTCCCGGTCGCCCGTTCATCCACCGGACCAGCATGATGTAATGCCCTTGTGCAGTTCAACACTTACACGTCGGCCGGCGCGCACATCGCCGCCGCGCTGGTAAACGACCCGATGACCGATAGTGCGGCGGTCGGGGCCCTGCTGGCCGGGTTCGACGTGGAGGAGCCGGTGCCGGGCGAGGCGGAGCTGGCGGACCTGCGGGACTGGACCGCGCGGCTGCGGTCCGTGTTCGAGCCCCTGGCCGAGGCGGAGCGAGCCGAGCTGGTCAACGACCTCCTGGTCGAATCGGACTGCCGTCCCCGGCTGATCACGCACGACGGGCTGCCCCATCACCTGCACTACCGGCCGCTGGCCGGTGACCTCGCGGCCCGGGTCAAGGCGTTCACCGCAGCTGGGCTCGCCTACCTGATCGCCGAAGGATGGGGCAGCCGGCTCGGCCGCTGCCAGCGGGAGGGATGCGCCGTCGCGTTCGTCGACACCTCGCGCAACGGCACCCGGCGGTTCTGCAGCGTCCGCTGCGCCAACCAGGTCAACGTCAGTAACCACCGGGTGCGCCGCCGGGCTGCGCCACGCCGGTTACCTCGCCTGGTCGCGAGCTTGACTGGCCCTGCTGTGTGCGTCCGGCACCGGGCTGTGATTATGTCACCGCGGTGTTTCGGCAGGGTCGGTGATGCGGTAGCCGACGCCGGGCCGGGTTTCGATGAGGGAGGGGTCGCCGAGTTTGCGGCGTAGCCGGCTGATGGTGATGAAGACGGCGTTGGTGAACGGGTCGGCGTGCTCGTCCCATGCTTGCTCGAGGAGGTTCTCGGCGCTGAGGAAGGCGGGAGCGGCCCGCATGAGGGCTTCGAGCACCCCGAACTCTTTGACTGACAGCTCCAGCTGGCGGCCGTTGCGGGTCGCGGCATGCTGCTGGGGGTCGAGTTCTATGCCTGCGGCGCGGAGGATCCGGGGCTGGGCGGCGGGCTGACGGCGGGCCAGGGCGCGGATGCGCAAGACGAGCTCGGGGAAGTGGAAGGGCTTGGCCAGGTAGTCGTCGGCGCCGAGGCCAAGTCCGCTGACCCGGTCCTCGGGGGAGCCGGCCGCGGTCAGCATGAGGATCATGACCGGCTTGTCGGCCTGGGTGATGATCTGGCATAGCGCGTCGCCGTGGATGCCGGGCAGGTCGCGGTCGAGGACGACGACGTGGTAGGCGGTCGCGTCGAGCTTCGCCGCGGCGTCCAGGCCGTCGTAGGCGACGTCGGCGGCGAATCCGTGGTACCTGAGTCCTTCGGCGATGTCATCGGCCAGGCTCCGGACGTCCTCGACGACCAGCACTCTCACGACGGCAGTCCCGCCATCGCGGTCTGGGCGGCTGCCGGCAGCTCGATGATGACCCGGAGCCCGCCCTGGGGGCGGGCATGCAGGTCCAAGGTGCCGTGGTGGGTGGCGGCGATGGCCGCGACGATCGACAGGCCGAGGCCGGTGCCCTTGTCCGAGCCGGTCCGGTCCGGTGCAAGCCGCCGGAAGGGCTGGGCCAGCTGGCGGATCTCGCGGTCGTCGAGCATCCGGCCGCTGGTCTCGACCGCCAGCCGGGCCCGCGCGCCGTCGGCGTGCGTGGTGACCTGGATCCAGCCTCCGGGCCGGTTATGCCGGACCGCGTTGTCGATGACGTTGTCGATCATGCGGGTGAGCAGGATCTCGCTGCCCGCGACGGCGGCGTCCTGGCCTGCCTGTTCGACGGTGAGTTGCATCGCGGCGATGGCCTGGCTGCGCTCGGCGAGCGCGCCGGAAGCGAGCTGGCCGAGTGATACCGTCGCCCCGCCCGTGAACGAGCCGTTCTGCGCGCGGGCGAGCACGAGGAAGCTCTCCAGCAGCCGGTCGGCCTGGTCGAGTCCGCAGCGCATCTTCGTCGCCAGGATGGTCACGTCCTGGCCGGTGGGGTGAGGCTTGCAGGTCGCCACGTCGAGCGCGGTGCGCATCATGGTCAGCGGGGTGCGCAGCTCGTGGGAGGCGTTGGCGACGAAGCGCCGCTCAGCCTCGAAGGACGTTTCGAGCCGGGCGAACAGGTCATCGAGGGTGTCGCCGAGGTCTTTGAGCTCGTCGTCGGGGCCGGGCAGGTTGAGGCGCTCGCGCAGGCTGCTGGCGGAGATCCGCCGGGCGGTGGCGGTGATCGTGCTCAGCGGGCGCAGCACCCGCCTGGCCGCCAGCCAGCCGAGGGCAACGGCGACCACGGCCACGATGCCCAGCGCGATGCTCGAGTTGATCAGGAGCTGGTCCCGATCCGAGGCCACGATCTGCGTCGCGACCAAAGCCATTCTCGCCTCCTTCGCCGCCTGGAGGGCGTTAGCTGGGGCTGGGGGCGGATTGACCTGCGGCAGCTTTCCCGTCGTCCAGGTGAACAGCAGGTAGAGGATGCCGAGGAGGACCACGCCGCAAAGCAGGAACAGCCCGCCGTGCAGGGCAGTCAGGCGTAGCCGGGCTGTGCGGGCCGGCAGCCGCGGCAGCCGGATCTGCTCCGGCAGGCGGTGAGTGAGCGCTCCGGGCATCTTCGGGTCCTCCATCCAGACAGCCGTCCGGCCAGGCCAGAACCGCCGCATGGCGTCGGCTCCCACAGCCATGATGCCGGGACGGACCTGTCACGGGCTTAACGGCCAACGTAAAGCTGGTGATAGCCGCCGCGGCGTACAACGGACTTCCGGATCCATCAGTCCGCGTTCCGGAGGGACAACACGATGAACGGCGACACCAGCAGTGACCGGGACCGCTGGCGAGGGTCGCCGCGGCGGGCGGGCGTGCTGGCCGTCACGGCCGGCATCGTGCTGCTGGCGGCGTGCGGCGGCAGCCCGTCATCCGCATCGGACACGGGCGCGTCATCGCAATACCAGCAGAGTCTCGCCTTCACACGGTGCATGCGCTCGCACGGCCTGCCGGATTTCCCCGACCCGAACGCCAACGGCCATGGGTTCGGGAACCAGCAGCAGCAACAGCAAGAGGAGAGCAACCCGCATCTCGGAACGGCTTACGGCGACTGCCGTCATCTGCTTCCGAGCACGCCGTCCTCGAGCCGGAACAAGGTAATACCGTCCCAGGCCCAGCTCGTGCGGTTCTCCCGGTGCATGCGCTCGCATGGCGTGCCGGACTATCCCGATCCCAACCCCAACGCCAGCATCAGAACGGAGCTCGCCCAGCTCGGCATCAACCCGAACTCGCCGCCGTTCCAGGCGACCTTGCGAACCTGCGACCGGCTGGTACCGCTGGGAGGCGGGTCATGAGCGGGACGGTGTCGCGCGGCCGGGAGGCCGGACCGCAGGCCGGGGCCCAGGAGGCCGCTGAGGCCAGGGGATCGCGCGGCCATCACCGGTGGGGCGGCTGGGCGGCCGTGGGCCTGGTGGCGCTGGCGGTGGCCGGTGCGGTATCGGCGTGGCGGGCCGGGGCGTTTTCCTCGGCCGCCGCGTCCGGAGCCGGGCAGGGGGCGCCCGCGCCGGCGACGGCGGCGGTGACCCGGCTGGACCTGTCAGCGACCATGCCGGTGACCGCGACCTTGGGGTATGCCGGGTCCTACACAGTGACCGGGCATGGCGGCGGGACGCTGACCTGGCTGCCGTCGGCCGGGCAGGTGATCCGGCAGGGGCAGGTACTGTACAAGACCGGTAACGGCAACCCGGTGGTACTGCTGTACGGGCAGGTGCCGGACTGGCGGGCCCTGGATGAGGGGGTGACCGGTCAGGACGTGTCCCAGCTGAACCATGACCTGGTGGCCCTGGGGGACGCCGGCAGCGCGGAGATCACCGCGCTGGGCTGGGATTACTACTCCTGGGAGACGCAGGCGGGGGTGGAAAAGCTGCAGTCGGCGCTGGGGATCTCCGTCCCGCCGGGGTCGCTGCCGCTGGGGCAGGTGGTGTTCGAGCCGGAGGCGCTGCGGGTGTCGCAGGTGAGCGGCAGCCTGGGCGGTCCGGCGTCCGGGCCGGTGCTGGCCGCGACCTCGGACCGGCACGTGGTGATGATCCCGCTGGACGCTTCCCAGCAGTCGCAGGTGAAAGCGGGTGACCCGGTGACCGTCACGCTGCCGGACGGGACGACGACGCCCGGCGTGGTGTCCGCGGTGGGCACGGTGGCGGCCACGTCCGGGTCGGGGACGAACGCGACCACCACGATCCCGGTGTACGTCACGCTGGTCCGCCCGTCGGCGGCGGGGACCTTGGACCAGGCGCCGGCGACGGTGAACATCACCACCGCCACCGCGCGCAACGCGCTGGTGGTGCCGGTGACGGCGCTGCTGGCCCAGGCACCGAGCGGGTACGACGTCGAGGTGGCAGGCCCGGAGAACACCCGGCGCTGGGTACCGGTGACGCCCGGGATCTTCGACGACACTGACGGGCTGGTGCAGGTGACCGGGGCGCTGACCCCCGGGCAGCGCGTCGTGGTGCCGGCCACATGACCGCCGGCACGCGGGCGGCCACCGCGGCCGGGACAGCCGCGGACTGGGGGCCTCCGCCGGTGCTGGAGCTGGACCAGGTGACCAAGCAGTATCCCGGTTCCCCGCCAGTGGAGGCGCTGGCCGGGGTCAGCGTGGCGGTGAACGCCGGGGAGCTGACCGCCATCGTCGGCCCGTCGGGGTCGGGCAAGAGCACGCTGCTGCACCTGATGGGCACCCTGGACAAGCCGACCGCCGGGACGGTGCGGGTCACCGGCCTGGACGCGGCGCGGATGACCGACCGGGAGCTGGCCGGGCTGCGGGCGTCCCGGATCGGGTTCGTGTTCCAGCAGTTCTTCCTCTCCGAGCATCAGAAGGTCCTGGACAACGTCGCCGACGGGCTGCTGTACGCCGGCATCCGCCGGAGCGAGCGGCGGCGGCTGGCCGCCGACGCGCTGGGCCGGGTCGGGCTCGGGTACCGGGGCGCCGCCCGGCCGACCCAGCTGTCGGGCGGCGAGCGGCAGCGAGTCGCCATCGCCCGGGCGATCGCCGGCCGCCCGCCGGTGGTCCTGGCCGACGAGCCCACCGGCAACCTCGACTCCGCCACCGGCGGGTCCATCCTTACCCTGCTGGAGGAGCTGAACGCCGCCGGGACCACGATCATCATCATCACCCACGACCAGGCGATCGCCGGCCGGATGCGGCGCCGCATCGAGATGCTCGACGGGCACGTCATCGCCGACAGCAGCCCCGTTCCCGCGCAGGCAGGACCATCATGACCACCACGTCCCGGTGGCCGTCCGCCCCGCCCGCGCCGTCCCCGGCCCGGCTGCGGCCCGGGGACGTAGCCGCCCTGGCCAGCATCGGGCTGCGGACCCGCAAGCTGCGCGCCGGACTGTCCGCGCTGGGCATCGCGATCGGCGTCGCGGCGATCGTCGCCGTCCTGGGCCTGGCCGCCTCCTCCCAGGCCGCGCTGCTGAACGAGATCAGCCGCCTGGGCACCAACCTGCTGACCGTCACCAACGGGCAGACCCTCACCGGCGCCACCGCCGAGCTGCCGGAGGCCGCCCCCGGAATGATCGGCCGGCTGCCCGGGGTCACCGCGGTAGCGGCCACCGGGACGCTCAGCAACGTGGGCGCCTACCGGTCCCCGCTCATCCCCCGGATCGAAACCAGCGGGCTCAGCGTGGACGCCGCCACCCTGGGCCTGCCCGCGGTGGCCGGCACCAGCCTCGCGCAGGGCCAGTTCCTGAACGCCGCGACGGCCAGCCAGCCGGTCGCGGTGCTCGGCGCCGTCACAGCGCGGCTGCTGGGCATCGACCGGATCCGGCCCGGGACGCGGATCTGGGCCGGCGGCCAGTGGTTCTACGTCACCGGCATCCTCAACCCGGCCACCTACGCCCCGCAGCTCGATTCGGCGGTTCTGGTCGGCTTCCCGGCCGCACAGAAGTACCTGAATTTCGACGGGCATCCCTCGGAGATTTACGTCCGCACCACCCCGAACAACCAGGCCGCCACCACCGCAGTGGACAACCTGCTCGGCGCGCAGGCCAGCCCGGAAAACCCCAGCCAGGTCACCGTCTCCCAGCCCTCGGACGCGCTGACCGCCCAAGCCGATGCCAAGGGCGTCCTGGACACCCTGTTCCTCGGACTGGGCGCGATCGCGCTGCTGGTCGGCGCGATCGGGGTCGCCAACATCATGATCATCTCGGTACTAGAGCGCCGCCAGGAGATCGGGCTGCGCCGGGCACTGGGTGCCACTCGCAGCCAGATCCGCGCCCAGTTCCTGGCCGAGGCGATCCTGCTGTCCCTGGCCGGCGGCGCCGCCGGAGTCATCGCCGGCGCGGCCGCCACCGCCGCCTACGCCCGCGCCCACGGCGAGGCCGTGGTCATCCCGCCCGGCGCCTGGGCCGGCGGCCTGGCCGCGGCTGTCATCATCGGCGCCCTCGCCGGGCTTCTGCCCGCCATCCGCGCCGCCCGCCTGTCACCCGTCCAGGCACTGTGGATCATCTGACACCACAGTCAACGCGAACAGCGTCATCCGCTGGATGCCGCTAGAGGTTGCCGTTCTGGCGGCTGTAGAAGGGGATGGCGTTGGCGACGCCGATCACGTTGCCCTTTGGCCGGATCAGCCACTGCTCGGCTCGGGTGCCCGGGTCGTACCAGAGCAGCGAGTTGCTGCCGGTGCAGTCGGTCGGGGCCTGGATCAGCAGGCGGGAACCGCGCGCGGTCAGTACCCGGTCGTCGTCGGTGGTGTGCGGCGGGATGACCAGCTTGATCGAGCCGTTGCGGGCCTGCCGGTAGATGTGCAGCACGCCGCATGCCCCGGCGGCCTGCAGGTACAGCCCGCTGGGCAGCTGCCAGGCATCCAGGTCGCCGAAGTCGCCGGTGGTGCGGGGGTCATGCGGCCGGGTCAGCGCCCTCGGGCGCGCGCCGCTGACCGGCACCAGCCACAGTCGCGAGCCGGCGCCGGCCGGCGGCGCGCAGGACGCCAGGATCGTGCCGCCGTCCCACCAGCGGACCGGGCCGCAGGTGCCGGCGCTGGGCACGGGCAGTTGCTTGATCAGCGGGCCCAGGTTGCTGACCAGCTTGAGGCCGTGGCTGGCGCCGGCGGCGAACTCGGTGCCGGACGGGGTGTACAGCACTCCGCGGGAGCCGAGCGACTTCAGCAGCCGGCCGGACAGGCTGTACCGGCCCTCGATGAAGCCGTTACCCGACGGCCGGCTGGCCAGGATGTTCAGGCCGCGCGGCGTGGTGTACCCGATCGGCGTCGCGTCGCCTTGCATGACGAACGTGGTCATCTGGCCGGTGGCCAGGGTGAGCTGCCCGGCACGGCCCTGGCCGGAGAAGACCTGGAACAGCGCGCGCTTGCCGTCCGGTGACCAGGCGACCAGGCTGGGCGCGGTCCGGCTGTCCGGCCAGCGGGCGAGCTGGTACCGGGCGCCGGACGGGCTGATCAGGTAGAGCGTGACCGGGCCGGGCTTGCCGCCCTCAGGCGCCGCGGTCGTGTACTGGGCCAGCACCCACCCGGGGCCGACATGGCTCCACGGGACGCCCGCCGGCTGGGCGGCGCGGGCCGGGTGGGAGGTTCCAACCGGCTCCGCGGTGGCCGCGGTCCCGGTGCTGAGCATGGCGGCGGTCAGCGCGCCGGCCGTCAGCACGGCGGTCGCGATCGCGATCAAGGGGGTTCGGCGCAGCCTCATGCCTTCATGACGCGGATTGGGCCCGCGTGGTTGCGTCGTGTTTACGCGTGCGGGCCGACGGTCACGGGGCCCACCGTCAGCGTCGGCGTGGCCTCCATGACCGCGCCCACCAGGGCGGCCTCGTCGTCGAGCTCGCGGCGCTGCCGCGCGGTCAGTTCGCCCAGCGGTTCCACCGTGATGACGAGTTTGCGGCCGGAGCGCCGCGGGTGCCAGACCCCGCCGACCTCTCCGTCGACCAGCAGGACCGGATAGTTCCCGGCCTGGCCCGACGGGGTGAGCGCGCGGGCGGCAGCCGCCCCCGGGTAGAGCCGCTCCCGGGGCTGGCCCGCCACGACGTACGGGTCGAAGTAGGGCAGCAGGCGGACGCCGCGATGCGGTTCGCGCGGCGTCGCGGTGTCGCCGGCGCAGGTCCAGGCCGGGTCGCCGTCCAGCACGACGCGTTCCAGGTCCGGGGCCAGCTCGCCGAAGACGGTGGCGGCGTGCCGCGGCGGGACGCCGATCCACCTGGCGAAGTGCGCCGGGCTGGCCGGGCCGTAGGCGCGCAGGTAGCGGGTGACCAGGGTGCGCAGGGCCGCGTCGCCGTCGGCGGGACGGAAGCCGGGCAGCCAGCGGTGCGGATTGGTGTAGGTCACCTTGCGGCCCCGGTCCGGGCCGAAGCAGAGCACCCCGCGGTGCGCGGCCGTGCTGGTCAGCTGGCGCCAGCGCGGCCACTTGTCCTGAAACGCGTCCATGGTGCGCTCGACCGCCCACGGGCCGGGCCGGTCGGCGAGCGCCTCGGTCAGCTCGTCGACGGTCAGTTCGGCGTCGGCCAGGGCGTCCCCGATGGCCGCGATGACCTCGTCGGCCTGACCGGGGGTGAAGCGGACGCCCTCCGGATGGATCGGTACCGGCGACGGCAGGGCCGACAGCGCCCCGGTCCACATCGGCAGGTCGGCGGCGGGCAGCAGGTGGACGGTGCCGCGGGGGCCGAACGTCTTGACCAGGGAGCGGTCCTGCCAGAGCGCGTGCTGCACACCGGCGCGGGTCGCCCCGGCGATCCGCCGCCCGATGGAGAGCTCGGCCGCGCTGAGCACCTGGGCGTGCGCCCCGCAGAGCAGGCCCGCCACGGCGGCCGGCCCGAGATCGGTGGCCGGTTCGGCCAGCGCGTGCCGGGCCATCCGCCGGGCGGTGACGCCGCTCCAGGTGAGGGTGGCGGTCATGAAGCCGCAGTCTACGAGCCCACCGTGTCCGGGAGCTTGCCGGTCGCGCCGAGTTTGTAGGCGATGATCATTCTCTGCTGGGAGGGGACCAGGGAGGCGCCCGCCCCGGCGATGACGTAGTCGCCGTCGACCGCGACGGGGGCGTTGGATCCGGCGGACATCGGGGTCTTCAGCAGGATCTGGCCGGTGCCCGCGTTCAGGGCGAACAGGTCGCCGTGGAACGTGGTGGTGAACACGACGTTGTTGGTCACCGTGGCCGCGCCGTACGGTGAGGACGGGAGCGGGGTGTCCCACTCGACCGTGCCGGTGTCCTGGTTGACCGCGACCATCTCCCCGGCCGCCTTCTCGACCGCCGTGAGATCAGCGACCACCCCCGCGGTGTAGCCGGTCGGGGAGGCCGGCAGCGCGAGGTCGTTGACGGCGGCGAACGTGGTCGAGCCGTTGCTGGCCAGCTGGGTCTCGACGCCGCCGAAGATGCTCGGCTCGAGGCAGAACCTCGCGGGCAGGCCGGCGTGCGAGCCGGGCTTGGCGTTCTCGGTGAGCAGCCCGTCGTTCTCGTGTCCCTCGTGCCCGCCCACCGGAAGCTTCCAGAGCAGCTGGCCGGTCTTCGCGTCCAGCTCGAACACGATGCCCGCCTTGCCGCCGTCGATCACGACCGGCCGCCCGTTCGCCGTGGTCAGAACCGGGTTATTCTGCAGGTCCCAGTCGTACAGGTCGTGCGGGGTCAGCTGGTAATACCACAGCAGCTTCCCGGCCGGGCTGAGCTTGACCACCGAGTCGGTGTACAGGTCAGGCCCGGGACGGCTGCTTCCCAGCGGGTAGTTCTTGGTGCCGAAGAGCGGGGCCGGGTTGGCCACGCCGATGTATATGTTGCCCTGGGCGTCGAATGAGGGCGCGTACCACTGGCCGCCGCCGGAGTTGATGTCCGGGTGCCCCCACAGGTCCTGCACCTCGTCCCAGCTCCACTTCGACGCGCCGGTCGCGGCGTTCAGCGCCCACAGGGTGGCCTGGCCGCCGCCGAGGTACTCGCCCACCGTCGGGTTGACCGGCACGGTGGCCACGTAGACGGTGCCGTGGTCGTACCCGGGGGTCATGTCGATGCCCTCGTGGTCGTTGCCGATCAGGCTCCGGCTCCACAGCTGGCGGCCGGTCGCGGCGTCCAGCGCGAACGCGGCGTGGTTCGTGGCTCCGTAGACCACCCCGCCGGCCACGTTGACGCCGTCCGGGCCGCCGTTGGGCGAGTTGTACGTGTGCGTCCAGAGCACCTGGCCGGTGGCGAGGCTGATCGCCATCACGTTGGACTGCAGGTCCTGGACGTAGACCACGCCGTTCACGATCACCGGGGTGGTGGCGTAGGCGCCGTCGGTGTGCGAGAGGCTCGTGTGGAGCGGAACCGTCCAGGCCACGCCGAGCTTCGAGACGTTCGCGCTGGTGATCGTGCTGGCCACGTCGCGGGTGTTGGCCAGGTCGGCGCCCGGCCGGGTCCAGCCCGCCGCGGGCGTGCCGGACGGGGCGACCGGATTGCTCGCGGTGACGGCCTTTCCGGTCTTGGCCGGGCAGGCCGACGCGGTGCTGCTGGTATTGCTGGTGCCGCAGCCGCCGACGGCCAGGCCCGCGGCCAGCAGCAGGGAGAAGCCGGTCACCGCGGACCGCCGGCCGGGGCCGGTCATGGCGTCATCCCGCGGAACAGCTCGGCGTAGTCGTAGGCGGCCTCGGGAGTGGCGCGGATCCGCTCGTCGATCATGGTGGCGTCCTGGCCGACGAGGATCCGCCAGGCCCCGGAGCGCACCCCGTCGAGGATGATCGCCGCCGCCTGAGCCGCGCTGAGCGGCGCCTTGTCCCGGAAGTCGCTGGCTAGCTGGATCAGCATCTGGCGCAGATCCTCGGCGGAGGCATCCTCGGCCAGCAGGCCCACGGCGACCAGCCCGGCCCGCGCGTCGGCGGAGAACATCTGCTTCAGCTGGGCCTCGCTCAGCTGCTCCGGATCCTTGCCGTGAGCGCGGAAGGTGTTCCCGATGATGTCGGTGCCCACGTGACCCGGCATCACCACGGCCACCCGGACCTGGGGCGCGTTGGTCCGCAGGTCCTCGATCAGCGCCTCGGTGAAGCCCCGCACCGCGAACTTGGCCGCGCAGTAAGCGGTGTTCGGCATGCCCGGGCCCGTCGTCGCCCACAGGCCGTTCACGCTGCTGGTGTTGACCAGCACGCCGTCGCCGCTGGCGATCAGCAGCGGCAGGAAGGCCCGGGCGCAGTAGTACACGCCCCACCAGTCGACGGCGAACGTGCGCTCCCACTCCTGTCGGCTGTCGTTGACGAAGCTGCCCGCGCCCCCGATGCCCGCGTTGGCGAAGACCAGGTCGACGTGATCGCGGGCGTGCTGTCCGAGCAGGTCGTCACGGAAGCGCAGCACCTGCGCCTCGTCCGAGACGTCGCAGGCATGGCTGGTGACCAGGACGCCGGACCCGGCGCCCGCCCGCGCCAGCGCGGCGGTCTCCGCCACGGCGTCCGGGTGCCAGTCGCAGGCCGCGACCGAGCATCCCTGCGCCGCCAGCTGGCGGACCAGCTCGCGGCCCATGCCGGAGCCGCCGCCGGTCACGACGGCGAGCTTGGCGGTAAACGATGTGTGTGTCGTCATGCCATCAGGGTCTCCGGGCGGGACTCTCGGCGGCAGGGGTGGAATCACCCACACCGGGACGGCTCAGACCGGGCCAGCTCAGACCAGGCCGGCACCGAGGGCCAGCCGGGTGAGGTCGGCGCGGCGGCGGCAGCCGGTCTTGTCCCTGATCCGGTCCAGGTGCGAGGTGACCGTGCGCACGGTGATGTAGAGCTGGGCCGCGATCTGCGCGTCGGTGCGACCCTGGGCGACTAGGGTGATCAGCTCACGTTCCCGAGGGCTGAGCCTGGGCGGTGCCGGGGCCGGGGCCGGTGGCTTCTCCGGCGGCGGCTCTGCTGGCGGCCCTGTTGGCGGTGGGGCCGCGGCGAGCAGGAGGGCGTACTCGGCGGCGGTGGCCAGGCTCATGGCCGCGCCGCGTTCCTCGGCCGCCCGGGTCCCGGCCGGCCCGAGCTGTTCCCTGGCGTGCCGCTGGAGTTCCTCCCGCTCGGCCGGGTTCCTGGACTCGTGCGGCGGCGGCCCCGGACCGTGGAGCGCGGACACCGCGGCCCACGCCGTGATCGCCTCGGCCGGGCGCCCGGTGGCCGCGCACAGCTGGCCGCAGCAATCCAGGCCGATCATGAGGACGCTGCGTACCCCCGTCTGCCCGGCGATCTGAAGCTGCTCGCGCAGGTGGGCCGCAGCGTCGCCGACGCGGCCGGCCCGCAGGTCCAGGATCGCCTGGTTCCACAGCTGGCTGCTCAGGTTCATCAGGTCGCCTACGTCCCGGCATGAGGCCAGGCCGGCCGCGCAGGCCTGTTCGGCGCCGGCCAGGTCACCGGCCTCGGTCAGGATCATTGCGATGAACGAGCTCAGCGCCCGGTACAGCCCGCCGGCGAACTCGTCCGGGATGCCCTGCGCCTCGCGCACGAGCCGGAGCGCGCCGTCCCGGTCGCCCGCCTGCCACGCGGCGGCGCCGAGACAGGTCAGGGCGGTTGCCTCTAGGCCCTGGGAGCCGGCCTGGCGGGCCACCGCCAGCGCCCGGCGGGCATCGTCGACCGCCTCGGCCAGCCGGCCCATCTGCACCAGGACCCCCGACCGGCCGTCCAGGCAGAGTGACAGCAGCACGGGACCCTCCCACGACGCGGGCCGGGCCGGGTCCTCGAGGACGTTTCTGACCGTGTCGTAGTGCTCCAGGGCCGCGACCGGATCGGAGGCATAGGTGGCGGCCTGGGCGAGCACCATCCGCGCGCCGCACCACGCACTGCTGCCCGCCTCGGCGTACTCGGCCACCGCGGCCAGCACCGGCGCCTGGCTGATCAGGCGGCCCCGGATGCTCCACAACGGCGCCTGGCTGAGCGCAAGCCGCACCGCCGTGTCCGGATCGTGCTCCATCGCCCAGTCCAGCGCGTAGCGCAGCGTGACATCCTCGGCGTCCAGCCGCCGCAGGCTGGCCGCCTCCCCGGTGCGGGTGTACAGGCCGACGGAGGCCTGTTCGGCCACCTCGGCGGCGTATCCGGCCAGCGCGGCGGTGACGTCGCCGTCCTCGCCGACCTCCGCCAGCAGGCCGGCCCCGTAGGCGCGCAGCGTCTCCAGCATCGCGTACCTGGTCCGGCCGTCAGGACCGGCTCGCGGCGGGACCAGCAGCGAGCGGTCCACCAGCCGCGGCACGGCCGACCCGGCGCCGGGCCCGGCCACAGCCTCGGCCCCGTCCAGGGTGAACGGGCCGGGGAACGCCGAGAGGGCGCGGAACGTCCTTTGCTCGTCGTCGTCCAGCAGCTCGTAGCTCCACCGGACCGCGGCGGCGAGGGACCGCTGGCGTTGTTCGGCCAGCCGGTCGCCGTCCACCAGCAGCACGAACCGGTCGTCGATCCGGTCCAGCAGCTGGGTCACGCCGAGCGCGTCCACCCGCGCCGCGGCCAGCTCGATCGCGAGCGGCATCCCGTCCAGCCGCGCCACCAGCTCGGCCACGGTCTTGCGGGTCGGCTGATCGAGGATGAAGCCCGGCTCCGCCCGGCGGGCGCGGTCGGCGAACAGCGTCACCGCCTCGGATTCCTCCCCGGCCTGGTCCGCCGGGACTTCCGGGGCGGGCAGGGTCAGCGGGCCCAGCCGGTACCGTGCCTCCCCGGCGATCCGCAGCGACTCCCGGCTGGTGGCCAGCACCCGCACGTCGTCGGCGCCGAGCAGCAGCCGGCCGCACACCTCCGCGGCCGCGCCGATCACCTGCTCGCAGTTGTCCAGCACCAGCAGCAACTGCCGCCGGGCCAGCGCGTGGGCCAGCGCGTCGGCGGCCGCCACCACGGGCAGGTCATGGATGCCCAGCGCCGCGGCCACCGCGGCCGGCACCTGCGCCGGATCCCGGACCGCGGCCAGCTCGGCCAGCCAGACCCCGTCGGCGAAGCGGCCGGCCACCTGCCTCGCCACCTCGCCGGCCAGGCGCGTCTTCCCGGCACCACCCGGCCCGGTCAGCGTCACCAGCCGGTACTCGGCGAGCTGGGCGGCGATGTCGGCGGTGGCCTGGGCCCGGCCCACGAAGCTGGTCAGCGAGGCCGGAAAGCCGTGCATGCCCCCCGTCGCGGACGGTTCCACAGCGGTCACCCTATTCCCGGGCGGTGCCGCGGTATAGGGCCCGTAACGCCTCGGAGGCGGTCTCGGCGGGGGGAGCGGGTTTGGCGGCCGGGGGAGGCTGCTGGTGGCCGAGGGCGACCGCGCCCACGACCAGGCACGCGAACGCGGCCACCTGCAGGACGGCTCGCGGCCCGTGCGGCAGCGACTCGCCGAACAAGACGAACCCGGCCGCGATCGGGACCGCGTTGGTCACCATCGTCGCGGTACCGGCCGCCGTAAGCGCGTCACCCTTCTGGTAGGCCCACTGCAGGACGCTCGTCCCGACGGCGTAGGCGACGATGAGCGTGGCCAGCGCGATCAGCCACCACCCGCCGTAGCCGACGAGCTTGGCGGAGATGTCGCCGTCGGCGAAGAGCAGGCCGGCCGCCAGCCCGAGTGAGGCGGCGCGGCCGAAACGCGTCGGTATGGCGATGAGCAGCGCCGCGCCGCCCCCGCACGCGGCCAGCCAGATGATGATGCCGATCGCCGTGGGATGCTGATCGGATTCCGAGGTGTCGACGAGCGACAGCGCGAGCAGCACCAGCCCGGCGATGGCCAGGACCACGGCGACCTGCTCGCGCCGGGCCAGCCGGGACGGGTGGCCGCGTGCGGTCCTGAAGGCCAGGACGGCGACCCCGGACGCCGCTACCGCCTGGACCAAGGCGAGCGGCGCCAGCCGCAGGGCCGCCACGTACATGAGCCAGCCCGCGCTTTCGGCCCCGAACGCGATGAGCCAGCGGCGGTCCCGCAGCAGAACCTGCACCGACCGGAAGGGGCGGCGCGGCGAGAGCGGTGGCAGCCGCGCCGCCGCGTCGTGCTCCAGCGAATAGGCCGTGTTGGTGACCAGCGCGGAGACGAACGCGACGGTCAGGCCTATCCAGACGGGCGGCATCCTGCGAACGGTACCATCCGGCCGGGCCCGCGCCGAGAATGAGCAGCGCGGGCCCGGCCGGGGGCGCGGCTAGTTCACTACCTGCGGGAAGGCGGCCGGGCTCCGGTGGCCGGCCTTGTCGATGGCGCGCAGCCCGAACTGGACGTTGTCCTTGGAGATGTTCAGCGTGACCGAGGTGACGTTGCCGACGCCGATCGCGCTGGTCCAGTTGGCCGCCGTGGTCTCCCGCATCACCACCTCGTACCCGGCCAGGTCGGGTTCGGGGTTGGCGTCCCACTGCAGAGCGGTGAGGTTGGTACCGGGGAAGCCGGCCGGCGGCGCCGTGTGGATCTGCAGGTTCTTGGGCGTGGACGGGTTGGTCGCCAGCGCCCACAGGGCCGCGCCGTTCACCCTGGCCACCCGCGCGGTGTAGTCGAAGTCCACGAACTGCGGCAGGTCGCCGAACTGCACGCCGTTCTCGACCCGGACGTCCTGGTGCTCGTGGTTGAAGTTCTCCCGCGGCTCGGT